>Ga0209589_1000905_pt1 | contig 45507 bp, 25 predicted proteins | sample CowpeawhiteBW_FD_187525 | JGI IMG/M metagenome (GOLD analysis project Ga0209589, IMG submission 187525) | Root nodule microbial communities of legume samples collected from California USA - Cow pea white BW (SPAdes) (version 2) | ecosystem: Host-associated > Plants > Roots > Nodule | place: USA...
TAATTTATAAAAAGTTTTTTTTTTTTTTCAGTTTCGGGTTCTTTGAATTTAGTTGGGAGAACAAATTAGCTCTGTGGAATGTTTGATTATTCTTAAAACAACGTTCCAACGTTAAAATTTTGTCTAAAATTTCAATTTTGTAAAAATAATTGTTAAACTCAGTTTTCAAATTTAATTTTAACCCTTATATAAGTTTGTAAATTTTAATTGAAACGTGCATGAAACCTATTATCACTGCCAATTGAAATTAGATATTTCCTATGCAGATGTCAATATCGATAATGGTTTATTCTTTTAAAGTTACTTTTATTTCTCAAAATTAGCATAACATGACAAATTTAAATAGGATCAGATGTTGTTTTAAAAGGGACAACTAGTACAATGTGAATTTAATCTTGGACTATCTTAGATTTTGCTGTTCCTTCAACTGATAAAGCCATCATTGACAATTGAAAATATATTTTTCCTTAATAGATATCATTCATAACGAACCTTTTTCTTCTTTTTCTTTTTTTAAACCCAATGTTTTATTTTATAAGGTATCATCAGCTTCAAGTTTTATTTTGTAAACTCAGTGACATCCGATGGTTGTCTTGTGATGGGAAGTGAAGTTCGAATCCAACGGTCATGCTTTGAAGCCTCCAAGATTTCGGTACAGTGATAAAGAAATAAATGAAGTTAAATACCAACTTTATACTAAGATTTCAGTGAAGCTAAAAGGCTTAATCTGTTAAGAACTTCACTTCACTTACATTTGGTCGAAATATAGAAAAGCTAGTATTTGTAAGACTATAACTGATAGGGTTTAAAGCAAAAGCACCAGCATTTTCATATCTGAAGTCCAATAATACAAGAAATCAGCATTCCAATATTAGAAATCATGACAAACACAATCATCTCGAAAGACCTTGTCGCACCCTTGAAAATAGTTCTGAAAAAACCAATCTTTTCCCTCCTTACCTGCAAACAAAATATGTTTCCATTCCAAATTATCAATAAAAGAATTTGGTTTCTAGTAACAAGCATTTATGTTAAGATGCTGATACCCTTTCTGAAACCACTGCAGAGCCTCCAACGGAACAAGTGGATCCAAGAAGAAGAAGCAAGAAAAGGATCAGCAATGCCTGAAGGCATATCCATGAACACTTTGATACACCAGTGCATGTTGAAGACCACCAAACACCTAGGTCTAAGAATGTAACTACAAATGTATCTAAGTTTCGAAGGTGGTATATATAATCCAGATTACACTAGAGTTGAAAATAAACAGGTGCATTTAAGATTAAAGGAAAAGTGAATTTTGAGTACTGCGTAGACACGAGAGATATGTTGCAGGACTAAACAGGAACTAAATTTGGCAGCTTTATAGAAGCGATAGAAGGATAGAGTAAAGAAGAAGACACTTGGTATTGTGGCATTGACAGAAAGCAAAAGGAATAAAATCTTTTGGTCAGTGACTAGATACTTATTTTTCTTCCTTCAAAGAGAATCTTCCAGACCATAAACTGGACATGGATAAGGAACGTGATAAACTCATTGGCTTAACCAAACCAAAACTAATTCCCTTTTCTTCAGTAGTTCTTCATGTGTTCTCGAAGCTAAAGTGTTTTTTCTTTCTCCCATTCTTAGAAGAATAAATTGGCTATATCTGGTTGAGAACTTGTTCTTCTAAAAAGATAAACCCATCAGAGTTGTTTCTAAATCACATACCAAACAAACTCTTGCGGTGAATTCTGAGAAAACGAACAAATCATGAAATCCCTGACAATCCTTCAATGAGTTGTGAAAGCTCATGATTGTGTTCAGTGCGTTATCTTTTTACTGTGCGAAGTATATTCTAAAACTTCAGTAGATACCAAGTCAAATTTTCAGTTACTGCAAAAAAATCTTATACATGTGTAGCTATGTCAGGTATTTGAATACTCTAAATAAAATATAATTGAATATTTTTCAATACTTGGGATCAGAGACACATTTTTAAAATCCATTATTTTAATAATACGAAAACTTAATCTTTTATAATTGAAGCTCTACGTAATGGGATCTATGTTTGAGATTTGTTGAGGTTTCCGAAATTCTTTTGAAGAGGCTTGACACTTCATTTTAAGAATTAAGGGTGTAACAATCCTTGAGCCTCTTTCTAGGGCTATCGTTTGTGATGTATTACAATCTTAAAAATGAAGTGGATGAAAATGAATCAATATACATCTTTAACACATTCTATTATGTTTTAAGTTATTTTTTTCTTTTTTCTTAATTGCATTTTTTAACTAAAAATTGTCCTAATATTAGTGATGGAAAATTCAATTGATTAGTATGTATTCGATTTAATTATATGCGCACTTTTGTCAACTGTGTATTGCTTTTAAACGTTGCTTATTTATTTTATTACACGATATTAGCCATATTAATGTCATGAGTTACATTTGATAATAAAGAGACAAACATCTTATTACACCATTAAATGGGAACTTGATTGTTTAGGCAGTAAAGAATAACGAGGAATTTCATTTTCCACTACTCTTGAAAGTGGGTTATTAAAATTTGTTTCCAATAGAATTTCTCTCAAAAAATTCATAACTATGCAAAAAAAATTAAATTAAATTACACAAAAGCTTTACACAAACGCTTACATGTATACTCACCAATTTTTGTTTCTTGTGGGGCAAGCCCATTTTCTTTAGGTCGAATCCAGTTGATTTTGGGGTCATTTCTAAGTGGACTTTTTATTTCAATTGACGAACTTATGGAGTTTAACACAGTTATGGGCTTCGCATTTGAAGGCCCACTATCACTATAAAAATATGAAGATATTTGTTATCTGAGAATTTCTTTCCAACACCTAATAAATAAATAAATAAATAAATCTTCAGCCACATTTCGTAATGAAAGGTTTTTCTCCAAATGGCAATATTTTTTAGGTACAGAAAGTTAAGCGGTGTGACCTACACCCTTTTAATTTGGAAAATATTGGACATTTTGAAAATATTAAATAATGTCACCAATTATGGTTTGAATTGTGATTTGGACATATGTTTGTTTATAGTGGAATTACACATCACATAACATTGTATGTAATGGACGATTCTTTCGGGAGTAAAGAAAAATGTCAACACCTGATATACTATACATATTAAACAATTGGTCTCCTCCACATGAAACCATCATAAAAGTTTTAATCTTTATCTATCAATAATTACATCTCCTTGTAAATTATATTTTCAATAACAGCTGTAGTGAACAGCCTAGGTTAAAAGAAATTATGATTATTGACTGAAATTCAGATTGTGAAACCTAATGTTGTCTTGATTAAGGAGAGGTATCACCGAAGAGATACAACACCAATAAGACCTAAATCCAATCACATAAGTTATTGACACCATTTTCAACCAAAAATCTTAAGACAATGATTTATAGGTCTTTATCCTTGTATAATGCTAAACTTTTTTATTTATATCCAATGTGAGACTTAGACTCACACTTAAATTTCTAACACTTAAGAAATTACAGAGAATGACTTCTTAACTAACTTTTTATTATTTTGTAAATCATATGCATACTTAGCATAAATAACTAGCAACCGCATAAAACCTTAGGAAAGTATTAATTTCAAAGCACTTACTAATGAAAATTTGTTGAGACGCTTTCATCTCAACACAGACAAAGAAAACATGTTTAATGGGTGTATGATTGGTAAAATTACGGTCAGATTATTCGTAACTATACTTTGTTTTTTCTCAAGACAAATAACATCTTTATATATTATATTTCTTTTTTTATGTATACGTTTTCACTGATATTAAAATATATTCTTAAAAAAATAGTACAAGGAACAACAACCATGCCCGAACAATAACGAGATCACGAGGCAATTGTGTCAGTAGCACAAGATTCTTACTCAGATCCTTGACGCTGACATCTATCTATGGTTTCCCGCGTTTTTTTTTTCTGTTCTTGATCACTTTAACTACTAATACTGCCATCATAAACTGTCTAACAAGTGTGTATTTTGTTATGATAATAAAAAATCAATACAATTAAAAAGTTGTTTATTGCTATAAAAATTAATTTTGTAATATTAAGTGTATAATTAAAAATATAAAATATAAAGTAAAGTATTCGTAATCAAACAAATAAAAAATAACTATATTTAATTAATTTTTTTAAAATGGGTTTCCTTTTTACTTAAAATGTAAAGCAGTTTGGATTTTTTTTCCATTGAACTTTCATTTTAAGCAGATATTAAAGGAGAATAAAAAGTGTTTTGACTTAAAAAGGAATTGTTACTGTCATTCCCTATATCTATCTAACTTCACAGTTTATGTTTATTTGATTTTCCACTTTTGTTTGCGTACTTATGTTCTTATATGGTATGTGTTATTTAATTTCACAGAAACACAAGATCCCAATTCTCCTATTGGACAAAACATGGTACAACAAAAACATTATGAAAAGAAACAGATTGATGTAGCACCACAATGTATGGGAAAAAAACGTAGGTATTTCATTGTGTGCTGCCATTTCCAGAGAGCCATCGTAAAACATGAGAAAGAAGAGACCAAATTGAGACGAGATGAGAGGTTTGGAAGAATGAGCCAGTGAGTGTAACAGTGTTATAGTATTATTATAGGCCTCCCTGGAAGAAACATGGCTTGTCCATAGGAGACACACATTATGCTCTCTCTTTCAGTAATGCCACAAAAACATTCACAACGTTATATTTTGGTCCCCCTACAGTCCTATTATTGAAGAATACGACATCTAATTTGGTGTTTCAATCAAGTTGTAAAAAAAGATAAGGCTACACCATGTTTTGGGGACCATCTCTGTTACAATGCATGCACCTGTTTTGTATCTCTGTATCTATATTTGGGGGGACCTTACACCTGGTAAACATTTAAGTTTATCCATACACGTATCTGCAGTAACCAACCATAAGTAAAAAATTTAGGAACATAAAATAAGCTTCATCAATTAAAAAATTGCTCCATGATTCAAGTACGTCTCCATGCCTCAGATAATGGAAATAGATAATAGTATTTAACCTGTGTTTGATTTCAATTTCTAAGCAATATGAGACAAGTCCTAGTCGAGGACAAGGGGAGTTGTCGTCATCGTCTCCATAATAGACGTCAATGTTCCAACCTGACTCATGTTTTTGTCCTTAAAAGACACCTGGGTAGAAAGAAATAAAAATATTTAAATTATGTTTGACCTCGACTCTTAAACAATATAAAATTTATTGAAAGTACCGGAATATATATATATATATATATATATATATATATATATATATATATATATATATATATATATAATAAAGTTTTTGGGTTAAATAGAATGAGTGTTAAAAGTTACACATTGATTAATAAAAAGGTTAATTTATAATATATGAGTGAGTATAAATTTCCATCTTATAAATTTGTTTTATGATATTAAGTTAGACTTAAAATTTATTAACATAATATTAAAGTTATGAGTTAAAATCTATATAAAAAAATTTGTTATTTATTAAATTTATTATTTTACTTTAACCATCTATTTAGTCTTACTTTTCAAAGCATGTATTAAAAGAATCGCATTGAGGTGTGAAATATTAGAAGGAAGGAACACTGTGCAGCTTTATTGAAAGGATGTCACAGAAGAACTAGCAGCCTTAAATCATGCAAATGTTTTTGACTATAGGATAAATTAGAAAAGGATAAGGAATAGCTTAAACTCAAAGGGAAGCTCATGAACCGTTGGTTTTGACCTATGTATGCCTTCACACCTTGTCTAAAATGAAACATGCTACGTGCTAACTAGCTTCATCTTTATTTTCTGTGTGCCTTGTTATTCAACTTTAATTATACTCATTTTGAATTCATACCTACCGCATTCATGTTCTTTAATTTCATATCCTATCGTCAAGTCCTTTCAATGTCTTCAATGCAACAATGGACGTACATAATCCTCAATTTTTCTTCAAATTTTTATAAACTGCCACCATAATCAAGCTCATGTGCAATTACTTTTCCAGAGTTGTCCTACGTCAAAGTTTTTTTCTTTTTTTCGTGTTTGTTTGCTTAAGCTGTCCACAACAATTAGATTTGTAATCATATTTGTTGACTAATTTCTATGGATAGAAAGAAAAACAATAAAACTGAAGTGGATCTTACTTTTTTTTTTCCTGTGTGGAGAGTGAGGTACATCTTTTACTTTCCATTCTTTTTCACAACACTAGCCAGCTTTTTGACCATCAATATTCTTATTCTGGTTTAGCCTTTTGCTTTTGGTGCAATCTACTTCTTGCTGTGCATCAGTTTTAGACATTCTTGCTTTTCCTTTCTCACACCAAAGATCTCTTTTCTGTTCCGCACACATTAATTTGGGTACACAAAAGATAACACGAAATTAATTATACCTTCTTTTTTTTGCCACACATCTTTATATATCTGAAAGAAAAATTATATTATAACTCTCAACTTTTTACTCTCATCTTTTACTTTCTTACATAAAATTAATGTAAATCATTGATTCTTTTAAAGAAAAAAATAGTGATATATTAATTAATAACTCATACTAAACCACCTTAAAAAAAATAATGAAAGTAAATAATTAGAAATCATAATATCATTATCTCACCTCAAGTAAACAAATAGGCCAAATTTTAAATCGTGGAAATAGTTCATTAATGAGAAAATGTACAATTACATTATTCGGTAAACAAAATTCAATTAAACGAAAAATTCGGTAAGAACAATTAGATATGACTAAAATCATTGTTCATCAAATGATCTTTAAAACAATTTTATTTAATCCCAAATCATGTTAAAAGTGGAAGAACACGAGTTTGGGCATACTTACTAAATGCCAAGTAAAACAAGGTATAACTAAAATTGCTCAATACCTTTGGTTGAATCGAGGGAATGGGTGCGGAGAACATTTAAAAAAGGGGAGGGAAGGAAAATTTGTTTGGTTTTTTCAGGTAAAGAAAAAACTCACTTTTGTAGTTCCTAAGAGAAGATAAATATACTATTATATATCACCCTGTAAATAAAGACAAGTGAATAACAACAAGGTCTTGCAAAACATTCTAATCAACGTAATCTAAAAATTATAAATTCTCGTCTACTTCTTTTTAAATTTTTCAAAATTGAAATGATAGATAAAAAAATAATTGTCATTTCTCCTTCTTAAATTCATGTGAACAGTGTTAGTAATTCTGAGGATTGAATTTGGTTAATTGACAACCCTGTTAAATATGCATTTTGTCTTAGGAAAAAAAGTAAATTATTATTTAATGATGTTGATGGACGGCACCCTACCATAAATTATGATTTAATGATGCTCCTTGTACATTTGCTGGATGCAATTACCAGTCCCAAAGAAGTATTGTTTGAAACATGCCATGTTTATTATTTTGTGTTTTAATTAACTATTTACTCTGTCCAAAGGTATGAGTACAGATTACTTTGTTTACCTAATCCTCTATTTGCCATGCTCCACCATTTCTCAAACAAATCATTTAGTGAATAGTAAAACCAATTAATGAATTCATATTACTAAAACCAATTCTTAACTTATGATTATTTATGTTTAAGAAAAAGATTTGTAAAAATAGATTTGATAAAATTTTGTGAATTTTTTTAACCATATGGTATAGACTTAAGTGAATTTGTTTAAGCACTCATGTCGTGTCTGAAATTAATTTTTTATCTACAGAGCTATTATCACAGGAAATCACTACTATGTTCCTTAACTTGGTAACTAATATCTTAGATGAATCACAAGAAGGTGTCGTTTTGTGTTGTTAAAGAGTGATTATAAAATAATTGGGATTATAAACTGATTACCAAAGAGCATGCAAAGGAACAGCTATTCCCAACTTCCAGGTTTCCCGGCACTGATTCCTCGTTGTCGTTCCATGTTATATATGGTCAAGAATCAAGAACAGTATTGCAATCAACCACAAATACTTACACACGAGGGAGACTAAAACACAATCACACACGTGGGAAAACACTCATAACAACATGGACTCAACTTGTGTATTAAGGCTCCAAAGCATCACATCAAGACATGAAATCGCTTTTAGTTACAAATATCCCTCTCTGGATTTCGGCAATTGGAATGACAAAAAAAGCTATAACCTTTTCTTTATAATAATAAATAAATAAATTAGTGGTGTGCCCATGTAATTATGAGAATGTAACCAACAAGAACTTTTCATGCACCTTTTCTTTTTGAATAGCGAAATGGAGAAATATTATTAGGTGCCTATGAAGAAAGGTGAGATAAGAAGGGTTTGTGCAATGATTGTATTATCCAGAATGAGGAACACATTAGCAACAAAACGAGATAATGTGGTCAAAGTAGTGGTCTCATTGCATTATTGGGTAACATCGAGCTCATTCTGTACTTAGGAGGACCTAGAAAAGAAAAGATGCAACTCCAAAATGAAAGTTCAATAATGCAACGCCACTTCCATTTTGCCAAACATCATTTCACGAAATTTAATCATTAGTTCCCAATTCAATTAATCCTTTCTCTTTCTCTCAAATATGAATATTTCTATTCCAACATATAGCCAAAAGGCTATGTATGTAAAGCCCATGCTAAACTTGTTACATAAAGATGACAGATAGGTGGCCCCAACATGCCTTCCATTAATTCCCCCAAATTCCTCCACTCACCTCAAAATCCACTTTTCCTTTCATCACCCATTTCTTGCCACTGCATGCATGATATAACATAACATGGCTAAACTATGTTTTTTTTTTCCTTAGTTTATTAAATTTTACTGCTTTAATGTTGGTGTGCTAAATTATAATTGATATTTCCACCCATTTGTTATTAACCACACATGGGAGTGTAAGAAAACAGACAAAAAACCAGTTTGGTATTAAGATGGAAAAAGAAAAAAGACTCTGAATTAAAAGAAAGCGAAAGAGTGGAATTTTGGCAGCAATAGCGCATAATGTGAAAAGTGAAAAGGATCTATCTTTCTTAAGTATCAGTCCAAGCAGCAAAAACTGGCAAGTGAGACAAAGAAATAGCAGGAGGTGGCCTCATTTGAACCGTTGGTGAGGGTAACCAAGACGTAACACTGGTACTAATGGGGTTCACAATCTTTGTTTCCATGGAGGGCTTTGGAAACAGAAGCGAGGGACCCGTTTTCTCAGGACTACCCTCTCTCGAGCTGCTTAAACTGGTCACCAGCGAGGACGCGTTTGAAAAATGAGTCCCAATTTTCCCACACTCCTCCACCGAATCAATCCCAATGAGATCTTGTAGGGCCCCAGAAAATGCACTGTTTCTATAATTTCCGCACTTCATTATTTTTTCCTCACTGCCATTTGACTGTTGCTGCTGCTGCGAACCCTCATTAAACAAAACCATTTTCCACTCCGAATCCTTTTCGTTGCTGTTTCTACCTTCACTTGTCATCACACCCTTGTTATTGTTATTGTTTTTCATACCGCAATCCCTCGCCTCGTTTCTTGGATCATTATCTTTATTTCTCCTGGCGAGCTCACCGGCCAGAAGATTGATACTCGCCATGATTCTCTCCACATCGTATCTTGAAATGTCAAAGTTCGTCACTGCATTTGCGCCGCGAAATTTGATTGCGGCTACATCGTATGCTTCTGCTGCTTCCTCCTGTGTGCCTGAAAGAAAAAATCAACACCCGTTTAATTAAAAACTTTAAAAATGGAAAGGGCACTTGCAAAAATTTGAACTTTCCTCAAAACGTATTCTTGTGAAGATACCCTTTTTCCTCTCTATCATATTTTTATCAGCGAGAGTAACAGCCTTAAAAAAAGTGGCACGTTGCGTTCAAAGTTGCGGTTGGTCAGCCTTATAAAAGCACTAATAGTCACCGGTGTTTGGGAAAAGAGAGATTGCAACAGAAATCAAATAAAGGACTTACTGACAGTAATTTAGCAGTAATTGTATTATTTGTATCTAATACAAATGTTAATATCACACACCCCATTTTAATTAGGAATTGACAGTAATTTAGGACTTACTGAATGTCCCAAGGTATAGGTCCTTGTTCCCAGCAACTCTACCTATCCTTGCTTGCCATCTTCCATGTTGGTGGTGCCTGCATAACACAAAAAAGATAAAAACTTAACTTGATTTTTCCAAAGAGAAGTGAAAAAAAAAGGAGGGTGGGGTTCAAGAGAACCACACGAACCTTGTGACCCCTCGGTATATTGAAGCACCCCTTGAAAATCCACTGCTTTTTCTGCAAAGCAAATAAATATTCTGTCATCATGATATTATCACATAATAATTGGTAGCTTTTGCCCACATAATTGTTAATTATTCGATGTGTACCTTCTTAAGTGTGCAACGTATTCTTGCCTGCTCATGCTCTTCATTTCTTCCAGTTCAACATGGTAATTTTCAATCTGCCAAAACGAACCAAAAGAGAGTGAGATTCGGAGGAACACAAGATTCTAATGAAGCAAAAACAGTTTCAAAAAACATAATATACCGAAAAGTTTATATGCGTGGAAGGTCCCCAGTACTTAAGAGCCGCGAGATCATAGGCTCTTGCAGCTTTCTCTTCCATATCGTAACCCCCTAAGATCAAAACCAAATTTGACCACGTAAACAATAGAAACAGTGGCAAGAGTGTTAAAAAAGAAAAAAATTTAAGAGGGGGTGAGAAGTTACCCAAATATACTGCCACATGCAAAATTCGATTTAATCGTCAGGGATAAAGATCAAAAACATTACACAAGTTAGTGGGCACATGTCAGATTAGGGACCAAAAAAATTTAATGGAGAAGAATACTTCCAAAAAAATAATAAAAATGTCAACCACTACACCATTCTTCCTCACTAACCTTGTCTTCCTTTCCGAGTCTGCCCTTCCTTCTTGCAACTATTATCCCACAAATGCGCTTCATACCTACCAGTCCATCTATGCCTGTTGGAAAACAATCACAAGGATTCAATTAACAATATTCATTACAAAATATTATATTAGACAAAGAAAACAAATTCGGTAAGAAATTACACAAATGAAGAAAGATTCAAAACCAACCTGGTGACACCTCTATACTGAGAGGTTCTCTGGCCAAATGTGTCGATAGATTTCCTGTGCACTGGTTGCTTTTGACCCAACTTTACATGCCCTCTCTTCTTTGCATCCACAGCCACAGAATCAGGCCCAGAAGGTGCAGTGACACAACTAGACTGAGAACCAGGACTCATAGATAAACTCAGTGACTGTAACTCGCCACACCCCACAGTTCCAAGAGACACGCCACTTCTCTCATTCCCCATTCCACAGTTCATTTGCTGCTCCAAAACCTGCTGATGAGTTGAATATTCCCTTGAAGCAACCCAGTTTTTCAAACTATCTTCTGTCATTTGAGGCATCAGGGAGCTGCAAACTAAAGCGTGTGCTTCCTTCGTTGCTTCATCCTCTATCTGTGCTTGATACATCCCGTGGCACCCAAGTCCTGAGTAATAAGGGTGCGTTTGGACGTTCATTTGCCCTTGTTGCCTGAAGGGTTCTGAGAGTGTGTCTCTGTTGGGTTGTGCCTGAGCATTTTGGGTGCTGTAGTAGATGCTGTCTAGACTCAGAGCCATTGCATTTGCCCCTCTCTCGTGGCTCCCATATTCGTGAGTTCCCATAGTTGCACCACCAAGAAAGTCCTCCAATTTAGGCGTAGAATTTTGTGTCATCACTTCAATAATGGAACCAAAGTCACAGGGTAGTAGTTATTAAACAAACATACATGACAAAATAAAGTAACTTTACAAAATATTATGTTATGGAGAAAACAGATGAGAATGAAAACGAAAGCCAACCTTGCGATTGTGATCTATTGAGAGCTTCCAAGATACAAAGCGACCCATCAGACTTGATAGGCATAACGGTAAGAGGAGAATGGAAGTTACCATTTCCCCCGACACCGTAACAGATTCCTGAGGTGGAAATGTGAGGGGAGGACATGTAGAAGGTTGTCGGAACAGTGGGGTTGGGAACAGTGGCTGCTGAAGTAACCTCCAAGTTCATGTGGGGTGAGAGAGAGAACCCCAACCAGTTATGATTGCTTCCATCATCGGTGTTCCTCTCGTCCATGCCCTTCATCTTCCTGCTTTCGTTTTCTTTCTTTTTAGTCACCCGAAAAGGTTTGGAGTCTCTACACTGTGAAGAAGGAATGCGAGGCAATCATTGCTTGCCAAATAAAATAATCATCGTCTTGAACGAAGAAACACTCTTGCCTCCTTTGCTACAACAACAACGATGCTAAGTTTTTTTCTCCTCTACCAACCGAGCTCACCCAAAATCTGTCTCTCTCCGAAGGTAACAAAACTGGTCTCTTTAAACTAAGCAAAAAGAATGAATTCTCGGCAAGCGAAGAATGGGGAGCACCCACTTCATTCCATAGGGATCTGTGTAAATATCAATGAGAAAGACCACGTCTTTTGGTTTGCCTCCACACCAGAACTCTCTCTCTCTTTCTTTTTTTTCTTTTCTTAAAAGCTCTTTCTAGTTTCTACGAGTTACTATATTACCACTCTCCCTCGTTAAACCCTATCTTAAACCCAGAAGGAGGGCGCAAGATAATGCAATAGCGAGAATCTCGAGAAGAGTGAAGGGAAAGAGGTGGGAATGTAAATGTGAGGAAGATATAAGTATTTTGGTTGGGTTCTGTTCTGAGCGTGTCTGTGAAGTTGAAAGCGTGTGAGGAGGTAGCTATGTAGCTGAATCTAGTGAGTGAGCATGACATGAAATGGGCACAGTGTGAAATGGGAAAGGATTGAGAATTGAGGATTGAGAAGTCTTGGATAACCAAAAACTCACAGCAAAACCCTTTTATTTACCGATTTAACTTTTACTGTGACAGAGAACGTAGCTAGAGATAGATTTGACAGGAAGGACCTATCTGCCCATGCAGTCACTTCACGCACAGTACAATAACTCTAATTTCAAAAATTGTTTTATTTTAGTAAACAAAAACTGCAGCAGTTTGGTTTTGAATGATAAATAATAATGGAAGAAAAAGGACAGATTAGTGATGCAGTGTGAATGGGTAACAACCCATCGGGCACTGTGGATATTTGGTGGGTCATTTCATCTCTCACCTCTTTCAATCTAAATTATCCTTCGCTGCTTTTATTTTTCCTTCCACACTTCTCAATGTCAAAATTCCCACAACTACTCACACACAAACACACACATTTACCATTCTTACCATTCTTACTATACTATGCATACAATCTTCGCTTAATTTTTTTTTTTAATTTCAGTTAAAATTATAATTAACTTTTTCAAAATTTTCATCTTAATCTTCGAATTTTTAAAATATGTAAAATTAATTTTTTAATTAAATTTGATTAAATTTATTAGAAATTTCAAATATGTTTCAAAATAATATTAAATAAATTTAATTAAAAAATTATATCCACGTATTTAAAATTAAAGACTTAATTTAAACAAAGCCAGATTCAATATTTCACAACTCAATGCCTTACTATACAATACTTTCCCTTTCGATGTTTCAAATTTATCCAACAGATTGCAAAATATTTAATTTTTGCGATGTATCATCAAAGTATAAAATATCCTTCTTTAATAACTTAATCATTCATCTCAGCGTATAGTTTAAAATTTTAGAACCAGACTTGCGTTGTGATAATAAAAAAACACACCCAATTTTTGAAGAGAATAAAAGAAACAAAACAAATAAAAATAAATATTTATTTTGTAGAAAATAATGGAAAAAAAATGTTACAGCCAATCTATTATTCGACGGTAAATAGAAAAAAGTCAAAAAGTGTAACATACATCACGGCATTTTTAAAAACTTTTCCTTTTTTTGGTTCCTTCCACCAAATAAAATCTTACTTCTGCTTTTAAAGAGGATTAAATTTACGGTTAGTCCTCCTATTTTCAAAATTCTCAAATATGATATAATTTTTTTTTAATTTTGATTTTATTTTGATTTTTTAAAATGTGTTACGATATGGTTCTTTCTGTTAATAAAGTACTAATAATATTAATAGATGTATTATGTATTAGTTAGTCCTTTTTTTTTAAATTGAAAAATTCAGATTTTTTCAAATTAAAATCAAATTTAACTTTTATATAATTTTTATAGTAATATTTTTATTAAAATTCATATTTTTAACAATATTTAATCTTTATTTAAATTTATATTTTATAGTGAAATTTATTTAAATTTTGTTTTAAAATTTTAAGTAAATATATTTATTTAAAAATTTTATAAAATTGTTTCAAAATTTTAGATTGGAAATTTATAAAATTGTTATTTTTAAATCAGCTCTAACATTTGTATAAAATTTATTGATACATAAATACTTTAAAAAAATTTGAATAAAGTTCAATCTAAAATATAAATTTAAATAAATATAATCTTTTTAAAGATATCTATTTTAATAAAAATATCATTATAACATTTATATATAAGTTAAATTTGATATCAATTTTGAGAGATATCAAATTGTTTATAATAAAAATAATTGAGACTAAATTGAAATTGAATAACAAATATAGGACTAAATTAACATTTTTTACATTACACTTGTCCAAAAAGTGATATGTGACACTTTCACTGTCACATCACACTTCTTCTATCACGTGACACATGTTTCTTTTTTAAATATATATATATATATATATATATATATATATATAATAAAAAAAAAGCACGAACTAATACATGAAACTTTAGTTAACGTTGTTCGTACTTTACTAATAGAAACTGAAAAATTACAATACATTTTAAAAAATAAGGAACAAATTAAGACTACAAAAGTTTTGATGACCTAATTAAGATTTTCAGACAAAAACGGTAACTAACCGAAAATTTAAACCTTTTAAAAACAATTTATCAAATGTGTCAAGATGTAAAAGAAGTGAAAATAAATACTATACCATATTTTAAATTTTTTTTGACGTTTTAATGATATCAAGATTTTTTTGTTAAAACAAAATTTTTAAATTTAACAATGTTTACTTTTTTATTTAGCAAATTTAAGATGAAAATAGAGGTCTCACTCTTAGAATACATAGGAGTTCTGATTATTTAGGAGTTCTGATTCTTTAATGGATTCTTTTAGTGATGTATGTTAGCATAGATCCATATTTAAGGTCCATTTATTTGTGTCTTTTAGGGTTAGCTTTATGTGTATATGTAACATACTTATTGTGACTTTGACTACCTGTGAGATTATCTCATTGTGTATGTTACATGTAAATATGGGTGTCTATTTAAAAAATCTTACATCTTTACAATGTAACAATAAAAGTGTTATTCGTATTGTTTCAACTCTGTTTTTTACGATTGAACTAAACATGTTGAAATAGATGATCATTTTACTCGTCAACATTTTCAACTTGACACTATACATTTACCATTTGTTCATTCGGCTTAACAAAATGCAAATATATTTACCAAATCACACTCCATTTTATACTTTAATTTTTTATTTAACAAACTCTTAATACATTTAGCCGTAAGATTGTGAGTTTGTGACTCTGTTAATACAGACTTATATTTTAAATCTATCTATTTGTGATTTATAGGGTTAGCTTACATATATCTTTTAACATTTTATGTTAACAACTCTGGGTGTTTTCTACAATGTTATGTTTTATGCCTTCAAAACTGTTTAATATTTATAGTTTAATGTTTTTATTTATTATATTTTAAAACTTAAAAAACGATGCCTGTACGAGAATACAATAAAAAAAATCAATTAGAAAATTCAATATGCAATTGTATAAAAGTTAATCGAGGGAAAGAAGACATCAGCACAAGATTTCATAATTTGTTTAACGAATTACAATATGTAAAGTAAAATAAAAGTACTTCATATAAGAAAAATAATTTGATTAGCTTAGTTTTCCATACAAAACCAGATAAACATAACTTTGTTTGAAACATAGGTTTATCGTTCCTTCCTTCGTTGTGCAATGATCGAATAATTAATAGTCACATAATTTTTTCATCTTTTTGATGAGTTCTGAAACAAAGTGTTTTTTCTAACAATTATAATTTTGTAGATAAGAATTTGGGCAACATTTTTGAAGTAAAAGTTTGGTTTCCGTGAGGTACTTACAGAGTAGTCATGCTCTTCAAATAGACGGCTATGATGATAACCAAAACGCTAAATTAACAGGTAAATCCTTTACTTTTGCCCTTTGTCTCAGTGTGTGTAGTCAACACCTACTTTAGACAAAAAGTGGAAAAGTAGGTCTCTCATAAACTCCCAAATATTCCAGGAATCATGAGCCTAAGCTCCCCAAAACAAATTTTAACTGCATAATATTTTTATTCTAAACTTGCATTTCAAATACATGTCTTTTAGTTTATTTTCTAAGAAATGAAAAAGAAACTAAGCATGCCATCATTTATATACTGAATTTTTTTTTAGAATTAATTAGTCGGATGGTATCTACTTTTATATAAATATGTCAGTTAGTTACTCGTTTTTAAAAATATGTCAATTGAGTCATAACTTTTGAAAATATGCATCAATTAAGTCATTTTCAGTAAAAAAATATTAACATCGTTAATGATATTGATATTTAAAATGACTTACAAAATTAAGTATTGATATTTATATTAAAATTTAGTAGTAAAAGTCATGAATTAAGTTAACGACTTTAATAATTTTGGTCTGAAAAAGACCTGATTAAGAAATTTTTCAAAAATTAAAACTATCAAACTGACATATCTGAATGAAATTGAATACCATTAAACTAATTAAATATTTTATTTACATTTTTTTCAACAAAATTATGTGAATAAAGTTGTCGGTGACGAAATAATCCTTTTAAACTAAAAGATGATTGGGATCAAACATCACAAATATGCGCTGTGTAAACATGTAAAAAGTACGGAGATAATGTATTTTCCTAATGAATCCTTCTTCAGACCACCCAGAGAAATTGGTCTCATTAAGTTCGTCACACCATATGCAACATTCCACAAGCTACTATACATTCACAACTTATAAATAGGGTATATAGTTGGAAATTTTCTTAGGATTACATGTGAACGTTTTAATTTACGTTAGTATTTTTTTTCATTCATATGTGTTATTGTTTTTTCTTTTATAAGTGAATCTAATTATATTTCACTTGAAAGTGCTACATAAGCATAATTAAATCCCTTGTTTTTATGTTATAATAAGAAACTACTTCAATCTTTTGTTAAATTATATTTTATATAACTTTTAAAAATTTTAAAAAATTATACAGTGATATTCACTTATATTTTCAAAACTTATAGTTAATTATGAAATCTTATTTTATTTTTTTGAATAAGTTACTTAAAATAAACTTTAATCTAACTCAATAGTTCAAAGGTGAAACTAAATTTATATGTATTCTGATAAGAGTCTAATAATGTAATAACAATGGGAGGTAATACAATTTATACTTAAAATTTATATTTTCCTCATCATTACAAAAATAACTTCTACAATAAGATTTAAACTTACTTTATTGTAGAGTTTATTTGATTGTTAAATTTTATCTTATACAGAGATGGTAAGTTTTGGAAATATTTATAAAATACGATTGTTGCATATCTCCTATAACATAGAAATAAGATATATTTATAATATATAAATAAGTGAAAAACTTATATTAAAATTTTTTTTAAGGTTGATTAATCCAATTTTTGTTGTACCAAATGATCCAAAACCTATTTTAAGAGAATCATGTTTGAAACTTAAAAATCTACTTCTTACTAACATAATTATGAGATGTGAAATTGGTATTTTATTTTTATTATGTAATAAATACTATAAAATAATAAATATCCATTTTGCGTTACTCTTCCGAAACCAGAAGCAATCTTACAGAAGAGTTGATAAATAGCTGTGTCTCTATTTTTCTTGTTGTCTATCTATTCTTATTTTGGTCGGTCAAAGCATCTCTTTTCCACCTTTTATTTTGGGTTAAGCTTTATTGCCCCGAATGACCAAATAATGGTGCGTTTGTTGTATGCACCGCATATTTCCCATGCTCGTACAAGGTTTTTTGCTCACATTGTTTATGCATGCAAGTTTTGGTTTCATGGTCATGGAGACAATTTTTCAAAGGGGAATGATTTGGGTTTGAAAGGTAAGTCCCAATTTGCGAGGGAAAAGAAAACAACAACAGAGAAAAGAAAAAGATTAGGATATGTGCGTGAGCACAGATGTGGGAATGATTCTTCATGCTATTATAACGAAATCATCACGAAAATAAATTCACCCTTCACTTCACACACATTCTCTTTCTCTCACTTTTGCTACAATTCATTTCTCTTCTTTCACTTTCACCAACCTTTTCAATTTGCAGCAAATGTGGTAGACTTGGTAGGTTGTGCCACACCGGTGCATTTCTGTAATTTTCATTCACACCCTTTAACACTTTCGTCCTTTTCTTTCTCTTCGTCAAAAACCCAAAAAGATAAACAAAAAGATGCCAACATCAAAATATCCTTTTTTTTTTTTTTTTTTTTTTTTCTGTTGGATGTAAAATAGAAGAACGAAGAAGAGACAGAGAAAAATGTGTTTAGAACATGTATGTGATGCAGTAAATTTTTGAAGTATGTGTTATATTGTAATGCAATTTTCCTTTTGAACCCTCCCATCCCAGAACAAAGATAACCCCAAAAGAGGTATGTGTGTTTAATGCTAATGATGGTGACAAAGATATATTTTTGAAGTATGTGTGAGCATTTGTGAAATTTTGATGCTTTCCCTGTCACAAGATTTATCGAAGAAGCAAAAGTTAACAAGACAAAATTGAAAACACTGTTCAGATGCACAGAACAGGCGAAGCATGCATACGGAAGATGTTGCAGTCTCAATAATGAAGAATTCAAAGGACAGATATTCCCATGTCATTGATCAACAACAACATTATTTGATAAATAACCACATCATAACTTTCGATTCAATATTCAAATTCCAAGTTAGATATCATATTTACGACCAACTTTACTTCGTTACCTACTGCACATGTTTTCTTCAACGACGACACTCACAGCAGGCACATAATAAATACATATAATGCAAATGATTAATTTTAATTGATCAAACTAATATCCTATAACACTACAAAACAGAATTCAAATCTATAAAAAAAAATAGTTATTTAGATCTATGAAAATAAAAATAACGTCTCGAGGCCCAACCCAAAAGATTGCATGTAAAAACATTAATGAAGAAGAGTAAATGAGAATCACGAGAGATCAGAAAATCCAAAGCATCGTGGCAGAACAAGAGCTAAGGAGAGACTACGTGTAATAAAACAGAAGAATAGAAAAACACAAAATTGGATTATGAGATCAGTGATAGGTACCCATCTAAGTGTAGCCTCTGCCACCATATTTGCCCAGTAAATTGGTTTAGTTTTACGTAAACTAAAAACATATTTAAGTAAAAAAATATATATATGAAAGGGATTGATGAAATATATTTAACAAAGGAAATAAATTGCTATGAAAAGATTAAATTTAGAAAAAATTTATGGAGTGGTGTTATGAAAGAAATAGTAGAAGCATAGAAAAGTGTGTGGTGAAGGTCAACTGTGGCGGATCTATGAAAATGAATAGATATTAGAGTGTTGTTGTAGCTGTGTGATTTGACAATTGAAACCTCTTTTTGGCGACGGCTAATGCCAGACCTCATTTCATGCATTTATTCTTTTTTTCTCTTTAATCGTTATTTATATTAATTATTTCTGTTATGTTACGTTGCGTGTGCAACTACAATGCCTTTCTTACGACTTTTTACTAAAAAATTATCTCAACCAAATTTACAATCAATTCAATTGAATTGGTTACATCTTGAATACGTTACTATTATTCTCATATCCAATAAATTTTTATACATATTTTATATTTATTATTTTACTTTTTAGTCCTTTTCTTTCTATATAAATATAAAAATTTAAAGTATCGCTAAAAATGAGTTATGAACCGATGCATATATTGTCAACAAATATATTTTCCTTTCAATATTTTTGTTTCCTCTGACCTTCCAAACCCTCTCCATTCACCATTCAATTTAGGTTAACTCTTTAAAATGATATTTTGAAACAGTTATTTTTTAAGAGATTATATATCAGTTATTTTTTAACACAAATAGGTCAAAACTGTATCAAGTATTTATTTATTTATTTTTAATTCAAGAGAATTAGTGAGTTGGTAAATGAATTCGATATGAATTAAACTCATGTCGTATTATAATGTAATAGACATTGCAATCTACATTGATAATCTAATTAAAAAAAAGTTAATAACTTACATGTTATAAATTAATCCAAGAACTAAATTGTATATTTTTATTTATTTTATATAGGACAACTTCAAACCAAAAAAATTGTATAGTAACCTTGACTGATGTTATAGGATAGAGAGTGAAGCAAGAAACCTTTTCATAAAGGGAAGGACAACTTAATATCTGTTTTGAAAAATAACTCTTTTACAACCACCATTTTCGTAAACAAAACTTTTAAGAATCTACTCTGATAATAAAATTTTATATTTGTATAATAATAAAATATAAATGAAATTTAAAAAATAAAATGACATTATATATAATTGAAGCTCTATACCTTAACAGACAACGGCCAAGAGAGTCACCCAATGCCAAAATTTCATTTGTACCTCCGTTTTTTTCTTCTTACAACTCCAAAAAAAATATTTTTGCCACTCATTTAAATTATATTAAAAACTCCAAACAATTAATCGCCCACTATTTTTTTTTTTTCCTTCCATGAGCACGTCTCATATTTCCTTCCACAAAGAATAAATTTCAAGGAAAAGCCAAATGAAGAATGGATGAAAGCCTAAATAAATTTAACTGTAGTGAACTGATATGAATCGTTTGCTCTGGATTACAAACTTGTGAACTGATATGAATCGTTTGCTCTGGATTACAAACTTGAAAGAGAATAAAACATGAGCGATAACCCCAGCTCTTTTGTCAAATACCTTCCGGATAATCTATTTCTTAAGTTTTTTTCTAAATGTATTTTGGAATGTCAATTTTCGGTCATTTTAAATCAGAGAATATATTTTAGAATGTACATTTCAATCTTTTGAATTATGTAATTCAGAAAGTAGTTTTACATTTAGAAATATGTCTCCATGATACATATTATAGTATGTACATTTATAATACATTTTTGTATGTACATTTCGAAAATTTGAAAATATCTTTTTGAATATGCATTATGGAATATAATTTTTTGTTTTGTTTTGAATTGTATAATTCAAAAATTACTTTTAGATATGAAAATACATCCTAAAATATACATTCTAGAATATATTTTTTAAATAAATTTCAAAATGAATATTCAGATCCAAAAATAATATTCAAATTACATTATCTGGAATTTCATTAAAAAACGATAAATTATACGTTTTTTATATAATACGAATGCATATAATTTGGGTTTTATGAGTATTATAGTGATGCAAGGAAAAGAAAGGAAGGTGCAAGAAGAGAGAGAGCCCTCAACTTCCTTTCAAATTAAAAGAAAAAATATCCTTGAAAGCTTCATAAAAAGTTACAACCTTTTCAGTCATCCTGACCTCAGAGATTGACACATACTATGACCATAACAAATGAAAGAATCTTTGTGCAATTATCACTTCCCGATACCCTTTTATAAAATGCAACAAATTTAAAATGAGATCCTCTCTAACAATATCTCAGAAATATTATCTTTACTACTTATCAGTGTTAAATATTCATTCCTCTCGACTACATAGATTGACACAAAAATTTGTTTTTCATGCACTTTTACATACACAAATAGGCTTTTGTTAAAAATTATGTTAATACAGATTAATAGGTTTTTGTTCTAACCATTTTAATAATTGTTTATTAAAACTTATAATCAAACAGTTATGATATCTCACCTCAAATATATAATATAACTAAAACGCTGAATATTAAAGCCCATCTTAAAAATGAATACGAGCTTAGAATTGCAACCATTATTGGGTCTTATAGTCTGATAAAAAAACATATCCAATAATTTGTATCATTAAAATTATTAAAAAATTAGACCTTATGTTTACTTTTAACTTTTAGGAATGACGTATTTTCTTCATTTTTCATATAATTTTCTGAAACGATCAAATGGAGTTTTATTGTAAACATTTTCCATCCTTGCGTTGCGTTTGAAGAAACCCTAAAATTATAACGAAGCATATATTCCATCTGTTTTTCTGAGTTTTTCCTAACCAGAGCTATTTGACCAGACTGCATTAAAATTAAATAGCATATAAACATATCCTGTGCATTATGCATGAAAGGATGCCAAATTCTCTCCTAGCACTGTCATAAACAACCTAATCTAATTCAAAAAGAGTTCAATCTGATTGAACATCAAAATTCATAGGCTTTGTTTACGCCCAAGTTCTAAATAAACCTCACCTTAACTAGCCTCAATAACCAATTATAACAGTTTTAGAATATAAATAGAGGCATTGTTGAGGGAAATTAAATATTATAGCTTACAACTCTAAGTTGAACATGCATAACAGTTACTTCTACTTGACACAATACCAGAATACATACCAGTCTTCATGTTATTACTACTAGCAATTCTACAGTAAATAGAGATTTTATTAAATTTTAAAGAAATAAATTTTGACCTGAACCGGGACATCCTTAGGTGCCCATTTCACTTTTCCTTTCCCCCTTATGACCTCGAAAAGACTTACATAAAATGCAGTCCAAGGCTGTGTAACCGAGTGGCAAAAACAGTTAATAAAAGGTCTGCAACTGCTTCTTTCCCAACCGGTCCAGGGTTTCCAAATGCGTAATTCAGCTCAATCTTTTCAAATCATATAACGCCTTCGATTATGTTTGCCAAGGTCATAGTTATGTTTGAGATCCAAATAAAATAAAAAAATATGATGAATTAGAGAATTACACACTTTTTACCTTGTAGGAAAAACCGACTTTGCCTAATTGTCAAATATCAATATTTAAAAAAAAAATACATTGCTACTCAATTTTCTTAATAAATTGGAGCATCCCTTGAAGCATTCACATAAAATATTATGGAGACTAAATATTAACAACTTAAATATGCTTTCGAAAAAACCGGTCATCCGCATTCTATGTAAAAATGGACTAACATGAACATGAACTCAACAAAATAAAGGCACACAGAAGAAGCCAATATAACCTAGACAGCCCAGTTATATGCATGTAAAAAAAGCATTCGACCATATCCTTACTTGAATGTTGTAATAACTAGCTATCTACGAAGGAAAAACAACACCATGCTGATTCACATTAGATCAACACAAATACATGAAGGAAAAACGGCAACCTAAAAGCCAATCAAATAATGAAAAAAATAAGCCTTTCAATAAAGGAAATAGGGAAGGTGCAATAACCCACGCAATAATGACATGTGATAGTGAAGAGGGGAACAAAAAAAATTAAACAAAACAAACCAAATAGCACGCACTGTGTAAAAATATTAAAAGAGAATTAGGAGATAAGGATTTGCAAGAAAATTTTACAGATGCATGAAATCTCCATAACTAAACATGATGAGTTGCTAAACTACATGTTTATGACACATAAAAAGGTATCTTCACAAATTAAAAGTAATAAGGTCGAGTGACTAACTCTTACAACATCTTGCGAAAGAATATGCGATCTTTCACAGCCCCGAAGCAGTCAGTGAGTATTTACCTACATGAATTATGGTCAAGGGAACCTTTTAGTCAGTCAGCTAGATATTTCACCATTGCTTCCTTTGAAACTCGAAGAGTCCACAACATTCTGCTTTACACCATGATGCAATGTGGTGTTGCCTGGAACAAATCCGTTGCCAATAAAAGGTTGATCAAATTTCAAATTTGTTGCAGACCCAAGAATGCCACCATACCCCCAAGATCCTACACCACTACCTACTATTCCAATCCTACCCCCGACATACGCAATGTTTGGAACAGCACTAGCATAAGGCACCTGACATGCCTGAGGACCAGCCATCATCGGCCCGTACCAGAAGTTCCTAGAAGCATCAGACGGAATCGCATATCCGTTCCCCCCATACCCACCCATAGGGTACCAACAACCGTAAGCATTAGATCCATAGGCATATACTCCATCACTACCATACCACGGCAAAGGAACAAGACCCGGAAGCATGTTCCTAGGACTGTAAGGAGGAAAACTTTTAGGAACTCCTCTTTCACTCTTACTTCTCAATTTACTAAAACCATCATACCCATGGTTGCCCTCCTTGGGAACAGCCCTCTTGACTTCTACTTGTCTACCATTCAAGTCATGAAAACTTTTCACCATAACGCTTTGAACCGATTCCTCGGAATCAAACGTAATGAACCCAAACCCCCTGGGCCGGTGAGTAACACTGTCCTGCATCACCACAACGTCAGTTATTCGACCAAACCTCTCGAAGTATTGCTTAAACTCCTCCTCAGATATACCAGCAGGTAAACCCCCCACAAAAATCTTTTTAGTCCTAACGTTGGTGTCACTGCTATAATCACAACTACTACTATAGTTAACTCCCCCTCTATGGTGTAACTGGTTTTGGTGTTGCTGTTGTTCACTCCTTGGAATTGCTTTCTTTACTTCTACCTATAGACGACAAGAAAACAGAACTGGTCAAACCAAACAACACATTAACGACATAGAAACACAAACGAAATTCAACTCACGACGGTTTCAGTTTCTTAAAGCTTGAATAAACGAGCGTTTCTGGAAAGAGGGGAAAGGACTAACCGTTCTTCCGAGAATGACATGCGTGTCTTGCAGGGCTTGATCGGCGGCGGAGAGGTCAGAGAAGGTGACGAAGCCGAAACCTCTAGGGCACCGGGTGCTGTGGTCTACGGAGATTGTGGAGTCCAAAACGGTACCGTACTTGGCGAAGTGGAATTTGAGAACATCTTCGGTGGTTTCACGAGAAATGCCCCCTACGAACAGCTTCGCTCTATCGGAATCCATCTTCAAATTCATTCTAGTCTACTGTACACAATCCCTAAATCCCCAATTCAATCACAAAAACCCCTTTCTCTGTTTCCTTTTCTCGCTCCTAACAATCGGACACTAAACTAAACCCCTTTACGTCATTGTCCATTAAATGGATTTTCTTTGTGGGCCCAAAAACCCGTTTTACCTTTTATAAGTCGTCCATATCAAAATACTGGCCCAAGCCCAAACTCTAAACGAACATTGTAAACTAATCTCAAATATACATTCTATCTTTAAACTTTAAGCATGTTCGACATAAACATATTTAATGGAAAACGGGCACTGTAACTAAATTTCAAACCTCATTTTAAATATTCGAAATTCTATAATATCTTTTAGATTTATAAAATTAACCAAATAATTGGACTTAACATTTTTCTTTCTTTCATTAATAAATTTTAATATCACTATTTCTCTGATTTGAATTACAATATCTTTTAAAATATGGCAGAAAGGGTGAATAAATAGAACATTAATTTAATATATAATTAATTTAATATATAATATATACGAATTTGATTACAAATTTTTTTTATCTTATATATAAACATATCCATATCTGATACGAGAGATATTCCGAATATTTCTCCAACTGTTCTTAAATAACAGCTTAGATTTAAAATACTATAAAGCCCTCAGTCATTTTTGATTTTTTCCATCCGCAAATTTTAATCCCGAAGAATACATGACTTAGCCTGTTTACTCTGATTTTCCATTAAATTTTTTATTTACTAATTTTAAATTGAAATACTAATTCTTTTGAATACCAAATATGCCTGAAGACAACATATTTGCTTTTACTAATTTTGTAAAAATATTATTCAATTAAGAGTTGTTCTAACCAAAACGTTTTAAGCCTGTACTCACTTTGACAATGAGATATATCTTAAGGCAATATAATATTACTTTTTAATATACATTTTACATTTTGTTTCAATTTTTATCTCAAATAATTTTGCTTTTATCTTTATCCATATTATTCATTTTGTTTAACAGGCTCTCTCTTCTATAGATTTCTTATTTTTTATGATCATTTACAAAACGTCAAAAATTTGGAAATACAATTGTATGTTCATAAATTATTTATAAAATTATAAATGTGTCTTATATATAAGGCATCCTTTCATCATAAAACTTTCCACAGAAAAGAATATTGGGACATTATGATTTAACAATACTAAGGAGGCATATATACATTCCTATTTGTCAGGTTTGTACAATAAAAAGAAAAATATATATTTTTCTTGTATTTCTATTATAATATTTAGAAATACGAAACGTAACAAAAATAAGGTAATCTTTTTGTAAATTAAAAATGAAAATTATAGATAAAATCTCCATTAATATTTTTTTTCTATTATCTTACCTCATTTTATTTAAATGTCGAACTTCTTTTTTTACTTTTTTCTGCTCCTTCAAATTTATCACCCTCAATTTTTTTTTCAATTGCAAGTTTTATATATTTCTCATGTATGAGCTTTTTATTTTGCTCTTCTTATGACATTATACACGTATATTAAGTGTTAATACACATCATTTTCTGTGTACGAATTATTTTTTCTAATTATTTATGGTGAAAGTAACTTTAAAAATTAAATGTACATCAATACTATACAATAAAGAAAATAAAATATAACGACGGATAACGAATGCAGGACAATTTATTTTAACGGCAATTTTTTTCTGTTCTAGAAATTTAAGCAAAAAATAAATTGTTTACTTTTTCATTCAAAAAGTAAAAGACACATACATTAGAATAAAATAACTGAGAAATATTGAACCAACAAGAAAAATTATTAATATTTTTATTTATAACTTGAAAATAATTCAACTTTCAACCGAATTTCAAAAGAATCACCTGACGAAAAAGATATTTACTTACAAACAATTTAGTTACAAATAATATAATCAAAATATTAAATTTGAGTAACATTCATAGTTGTATAATCAAAATATTAAATTTGAATAATATTCAAAGCAGTATAACCAAAATATTAAATTTGAATATACATAGCTGTATATATTCTTATGTTTCAATAAAAACGATGATTTATACTTTCAAAATTAATTTACCATAAAAAATGATTATGTATACTTATGATAAATCGATAGAGAAAGCATTGATGATACCGCTAAAAATTAATTTAAACAAAATACAGTACAATTTGTTGAAAGGGTTCCTAGGTTATCAAAACACATTTCAATAAAACAATATAAAAAATGTATGGTTAAACACGGCATTACAATCAGAAAGATAAAAACTTCCTGCATAAAAAATCATAGACTATCCAATAAACACAGACCAAAAACTCAGTGTATATTATGAATTGGATCTAATCTAATAATGATATGATACATAACCAAATAAGTTATGTATTAAAACAAAAATTTGATGATCTAAAAGTAATTCCATTACACTTCAAAATCTAATAAAATGAGTTTTTATTGTACTATCGCGGTGTGCGTAACCCATACCTCAATTATTTAAGGTTAGAGCTTTAAACACCACTCAATCAATATAAGGAGTTGGTGAAACACAAAGCACATATATTATCAAAACATGCTCTGCAAATCATTAACCTAACTCCGCAAAAAGTGACTATCAACAAACACACAAATAAGTGAACAAAATCAAACCTTAATTGAGAAACGTATAAAAGGGGCATTGCTCATATTCTATGGGTGTAAACGTGTCTGTCATGCCATGGCGATAGCATTCAGAACGAGGAATTGTTTATAATCATCGCAGTCAACCCCTTAACACTTCTCACAGATAGAAGAAATAAATAACTATCCTACAAAAAAGAGAGACACGAATCTTCTAAGGAAGAGAACACAGCGAAGAATTGAAAATACAAGTTTGCAGAGGCAACGCTAAACGAAGTGAACAAGAACACATGAACAGAAATCACAAGAAACAACCAAAAGAAACTGAGATGCAAAACTACGAATTCTCACGCCGCGATCGGAACGAAGTTGGAGATAACTCTTAATCTGTAAACTGAGAAGTGAGGAATGGGTATTTAAAGCTGATATTGACACGCACTCAAAACCCTAACCATAACGAACCTGCTATCTTTTAGGACTTGATATAACTGAAGCCCAAGTCCAGTACAAAGCGAGCTTTTAACTATTCTCAGTTATGGGCTTCACTTAGTTAGATAACTAAGGTATTACTTTCTGTAATCCCATTTTATTTATTCACCCTCCTTTTCGGAACGGGTTCTCTTGACCCATCAGTCTGAAAAGATCCTTCACACGTTTGAATTTAAGAAATTAGATCTAGTAGATACAGTTGTACATCAGGGTGTCAAAATAATATCATATTTAAAAAAAATATTTATAAAAAATTATGTATCAGTTATTATAATTATTGGCTTCATTTTTAATGCTGGGTGAAATATCAAATTATATATTAGTATTATTTATCTCAATATACATACATATACATCTATTGTAAAATATATTATGATCGTTGTTGTATATTAATTTAATTTTACTAATTTTAACTATCAAAATATTTCGTAAATAAATTGTATATGATATTAATAATAGCTTCTCTGTAGCAAAATTGGTTAATCTGACCTCTTAAATATTTCAAATTCTAATTGAATCAAATTTTGGATTTGTAAAATTAAGTTTACCAAGATTTTAGACCGGTTATGGACGTTAGCAAATTCTCTTTTTTTTTTCTTCAGATAATATCTTATTTTTGAAAGTTAGTTTTCCAAATATTTTTTCTAAAAGGTAATTATTTTAAAAATCAAAGGTTCTTTGTCCTCAACTGCTATAGTTTTAAGCGACATGTTTTCCTTTATTTTTAAATTTTAGTTTAATATTGAAAAACAAAACTTTGTCGCTCCTACAACCTTGGCAACCAAAATTATAAATTGTGGCACAGTCGAAGAGAGCCTAAAGGCTTTTTCCTTTCATCATCGTCATCATTATTTGAAACGAAGTAGTTTTTGTTGGTACATGTGAATCAAAGTGAATCAAATGGTTGTTGAACATTGACAGTTACACCATACCAAACGTAATATTTATGAAGTATGCATTGATAAATAAAAAAATACTATTATATTAAATTTGATATCATCGTCCTAACGTTTCTTCATGGAGCTAGAGCTATATCAATATATAAGATTGCAATATGGCAATGCAATTAACTTCCGAGTATTCACTTCAGGAAAGTACTTTTGACCAACATTGCACACAATCAAGATCCAGATACATGTGGCTATTATCTGCTAACTTACTTTTCTAAATACCATTTTCACAGAAATAACACTTGAAAATACGTACGTTAATATAGCATTTTAAACATTTTCAAAGAGTTTGTTATCATTTAGTTTACTATTATTTTCTACGGTTGCAAGATATTAGATAAACTTTTCTGTCAAATATAGCGTGAAACCCATAATGTTTCTTGCTTGTTTATTTGTATATGAATTAATTAACACAATCTTTACAACAGAATCGGTACTTGTAAATTGATAAATCGAGAAACTCGTGACATACATAAAGCATAATTCCCTTTCAAAAGAGTTGCATTGCATATATAACAGAAACAGCAATAGCAATATCTCATCCACACACACTATGGAGCACACCAGAAACAAATATACCCTTCATAGTGATTGTTACATTGAAAAAAGAGTAAGCATACCCTTTTCATGGGAATCCAAGCCTGGTCTCTGTAAAGTCACATATCAGAAGAATGAGTTAAGGTGCAGTAATATTGTGTTGCAACCTCCTCCATGTTCATCATCTAGGACTGCACATAATAAACAAAATCCAGTTGATGGTCCTAATTTTATTTTTTGTGCTGTTCAATCTTCTTCCGTGAGAAATAGATTGTTTGGATTGGAGAGTCAAACGGAAGATCCTTTTGTTGAAGCTTACAAAAAATGCACAAAAACCCCTGAGGTCTCATTCATGCGTAAACAACCTTGCAAACACACTAAAAGCAGTGGATCTCGACCTAATGTAATGAAGTATATGGATTTTTTTTCTTGTAAGTTTTCCAGCAGCCATGTTATGAGCAGTACTGTTCAATTTCATTGCAAAGGCTTTGAGAGTAACTAACATCTATTAATAAATAAATACTCTAAATTACTGGGCTATTTATTTCTTTCGGTTGTAATGGACCATTTCATGGCTTTATTATTTATGTTTAAGCTGACTTATCCAATATATATATAAAAATTTGGATAAAATATTTACATATTACCTCGGTTAACAAGTTAATACGAGAAAATCCATCGTATAGAGAGAGAAAAAAAAAAGTTCATAATTTATTGTTGAAGTTAGCATAGTGATAAAGGCTTCCCTTTAACCGGTGAAATTTAAATTATTTGATTATAACTTATGGAGAAAAGGTTGGAAACTTGAGTTTGTATGGGTTAAACAATATGAATGGGGCTTTAAGGCTTTGTTCAGACTTGAGGGAAAGTGAGATGATGAATTTGACTGGATTAGAAGAAATGTGTGTGTTTTTTTTAAGAAATTTGAGGGTGAAATTGAGTATATTTAGGAGTAAAATTTGTGAAATTTTGTGAATGATTTAAATGATGTAATAAATAAAAAATAAAATTTTAATATATTAAAATGTAAGATTACAATTTTGCCCATAAAGTTAAAATTAATATCTTTTTATTATTATTATTATTATTAATAATATAACAATAATTATTAATATTATTTTTATCATTATTATTTAATATTGTTATTAATATTATTATTTATTTTATATATATATAACTTGGAATCGGATCCAAGCATCATGCGATTGGATCCAACATCATTGAGATCAATCCAGTTGCATTGGATTGGATCCAACATCATTTTTGTAATGTGAGCGGATTCAAGGACATTATCGTAAAAGCACATTTAATATCCTCAAATTTTCTTGCTTCAAGCGAGATTCAATAAGGTCATCATCCCGATAACCACGCTCTCAAACACTCTTAAATCGACCTAAACACAAACAATTTTTGCATATCCATTCTCTCTAATATCCTCTACACATAAAAACATCTTAAACGAACATACCATACATGTTTGATTTGTTTATAGTTATGTTATTTTTTACTTAATTAATTGAATTTTTCTTTGAAAATAATTATTTTGTATTAATTTTTTTTATTTTAAATGTAATAAAATTTAGAAAAGTAACAAAATTTATTTCACCATAACAAAAATTTATTTGAATCCTAACCCAACAAATGCTTTTGTCATAATTACCTCTAAAAATATATGTGACACAGAAAATACTCTGATACTAGAAAATTAAATAAAATAATTATGTTCCCGTATTCACAAAAATGATTCGAGAGTAATGATGATAAATCTTTTAAAAAAATATTATGGTCATCCATTTAAAATATAATTTTGAAATTTGAAAACGAACCATCTATAACAATATATAAAGGGGATTCCCCTTTTTGTGTCCACATTTCAAATACCAATTTTACCCTTTAAATATAATAATTTATTAAATTTTTAAAAATTGACCGTTATTTTTACAAGTTTTTGATAAAATCGGCTATCTCTGTTTCTTTTCTTCTTCTTTATTTATCAATGGTTATTCTTTCATCTATTAAGATATATTTCACTTACTTATATATTAACTTAATAACATTACAATATTATCACCTACTTATATAATATTACGCATATTTAAAAAATGTATACATACTGGCGCGATAACGTCTGTATTAATATTAGGATTTTTTTATTGTCACCCAACTGTATGTTTTACCCTTAAAATTGACCGAACGAGGAGAAGGAAAGTTTTAGAATAGTATTCATAAAGCTTAAAAATACAAAAGTTTCTTAATTAACTCATACAAGTCATGGTCTGAAAGCAAAAACTAAATGGTTGCAATAATGATTTTGATAACTATGATCTCTTTATACATATCAACACACAATTACTAATGGTCGTTTAAGAATTAATTGAAATATACTAATTGATTCAAGTTTTTTTTTTCCAAACAAATTTATTCAATATTCATAGTGGTGGTAAAAGAATATTTTATTTGACATTTCTTTCTTGTCCTATCTGGAAAATGTGTTCCTATCCTTATACATTTAATGTGAAACATAAACCAACATCTTTGTTTAAATTAGTCAGCATTGTAATTCTGTATTTTATATTTTATTCGACATCAAATATCAATAAAGTATTAACTCTTCCATCATTTATTAATTAAATAATTATTATAAGGTTGAGAAATTTCCATCCAAACACTTAGAAATTTAAGTTTTTAGATGAGAGTATATTTTAGACTCCCTCTGTGCAAGTTAACCATCTTCTTGTCTTATACCGTTCTCAGCGTTACCTTTTTTGACCCGTAAATACTCGGTCTTCTTTTTCTAACTCTACCTTCTCTTCACGTTTAATGCACTTGCTATGAGCTATTACATATATAATGGAATAAATACAAGCCACATAATCAAAGTTTGTTAGAATCATAAACATAAATTAATGTGTAACGTTCTTCCTCTTTCCACAAACTTTATACAACATGGATCAACCAATAACTCATTCTCCGGGAAGAGTACCCTTTTCGTGGGAAAGAAAACCAGGTATACCGAAAGTATCAGTTGCTGAAAGTTTTCAAAGAGAACGCAAGTTTGTGCAGAAGTTACAACCCCCTCCATACACAAGTTTCCAAAGAAACTACGATCATGCTTTGGAAATTCCACTTCCTCCTTGCACTTTTCAGCCTCATTATAAAGACCGGATTCGCATGCAAGACCATGATCCATTTCTTGAGGCTTATAAAAAATGCAGCAAGAGTAGGAAAACTGTGGAGAGGAACAAAAAGCTACAGATTAAAACTAGCATCGAGACGAGGTTAAGGAATAGCATGTCGTTTATCTCTTGCAAACAATCCTGCGTTGTTCGTGACGATCATTTGGTCAGAATCTCTTACTTGCTGCCAAATAATGTACATGAACATTGACCTGTACAATCTTTTTAGTTTAAAGTACAGTAATTCACGTTGTGTTGGGATATTCTCTTTCATCAAAAACCAACTATGTATCATCATCATCAATCAATAAATGTACTATAGGCCAGAACAAAATTACTTATTCAAAAGTTAAATTCACTCCTATACAATTCGGGCAAATTTAGAGAAACTATATCAACATAATTTGCAAGAAAAAAAATGAACTTCTCCATGAATAAAATTTGACTTATTAACAGTTCAATTCACTTGATGATTAATTTGACTCATCTATTAAGTCATTCATATACGCCACCGTTATTCACTTTGTTTCAATAGAAATAATTTTGTTCAAAGAATCGTGGTTTTCTAATTTATTTACAGAATGAGAACTGAAAGTGACTTGTTATATGATTTCCTTTTCCATCCAGAGATACAATTATGTGTTAAAAAAATTTTAACTACCCTATATTAGGGGAACAATGGAAAGTAAAATGGACCACTTCTACTTCTTTATTGTTGAATTACTTAACGGCTTAACCTAGTTGACATGAGAAAAAACTAGCACCAAAATTAGTTAATAATATATTTTACTCTCTTTTCTATAAAGCATGGTATCTATCTTGGATTGGGAAAATTGGTAGGCTCGGGGCTGAGTGCAAAACAGAGGCGGGTTTGAAAGTTCGATTTTTGCGCCCAGTGTTTTTTTCTTTTGTGAGAGTAAAATAATTACTTTATAGAAACTTCACTAATTGGAATGTTTAGATTAGGGTATGTTGACAATTTTATCTTTTTAATAACTTTCTATTAAACAATTTAATTTATGTTTTAATTAAACGACATAATTTAATACTCAGTTATTGAACAGTGAGAACAAAAAGTTGTGTGAGAGTAAAAGTGGGTGCAAAAGTATTTTTATTTGAAATTAGATTGAAGTAAAATGTAGTGAGTTAAAGAGAGTGAGTACTGCATCGCAATCATGTACCAACAAGAGTACTGCATACTGTAGGCTTGCCTCGTATTGTAAATGCGGCGTTGAGCCCACAATGAAGCGAAACCACTTCTTTAATGGAAAGGAGAATGGCTCGATGACAGTGGCCATAGTGGGTGAAGAGATCATCATCACCTTGCCCCCACAAAACAAACTTTAATTCATGTTGGGTGAAAAATGAGCCTGCATAATTCTTTTTTCCCCCCTCCCACCATTCTTGAATTATTTATTACATATTTTTAGGATCATACTTTTAAAACTCTTCATGCAAAATTTATTTAACGTTTTAAATCTCTAACAAAATTCTAGCATTGTGCAGGATTAATAAAAATAAAAATAAAAGTGAGCATACACCATTGCGGGAGTTGAAGATTGCACGTATAATTTTACAATTCCGAAAAACGGCAACGTTTGAGAAGGAGTTACATTTGCAATCGAAATGAATCAGAGTTTTGGAGCAGAGTAAAGTTGAATCATCTCTGCTACAATGTCCTGGGTGAAGCGTTCCAAAAGCGCGTCCGCAATCTCAACGCAAATATGTCTCACTTGAGGCTTAAACTCACCCCATTCATCCAAACTCAGCAAGCTCGTTATTCTGTTTTTCTCATTTGCACCCAATTCCCTTGTCCTCACACATATTATCTTCCCCAACTCTTCACGCCCCCTTGATTCTTTCAAACATTGGTGTTCCCTACACTCTTTTCTCCAAACATTTACACTAATTTCTCTCACACAATAAAACACCACCTGCTTCAGCTTATGCAGAAGAGTTTTAGATTTCAAGACGTGGCAAACGTTTGCGTTTGCCCCAAGAACCTCTCCCAACTCCTTGTTACACTTTTCTCTCTTCGCCGACTGAATCACCGAACTCCACAGTGCCACCGATAACACCGGATCCTCCGTCATTTTCTTCGGCACAAACACACAGCAATTGCTCCTTCTCTCCTCCTTCCCCGAAAAATCCCGCTTCAACGTCGCCTCCTCCGTTACAGAAACTGCTACATTATCACTACATCATTATAAAACTGTTACTTCTAATAAACTAATTTTAAACACACTTTATAACTCCCCACCCAACTTACTTCTTCTCCCACAATCTGCAACAGGGTCTCCTTCTAAGCATCTCTGCTCCTGCTTTTCATTGTCGGTAGTCTGTTGGCTTTGTTCGTAAGAGTAACAAACAAAACTAATCAATACACTATTTTTCATGTTTTCTAAATATAATCACAATTTTACTCCCTAATCGAGTGATAAAAATATGCACCTAAATAACTGAAGTTAAATGCAAAAATGGTACATCAGAATCTGAGCTCATACCTCTGCGGTATTCCAGTATGTGGAGAAAACAAAGCTTTGTTTTTCTGTGGCGACAGCGCGGTTCCGTCTTCATCGGTGTCGGAGCACGAGAGGTACACGGTCGAGTTGGTGGCTGTTGAGAACGAGAAGCGATCCGTGTCTTCGATTGTTTGATCACTGCTTTCGGCTCCACGAGGGACACTATCAAGAACATGTTGGTCTATGATGTGAGATTCCCTGATCAGAATACAGGTAGGGTTGTGGAAAAGAAGCTTCTTGTGTAGAGTAGTGAGAAGTTTGGAAAATTGAAATAGAGGCTCTCTCTTTCTGTTGTTGGCGGATTGTGCAGTGGTTGAGTAACCTCTTTCGAGAAGGTAAAGGTCTAGGATGAAAGGGTCTTGTTGTTCCTTTAGAAATTCTGCGAGTCTTTTCCCTGATTTGGGTTTTGGTGAAGCCATAGAAAGGGATGGGAATGGTGGAGTTGGGTGGGGATATAAGAAGATGCGGATATTAAATGGGGGCGTGATACGGGGCAGAGCAATAAATCTGAATAGACAGCATATCTGACAGAGTTTAGGACAGTGTAGGAGTTTGGGAGTTACGTGATCCCTCCCAATCTCTATGGATGTGTTTTACCTACCTCTTCTTCTGTCACCTGCTTCTTTTCAACTTCAAAATCAACCTCTGCAAATTCCCTATTGCCTCCTCTGCTACACATTTTGAACTCCTATCAACTCTAAGCAATTTAAATAATGAACGTGAATTCCTCATAAATACCCTCCAATGCCTTCTGCCACCCTTTCCTTTTCTTTCATTAATGCCCATGGTTTAAACTTTGAATTTCGAATATCTCATGAATTAAAAGTTTCTAGTTTTTCTATTTAACTACTTGTCGTCTGATGTCGCCTCTGTTTCTTTCTGTAATCTGAAGCCGGATCATCATAGTTGTTAGGATTTAAATTTTCATCTAATTTTTATTTTGGTAATAAAAACTTTTGGTAAAGTCACACTGTAGTTTGACTCTTTTTTCTTCATAATGTTCACACTGATATTTTAGAATATCTTACCATACGGAAAAATTTTAAGACTTTATCTCTTACATTGAATTTAGAGATTAAGTTGGATCCTTTCCAATTGTGTATCACGAAGTTTTCAGTCACCTGAAAAACTGTTTCACTAGAATTACGGGAGGGAAATAAGATCTCGCATTTATGTATACAATAAACTTTGTTTATCTATAAGAATGAAAAATGAGTCACATTTCTCTTCTGTACTATTATTTTCCATAAAAATAATAATATTTTAATTCACTTTTAATTCATCAATTTAATTATTTTTAGATCATTACATTAATTAAAAAAATAGTTTAAAAATTATCAGAGTAATAACATATCGTCATGTTTTTATCATAACAATCGAGTAAATGGAGATTGTTTTAAGATTTATCCATTATGAGTCTAAAGCAAAATGTCCAAAATTCGATATAGGCTCAATTTGATTTCAAGACAAACACTAATCATAGGCTGCAGAGCATACAAATTTCGAGCCTCTCAAGTTGAAAGAATGAAGAGGAAAACTTAAAAGAAAGACAAAAGAACCAAATAACATGTGAAAAGTACATTTTTTGTGTTAAATACCTTAATACAATTTTTTTCTAGATAAAATAATGCTAACCTGTCTTGACCTATGATCTAATTACACAGTCAACCTGACTCATACCCTATTTATTATTTAGGTTTTTGTGTGTCAACTATGAGTTGATAAATTACCCCGTAAAAACCTAAAATAAATATTTTTTTTAAATGCAGTTTAAACTATTATAGAATACATTTAATACAAATTAGATAGTAAATTAAAACTATACTATTAAACACGTATGACTGGAGGTCCGTTAGCAAGTTACAAATAGCAACACGACCTGAAAAAAGAAAAAGTTTGAGACGAATTAAGTCTATATAGTCCAACTCATATTATCGCCCTTTAAAAAACAATAATTTCATAAGCAAAAGTCAATTTAAAAAGAAAATAAAAGTAGAAATTGTCGGTGGCTCGGTGCATCCTTCCAAAATTATTTAATATTAGATGGTCTATACTATTAAATTCTATGAATTATTTTTCATAAAGATAAGTTCGAAATAATTTACTTCGACAAAATTAATTTAAAATTCCATTTATGTTTAAATACAACATTTTAAAGGTGAACTGAGAATACTTTTTACCAACATATAAATGTGATTTTCCAAGTCAACTATATAAATCAATTCTATCTAATGCATTCTTTTTTAGTGCTTCTAAACTCAATTCAATGAAATAAATAAAAAACTTTGCCATGGGAAAAATTATAACAAATTATATTAGTATTTTACCCTGGGTATCATAATTTCAGCATAGTGTAGTGTAATTCCAAGCCAAATTTAAACGCTTTGCAATTCAAAATCAATTCTAAATGTTGCAAGTTTTCGATTGACCCAGAAACACAAATAATTGGGTATTTCGGACTTGGTTTTAGAGACAAGATTTCCACGTAATATATTTGACGACTACGAAGGATTTAATTACAAATATGGTGATTGAAGAGACACGATGCTACCTAACCAAAATTATGAATCATATTTGTGATTCATTATTTTCATATGATCGCTACCCAAACAAGCATTTACTAGTTATTTGCATGTCACACAATATTCTTAATGATTGAAATGTGAGGACACAAAGGGATTAGTTTAATTATCGATAGGTATTACTTACCTTTCTAACGCTTTTGTAATTTGTGAGAATAATATCGTGAAAAAGACAAATGGTACGAAACAAAATACTCTATGGGAAAAGATCCATAAAAAGTAAAGCAATTAATGGTGGGAACATAAAAAAGTTAGATGACAAATGCAATCGAAATGACATTTTTGTTTAATTAAACAACTCTCACTTATATGCGAATTAGGTTTGATTATACACGACACCATGATTAAAGGCGACACGATTATTATTAAAGCTGTATTGGCGCATTTTCTAGAACCAATACAACATTTTAATTGAGGGTCTATGCAACCTTTGTTTATCTTTCCATGTCTAATAATTGCAAATATTTTTTCACAGAAAAAAAAAATCATGTTTATTGTGTAAATGTTATTTAAAGATAAAAATGTATTTTCTGAAACGTTTATTAACAAATTTGATACCGGTAATTGTTTTCAAATAGTCTTCCTTTTCAAGTGCATTTACGTTTTTTCATTAAAGATATAAATAACATTAGCTACTATTCTTCATTGCATCAACTACTCAGGTATCGTATAAGTGTGTGTAAGTGTTAACATAGAAAAAAGGACAATCAATTTAATTAGATATAAAATTATGACACCGTATTTATTACTGGTTAATTAGTGATATATTTAAGGTTTCTTTTTTAACACCGCTTGAACCCGGAACCAAATAGAGCAACATTAAATTTTATATAAGAATTATATTTGTTATGTTCTCTATTGTTGAGTTCAAGTTATAAGTTCTGATAGAAGATAAATTAATAATGTCGCTTACAAATTAGGTATAGAGTCAAAAGTCTATGCTAATGACCACATGTTTTAATATCATGTTTTTATTGTATTTATTTTATCATGTTGAATTAAATTAAACAAGTTACTTTTAAAAAAATATATATTTTTTCATCAAATTATTTTAAAGACATTTAAAGGAATTTATAAGCTATTAAATCAAACGCACTTTAGATCTTAAACCGCAACTCAAATAGAAAAAAGTAAATCAAATTTAATTAAATTAGTAAATAATGTTTTCAATTGTTACTAATTTAAAAAAAAACAATGAAAAAATAAACTTTCAGTTAAATTAGGTTCGTGGGCCGAAATACGGGTCTGGAAAAATAGGCTTCTCCCTCAAGGCCATTTATTCCTGCACCTCCCTTTTTCTTCCTGCACCCCTATAAAATTTGTAATCCTCAAAATGCTCTTTTATTATCATTGTTAAGAGTCGTTTAAATATCTTAATATCAATATTATAATTCGTTCATACGTTAATTTCAGATAAATAGAGTATCAATCACTAATATGAATAATTTCACCTAATAAACATTAAAAATATTACGTTGATATTTTAAAATTTTTTATAATCATTTCAAAATTTCAAAATTAATAGTCATCATTGTATTACAAAAGAACAATACATAAATATCCAATAAAGAATTCAAATTCTGTTTAGAAATTATTTATATAAATATTTTATATTTATTGTATAGATTCGGTGTATAGTATTTATTAGTAAAAATATTCCTTTAATATTATTAAGAGCCATTTAAATATGATATATATTTTTGAAATTCATTACATATTGCATAATCTAAAATTTATTTTGTGTAAAAATACATTCGGCATTCAGGAAAGAACCTTAATGATTAATGAGGGGTAATCCCATGTTATCATGTTTTATGGGGGTGCAGGAAGAAAAAAGGAGGATACAGGAAGAAACTGCCCTCCCTCAACCAAAACACAAAAGTATGGTCTGACGTCGTATTTTGGTGTAAGGAGTGAAGAAAGAGAAAATCGTGTTCAGAAAGAAATTCCCCTCCTCAACCGAAACATAAAAGTATGGGCTCTCGTTGAATTTTGGTGCTATCTTCCCATTTGTTCATTTTTAAGGATATAACATTGATGAATGTACTTGAGTTATCGTAGACTTAAAAACACGACTAGAGTTATTAAATAAATTAATTTATATAACATAATGTGTATTGCGGTCCATAATTTCTTTAAATTAGACTTATTTACATTTTTTTATTAGTTTAGAAAATAATCTACGTACAATAAAATTTTACATTCATATTTGTTAAGAATCAGAGTATAAATCTAAGTCTCACATTGGTTAGAAATGAGAAAGTAGAGCACTGTATAAGGATAAAAATCTATAAACTTATTGTCTTAAGATTTTGAGTTGAGAGTGGTGTCAATATCTTATAAGATTGGACTTAGATTTCATTAGTATTATATCTCCCAAGTGAAACTTCCTCTATAAATCCAGGAACATTTCAATCAAGAATTATAATAATAATTTCTTTATGGTGATTATTTTAGAAGTACGTATCATAATTATTTTTTGTATGGCTAACATTTTAAAAGTGTTTTATCAATATATTATACAACTAATGTTTGTTTGTTTTTTTTTTAGGCGTTATAATGAGAAGGTTCCAATTTGAGCTTTAGGCAATTTGAAATTTCTTCGAGTTTAAAAGTGTAAAACTAGCAAATTAATCGCATGCGCGCTTTCACTTTCGGAAAGTACGCACGCGTAAATTCAGCCCACACCAATATGAAAAAAATTACATTAGAAATATTAGAAGGTTTTTGATTTATACATTTTTCTCTTTATTATATCATGATATGTCTTTTATTTTTTAACATGAGTTAATTAAATGATATTGTTTTAACCTTAACAAAATATCTAACAACACTTTAAAATATTTTTTATAATTTTAATCTATATTTACAATTTTCAAACAGTAAGTATATAATGAGAAAGCTACGAATTACTATTAAAACCATATTCTATTAATTTTAAGTTCTTTATTATACTTATAAATTTTAAACCTCCGTATTTTAATTTTACTTTTCAATACTAAAATAGTATTCTCATAAATATTCTTAAATCAATTCACGTAGGATACTCCTAATAACTAAACTAAAATGAATGCTATAATAGGTTCGTTGTCTACAAAAATCAATCACTTATAACAAATCATGTTTAACATTTGAATTTGTCTGCCTATAATAATTTACGTTTAAATGTATTTTTTTTTCCTGAAATACAGTCATATTTGTTTTGTTTCTAAGAAAAAAATATTTCACTATTATTGCCGGAGGGATTTTTCTTTCACTAGAGCAGAGTTAATACACAATCATGGATTGGTTATTTAATAATAAATATAATGTCTTAATGAAGCTTTTATGAGGTTAAAGCAATCTTACAAATCATTGTCAATGTCTTTAATCCGCGTTATTAGGTCAAAAGATAGCATTGCTTTTTATCTAAACCTTTCGACTAAACAAGTGTCTGGTTATCTCTAAGAACTTGCCTTTGAAGAAAGTGGAATAAACACAAGGCAATTTATTTTGGTGAGATTATCTTTTGAATATTCTTATTAAAAAATATAAATACCCGTGGTTTTACAAATCGTAACACATTTTCATATTTTCGAAATATTAAAAACCTTTACTGTCAATACTATAAAATATTAGAAATAGAAAGTGATAAAAAATAACATATTTTTTCCTTTATCTCATATAACTTTGTTAGATCAAGTTAAAGAATTGTCTAACAAAGACAACACTACATTTTTCTGTGGACAAAATTAAAAGTTATTGAATATGATAGCATAAAAAATTGAATGGAAGCAATTATCCCCAATGATAGAAGGATCATGTGGCACTAAGCATGGTCAACCAGCAAAAGAGAGCACCAATAGAATAACACTTGTTGATCTTGTTATGGCCAATTGGGTTTCTACTAATATTTATTTATTTTCTTTGAACAAAGTTTGTGTGGTGATTCTTTGAGGATTTGATGGGGGCTACAAATCCCAAATGCAAGATGGTTCCTTTGCACTTGGACAAAAAAAGCAACCCGTAGGTTAGAACTTAACCTAATGGAGATGATCCTGGTTAAATGCATAATAAGGCTCAAAAGTTTTTTGATATTGTCTACTAATAATGCCTTATTATAAACTCACATTTTTATAGATACGTTTTTTAATGAGAGAATTGACATGTTAATGTGAATATACAAGTTTCTATTCTATAACCAATGGATGAATTATCATCTCAATACACCGAAAGTGCCGAAAGTAAAATGACGGTTTTTATTTGATTTCATTCATTAATTCATTCGAAAAAAATTCATACTTGTCTGTTTAAAAGTTGAAGACAATATCAGTTAGTAATTTTTTAATTATGTTTATATATGGTCCTTTTATATCTTTGCAAAATTTTAATGTTATAAATTTGCTTATAAAAGATATCACTAATTAAATGATTAATTTGTTTTAAAACCATATTCCTTGTTATATTAAAAGAAATTGTATGGTGTAATGCAGTGGCCTTTTAGTTTCAAAATGCAATTAAATAAAGTCTTTTTTAACATAAAAAGAAAAATATGAAACTGTGGAAAATATTGAAAGAAAAAAGAAATTATTTTGTCAGAAGACACTTTTGAGAAGTTTTTCTAACAAATATTAATGGTGTCCAACCACGTGCTTCTATAAAAAATTTAAAAAATCTCAGTACAATCACAATCATATAGAAATGTTAACATAATCTATTTTGTAACTTATTTTAAGTTACATTTCAAATTTTAATAATTTTAATTTCAACTCTCATCAGATAATAATATTATCTATTATATATGGATAACAACTTTTGTAACGATTATATCCTTACTTATATACTTAATACTAACAATTTATTTTATAATTTTAACTAAATCGACTGATGATTCTTACCTTACGCATTTAAATGATATATACGTGATCTGAAAATTTTAATTAGTAATGTCAAAAAAAATTCATATAATTAGATATCTGGAAATAAAATTCGTAATGGATTGAAAATGTATATTATAAATGAAAATTTGCAGGTAATAGATATGAATATTTTTTATATTCGTATGTTAATTAGACGAGTACGAGTATCACAATATCCATACTCGTAGATATTTGTGCCCTCAATACTCTAATTTAAATTAAAAAAAAACATAATTAAAATATTAACACATTAATTTTTTAATGAATTATTTAGACTTTGTTTAAAATTCATGAATATTATAATATTTTATTTAAAATATTTAAAATATGTTATTAAATATTTTAATTTTTTTTATTATCTACAAATACTCATAAATATAAAAAATATATATGAATACCAGTATAATAAATATTCGTATAAATATAAAAATGGGATAAATATTTATCCCATAAAATATGAAAAAATTACTATTTTCGTTGACATCCCTCATCTAACATCACATCCGGACATGAAACTATAAATATTTATATGCAGAAATGTAATATTTAAGTTTTAAAATAAAATTAAATGCAAACACATAATCCCTAATATTGTTTTGATAGATATTGTCACAGTGTACTTTATTTTTAAAAAAAATGTACCAACAATTAGGTTTTGTATGTATGTTTTTAAATTTCTTTTAATTTTTTACAATTTTAAAAAATTTAACTTAATTATTATAATTAAATATTATTAGTATTAAAAGATTGCTTTTTATTCTAATGATCTAATATTCGAATTACTTTTTATTTTAAGATTCCTGTAAATTATTTTATCAAGCAAATGGTCTTATACTTTTGTTGTCTTTCCATTACATCACAGGTGTCATCTGTAACTTTCTTTCTTCTCTCACTTGGGCGAATATACCATAAAAAAGACACTTTTATTGTTTATTTTATTAACTCATGTCACATCGCTGCTACAAAAAGTACTTTTCGTCACATGATTAGAAACAATCGTTCACGTGTAGGTCCTATGTATGACCTCACAACCTCAAGTGTTTCGCCACTTGTTTCTCTGTTACACGAAGGAATGAAGAAGATTATGCAGAAAGACACAAAAACTAATACTAAGAAACAAGATGCATGGATTCCTTCCATTTGCCAATAGCTACCATATTTACATTACGAGATTGAGACTTTCTTGATACCGACATTACATAATTCCACCATGATGATTTTCACCACTCGCTAATGCTACACAGATTTACAAAACAAAACCTCCCAAAAGATAAAAAGGAAACAACATGATAAAAAAGTAGACATTCAAAAACCTACATCGTACTTCCAACAACCTGGGGCTTCTTTCACCCACCACACTGCACGTACGTAACCATGTTTTCCTCTTCTAGACCTAGAAATTGAGCCAAAAAAACATAAAGAATACCACATTCTAGGGCATTCATTACTTTTTTTCCCTACCTCGGTGCACCAACCAACAATTTTCGATGGTTGAATGCGTGAAGTGAATGAGAACTTTATTCTATAGCTATATATATATGTAGCTGGTAACATAGAGAAGTTTAATATGAAAGTTATATATGAAGTGTGAATGGTTTTTACGATGAAGGGTTTTGTAATATATTATTAATGTGAAAGGATGGAGCCTAAAATAAGATCCCACAGAGATCCGAAAGAGTGGCCATAAGCGCAATAGCTTCGGATTTAAGATGATCGTTATGTAGGGATAGAAGGAGGTGTTGGTGCATGGTCGAGGCGACTCGGTTTTTGAGAAACCGGTTTTGGATTCTCAACCGGTTCAGTTGGCTCGAGAGGTTCTCAAGATGCTTCTTCTTTCTGTAGCGGGACCTTCGGGCCGATTCCCGGTTCGATTGCATGCGTCTCAGCTTTCTTTCCTCGGACGAGTAAACCGTCCGGTTCGATCCCTGCGAACCGGATGCCAGGCTGGGCCGGTCTCTGGATTTGTTTATGAGAGAAAACAGGTCTTCTATTTCACTTTGGGTGAGCATGGTTTGGTGAACCGGAGAAGATGGGAACTGAACCGCTTCGTGGAGCAACATGGGTTAGAAGAGGAAAACAAGAAAGAGAGAAAAGAAACCGGGAAATTCAAAAGAGTGAACCGGACGGAGGAAGGAAGGGGAAAAGGGAGGAATGGAAGCATAGGAGAGGGGTATTTGAAGGAGTGGAAAAGGAAACTGTGGGGCCCATTGGTGCAAAAGATTCTGGAAAACAACCGTCACAAAAAATATTAATAATTTTTTAATGAACGTAAGTAGGTTTTGATGCTAACCTTTCAAAAAAGTGATTAGTTGATCAATATAATTAGGGTTTTTTATGCTATTTTTTTTTTTTTGACTCGGAAAAATAAAAACTGCGGAGAGAACCAATTGATTGAAACTTTAGTGTGTGGGGTGGGTGGTGGAGATTCAGATGGGGTAACCTTTTTGCTAAGGTAACAAAATGAAGATGTTGTTTGAAGAGATTAGCTTTATCTTAATGACGAAGGATCAAACAAAAACATATAAACAACAAACTTGATTAGAAAGCTGCCCAACACCAAAATTACACGTTAATTTTAATTAGAAAGCGTTTTTTAAATAATATATCTTAAAAACACGAAATCATGTAATAAAAAATAATATTGAAATGTGGAGTAAGTTCACTATTTGCGAGAAAAGAAAGTCCGGTATTGGTCTACGTAGCTTTTTTTTTTTTTTTAAATGCCAAACCCACGT
>Ga0209589_1000906_pt1 | contig 45491 bp, 22 predicted proteins | sample CowpeawhiteBW_FD_187525 | JGI IMG/M metagenome (GOLD analysis project Ga0209589, IMG submission 187525) | Root nodule microbial communities of legume samples collected from California USA - Cow pea white BW (SPAdes) (version 2) | ecosystem: Host-associated > Plants > Roots > Nodule | place: USA...
ATATATATATATATATATATATATATATATATATATATATATATATATATATATATATATATATATATATATATATAATAATTCTTTAAGACAAATTTATTGATAAATTTTTCTTTATATATTTTGGAAATTCAACTAAATTTGTGTTAACTCCTAAATATTAAATCCTACAAATTAATATATTTTTTTATAGAACAACCATAGAATGAAAAAAAGAATATACAGTAAAGAATAAACTAAAGTGACAAGAATTTTAAATATAAAGTGACAAGACAATCATGTTTTACAACTCAATGATATTTTATAAATATTCTCTGATTTTCGAAAGAGTTTAAAAATATAAATTTTATATTAAAATAAATAATGAAAACTTTTGTTTATTCTTTGTCCTTCTATCATTTAATTTTATACAAATATCATATTAGCAACTAGTTAATAACAATAATTATGTTTGTTGCGTTAATATATTTTAAATCCGTCATATATAAAATAAATTTGTGTTTAGTTATTCTTGACCCTCTAAATAAAACATATAACATAACTCAATAGAGTTTATACATATTTCAAAATATTACATAACATACAATAAATATATATATATATATATATATATATATATATATATATATATATATATATATATATATATATATATAAACATTTATAATGATGTTAAAATAAAATTTTCATTGTAATGTACTTGTTTCTACATTTGCTCATATAGATATTACGATCATACAACATATAAGAGAAATATAAGGGTAAACTATTATTAAAAATACAATAAAAATCTAACATAAGATCCTGATATAAAATATACAACTTTATTAACAATCCACAAATAATCCAATTTCAATTAAACATTCAAAAACCTTATACATCACATATGGATCTATATGTCAATAGATATTTAAAAAATAAAATATCGACTCACACCTTCTATATAACTTATATTAACTACTAACATCTAACATTTGATCAAATTCAGAATATGGATTTAAAAGTGAACCCACAAATCATGAAATTTAGATAAGTTCATCACAACCTAAGTTTGCACATCTACACATGTCATAGTGTGTGAGAACTTCCCCATCTACTCCTTACCACCTGATATTTTAGTCCATCTGACTTGGATCATCACTGAAACAAGGGAATTTCTATTATAACATAGATATAAATACTTAATCGACAACTCAAACAATGATTTACATATAATCTTTGCATTTCATTTGTCAACGTACTTGTTTAGTGATTGTTTATTGGAGAACTCACTCATGGCTTTGAATTAATATCCCCTTTGTTTGTTGTGTTTTTCACTATATGAATATGCTATAATGGTAAAAAAGTTTGCAATTTTTTTTTACTTTTATGACATTTAAAATGAAGATCGAACATCGGTTCCCACCTTAGTTCATTTCTACCATCAATAAAAAAAATTACAATGAAAGGAGTATTTCTGAACTTGTTTCAGTTTGGGGTGTTGCGTATCACTGGAATGATTTTTATAAAGTTAAAGAAGAGTTGGCGAACATAGAAGCAAATGTAGGACAAAGGTTGGGTCACTCAGGATTGAGTTGAACAGGTTCAATGGTATCTAGATTATAAGGGTACTGAATATCCTTTAACTTGTACAACTCAATCTTCTTCTTCCTATGTCATCCAACCTCTGTCCTAAGTTTGGCTTCTTTGTTGAACACCTATTCTTCCACTTTACCAAAATCCTTCTTCTGATATGCAACACGTTAAACTTAAATAAACTCATAAATGTTCATTTTATTGTAGGTTTTTTATACATGACAAACTTTTTTACATCGGACATAATAGTGTCTAACTTAAGTTGATACATTTATGTTGGACCTGTATTAGTGTCCAACATAAATTTATGTTGGACATTACTACAGGTCAAGCATAAATTTACGTTGAACACTACTATAGGTCTGACATAAATTTATGTTGTATGTTTTTCATGGATGTAAATTTACATGCCTTGTAATGATATTGGACTTAAGAATGATATAAAAAGCCCAAAATAACTTATGCAAAAGGCCTTCGATGTATTAATGTATCTATCTACATGTAAAAGAAACACAATAAACCCAGAACTCTTAGGTCATCTTAAGGATGAATCACTCTAATACCATAAATGTAACACCCTAAAAAATTAAACTATTAACTATATTATAAATCCATCAAAGGGCTTGTACAAAGATTATATCAATACAAAATACAACCTAAACTTACCCAAAATATACATAAATATAAATATTTACACCACAACAACACATGCAAAGGTAAACTATTGGAAATAAATTCTTAACATAAAAGAATGTAATATAAAAAAAATAACTTTATTAACAATTCATAAATAATCTGATTTCAATCAAACACACCATACAAGAATCATATAGACTACACATGGATTTATATGTCAAAAGATATTCAACAAGTGAAATATCAACTAACGCCTTTCGAAAGACGCAAATTATTATGTCCTACCATAAACTAACATCTAGTCCAATCTAAGACGTAGATATACAAGTGAACCCACAAATCATGAAATCAAGATAAGTTCAATATAACTCCAGTCGCACATCTACATGTGTCATGACGTGTAAGAACTCCTTCCTCTACTTCTCATCACCTAATATCTTAATCTATATAATTTAGACCATTAAAACAAGGTGATCTATACTACAATTTAGGTGTCAATACTTAATACTCAAATCAAACAATAATTTACACATCATTTTAGATACATGACCACAAATTCAAATTACTCTCATCAATCTCAACAACCATTTTCATATAATACGATTTCATCAATTTCAATAAACATTGTTATACAATATAACTCATTTAACTAAAATCATAAATCAATTATATAAGTATTAATATTCAATAAACATTCCACTCAACGAGTGAAAGAGATCGAAAGAAGAAGAAACATAATTTATTTTAGAAAAATATTTTTGCTTGAGAAATTGCTCGAGTGAAAATTGGACAAAAATCGGAAGTTAAGTTGTATTACTATTATTTGTTATTAGGGAAAGTCTTATTATAAACTATAATTGATTTTATAATTAAGTATAGTTTAGTATAATTTAGTTGGGGTCAATTTTTTTAACACCTTTATATACATTTAATTTCCAAGTAATTGATTATAATTTGACTGATAATGTGATAAACTTAAATGCAACTCACGATATTATTTTTTTCAAACGAGTTATGTTATCTCTATAAAATATCCCACTCATTTAAAAACATTATGGCACACTATATAATAATAATACTACTAATTTAAAATAATATCTTTCGCTGGGTTTACCAAAATAACTTTGCCACCGAACTCTCACTATTGGTTGATATGTTTGGTATGTTGTGCAAAGCAGAATTGTGTACTATATATGTATTAATTATAGCATGAGTAATTGTATCTACATTTTTTTTTTCTTGGCAATGTTATATAAAACTTGAAAGAAATTAACCTTTTATGCATTTTTTTCACTTTGAAATGCTTAATTGGTTGTATAAAGACTTTTGCACATGTCTTTATGAAAAATCTAAGACTAAATTAAATCTCATTTTGTAGTACTTTCCTGTTCTAGTGAAGTTTCGATTTGGTCCTAAATATTTTCTTTTTATCTTAACTTAAGCATGTTCTTATTCAAATTATATCATTGCTGACATGAAATGTGTGTCTGTGTGATTTAATCTGTTTAATATGAACGAATCACATAAATTCAATTTTATTTTCTCTTTTATGACTTTCAGCAATATAAACAACTAGTTTAACTGTCAACTTTAAAGAAAAATGAAGTTTCAAAATATAGTATGAATTGACCACACAATTTAAAATATATATAACAAATTAAAAGTCGATTTCTTTGTTAAATTCTACTTTCTTTTAAGTTATTTTTGTGTTGAATCTGATCCTTTAATAATTTTAAAATCTTATTTAGTCTATTAAAGTAATAAACTATTTATTTTGATACTTTTCATTAAATACCAATTATACCAGTTAGTAGGTGGAATGAAAAAAGAGAAGTTATTGTAGTTTGAATGTCATAAAATGTCACATCCACTTTTATCTTTTATGTGTTTTAAGTAGATATAATTTCACCATCTTGTTTTAGGTATAAGATTTCAGTTTAATCATATATATATATATATATATATATATATATATATATATATATATATATATATATATATATATATATATATATATATATATTAAAACGAAATATCTTATGAAGATTGAATATTTATTAAGATTTTGATCTATCAACTAAAATTAAAAAGAGAATATCCCAACTAAATTATTCATAAACTATAATTTTCATTAATTCATGTCAAATTACATAACTGTATATGATCTTAATTTTATAAAACATATTTTTAATTTCAAATGCATCTTAATTTTAATGGGAGAACCTTGATGGTAATTATCTTCAACAATATTTTTATTTAATTGGAGAATCATGATTATAATTGTTTCTACCGCACCCAATAGTTTCACATCGCTAAGAATTGAAGCTTAAGGTGGTTTAAATATCCCTTTCTCATTCCACCATCCGAGGCACTTTTTAAGGATAAAACCATGACGGAGTACCGGCTTCAAAGTGGACAATACCTTAGATGCATGGTGCTTGACCCTAACGATGTCACTCGGTGGACTTGGGATCGAAACACTGGCGCCCATCGTGGGGCAAATAACAAGGTACTACATGCGGACCATCAATCCCTTAAGCCCTCCATTGGAGATGATCAACTCATTCCCCTTAGACCTCCACTGGCCCATCCACCTGCCTGCAACATCGTAAAAGCCAACCACAACTCGGCTAATAGGCCAATCAGTGCCGCAACAAGCACGCCTCACACGCCAATCAAACTCCCAAGACTGGGGGCTTATGTACATGGCCCAACAAATAGCTAAGTGATGCGGCCCAATAAGACCCATTTAACTTTACTAGCCTAAAGTGGTTGAAAGATATTCTGAGATGTATTTGTTGGTGCAAATATTCATATATTAACATTATATGTGACTAAATCTTGGTAGTTTGATTATGTCATTATATTCCTTAATACATATATTTATAGAATATTCGGTATATCAGGTAAGGTGTCCTACGATTTCCAATTGTTATTCTTCTCAATAGTATCTAAGAGCATTTTACCTTCATTCAATATGTTCCTAATGAGTTTCCTCTCTTTTTGTATAACCAAAAAGAAAGCTTTGTTGATGCTTGGCAGTGGATCCATCATTAGAATTTGAGACTTGCATTGTTGTAAGCATATCCTAATCCTTTTAGAGAAACACATAACATATTTGTATCTTTGTATTTAACATAGATCTCAAATGATTGGAAACTACAAACACTATTAGATATTGGTCTTAAATATTCTAATTCTTCCCTCAAGAACCTCTAAATTAGTAAGGAATTAGTGAAACACTCCTCCCCCTTGTCTAATAGAGTGGATTTCTTGTAACATGTCTGAAATCCTGAAGTAATCTCCCTTGGAAAACCTTTCCTTCAAATATTCCCATAGATCTTTGGCAGTATTTATGTATAGAATGCTTTCAAAAATTTTTAGGGAGAAGGTTCTTGTGATCCAAGAAAAAGCACCATTCACGTTACACCTTGCCAAGCTTCAAAAATTTGTTATCTTCTAGTTCTACAACAACAATACTCCCATTTATAAACCCACTTTATTCTTTGATAAGAAGGTGTGCCTTATACATCTACTACAAGAAGAATAATTTGTCTCATTGAGTGACAAAAAAGCTCCTTCCAAGCTATATGACTTAAGACAAGATGGAGATCTCTGAAGAAGATTGTGGTGCGAAAGCTATGGGAAAAGGGTGGTGGGTGTCTCGGTTTTATGATGTTTGGGGTGGTGAGATGATGACTCCTCCTCCAAGCTATTTGACTCAAGCAAGGGGAGAGGCTATGATGGTGTTTAGTGTATTCTCAAAAGAGGTTGGGCCAACTCAAGAGGAAGGTAGCTAGAGAAGACCACATGGTATGCTTTATCCTTTTGGTAACCTAAATAAGTAGTATGACATAATTTTGGCAGCATAACATTACTCAATTCATAGGTGAAAATACATGGGGGGAGACACTTCTATTTATAGAATAAGGTGTCTCCAAAGTAGACCAAAAACACTAAAAATGATACCTTGCACCAAATCCTAAAAATCACATCTTGGTGAAGGAGAGCATAACATGTGACACTCTAACTTTTAGAAAAACTCTCCACTCCTAGAGTGTCATGTGGAAAGCCACTTTAGCAAAAATTCTCCACTAGGAAAGTGACACATGACCACTACCTTTGTAAGAAAACTCTCCATTTATAGCTTGCCATGTGGCCACCATGTCTTTCCACCAACCTAGGGTTACAAAATTAATCACCTAAGATTAGCTTAAGCTAGGTGCAAACATTTTGCCCTACAACTTAAGGAAGAATATTGTTAAAAAACCCTATACTACTTAGCCATTTTAATACAATGCCTAAAAGAAATCCTACATGACCCATAATACAAGGTCTAAATATTTCAAATCTACTAGAGATACTCCAAAATGGTCTAACAAATAAAGCTTTGCTTCACCTTGCATAGATGACTCTAACTCTTCTTGAAAGTGCTTGGCCATGGGTATAGGGTATGTGATCATTGAGAAGGGTAGTACAAACTAATACTAAACCTAGATTTTCTCCAGGATGAAGATAGTAAGGACTATTAGGATTTAGGTTTTTATCCATTGACACTTTTGATTTGGTAGTTGAACCCATACAGGCAAGAAAGAAAAAAAAGGTTAGCAAGAACAAAGAAAAAGCAGTGGAACAAAGCATGCCTTAACCTACTCTGATACCATATTGGATACGGTACTTATCTGTCATCATAGAATGAATAACCATGATAAGTGATAACTACCACATCACACAAAAATCATGTGGCAAGCTTCCACAAAGGAGAAAAGAAGAAACGTAAAGAGAGAAGAAACCAAAAACACATAAAGGTAAAAAAAAATCTTGCTTTTCTTATTTTTTACAACTTGAAGGACAATTTGAGAACGTATCTTAAATAGGTTTTTGGACAATAACATATTTGCAAACAGTTAGCCCTAAATCTATAATTGTAACAAGGTGTACTTATTCCATGTCCTTTGTTCACGTATATGGTGAGAATGATGCAATGTGCATGTGAAAGGAATGAATGTTAACTACGATACTGTACAATATAATGAGAATGAACTCCAATAAATTTGTATGGAGATTAAACATTAAAATTATGTTTAGTTTGAATATATTATTTTGATTTTCATAAAATTGGTAGTAAAATTTTCTCATTGCACTCATATACACCATCTGAATGATTCATTCACAGTGGTGAAGTTTCATAGGGACGGGTAGCCTTGGCCCCTCACCCCATTGGTAGATCATTTATTTTTTCAATAAGAAAAAGTCATAACAAAATCTTAATGGTGATTAAAGAGGTTAAACTTGTTTCATATGTTTACTCACATATAAAGTCATCCAACATGTGCTTAAGAGGAAGAAAAACTCTCACACTACTTATGAAAAATGAAAAATTTGGATAAAGATTGAACAGTAAAATTAGTTAGTTTAAATATATTTTTAATGTTTGAATACATGTGGTTTGTGTTTTCAACTTTTTTTTCTTTAATCTTTATTGAGAAAATATATAAGTCAATAGCTTTAGTTTTAACATGAAAGAGCATAATTAAAGAAACATATGAAAAGTATATGAAGTTTGACTCTAAGAGAGGTTATGATTGATTGTTATGATAGGTACAGGATGCGCATATGGTGATTGGTGGCATGCACGATTAACAAAAAAGAGAAGCAACCACTGTTCATAACGATGCACCCTTGGTTGCAAACCTTCACCATACACTCTGCAAAGTTTGTCTAGAAAAGGACCACTAACGTAACATTATTAATCTGGTAATTAGCTTCAATCACCAAATCTACGAAAAATTAGCATCATGCTCTTAATCATGCACCTATCTTAAAGTCATAAAGTGATGATCACACACGCACCACGACACCAAATCATTCACTTACGTCCTTAATTAGGTACACACATAGTAGTACGTGGATAATTTATTGGATCACTTCTGGGTTTCTTTTCTTATCATATGTTTAAAAAAAGAAAAATTAGGTACACACATATGTTTATTAGAAGAGGAAGAAAGAAATATAAAAAAAAGAAAGATAAATTAAAAATGAGGTGAATACAGAGATTAATTGAAGAACAATGAAAAATAAATATAATAAGCACTTATTTATATAGTTAATTTATTAATTGTAATATTGCTAGTAACAACTTTATTTGTTATTCTTATTATTATTTATTTATATTTCTTTTCCAATAAAAAGGTTTTTTTTTAAAAGTTAATGTAATTGATTATGAGTACCAATAGTTGAATATGGAAGTCAAATAGAATAATTTTTTAATTTTTTTATAATATCTTACTATCACAATTTTGAATATTTATTTAAATAAATATTTTTTCTACTTTATTTTTTTACTAAAAGAAAAATTAAATAAAAAATAATGATCCAAAAAAAATTTCTTATTGAAATAAAAATTAATATAGAATTTATTTGAATAACATAGAATTAATTTTTTTTTTCAGTTTTTGTATCAATACAACAAATTTACTTATTTGCTAAGGAAATTAGCAAAAAAGATATTTTTCACTAATTTGCCCAAGAGATTAGCGACAACTAATATCGTAGTTATAACTAATTAACTATGATTTATTAATATTCTCTCCCAAAATTAAAATTCATTTAGCTAGGGATTGATTTTATGACTAATCCGTAACTAGCAAATAAAATTTCTATTTAACAAAAAAATAATATCCAAATTATTCTAATAAAAATGAATTTATTAAAGAAAATTTAAAAAGTTATCAATGTATTAACAAATTATTAAGATATAATTTATTATTATATAAGTTAATCTTTTATTTATAAATTATATTTATTATATAATTTTTTAAGAATTAAATATGGTTTTGTTTTCTTAACTTTTAGTGAAAGTTGGAATTAGTCCTTTTTTGAAACTTTGAATCAATTTAGTCTCCTATTTTTATAAATGCGCTCATTTAGTCATTTTTAACTAAATTTTGTTAAGTTTAGTTGACATTTCAAATATGTTTCTTAACTAACATTAAAGCAGAAATGTGTTAAATGGTATAAATAACTCGAATGTTATTATGAAACGTATTAGAAATGTCAAATAAACTTAACTAAATTTGATTCAAATAACTAAATTCATTCAATTTTTAAAGTTGAAAAACTAAATTGAGTCAAAGTTTCAAAGATAGACTAATTCCAACACACAAAGTTAAGGACCACAAACATTTTAACCCTTTTTTTAATGATAAATAACATTTAACTAATATAATATATTTTTATTTTTCATTTAAATGTTATACCAAGTATTAAAACAATTATTATTAATTATATTTAAAATGAAATGATTAATTAATTTTTTTAACTATTTATTATCTCTTAAACTGTTTTTTTTATATTTTAATTAATTTAAAATAAAATTATTATTAATTAATTTATATTATTACAAATTTATTATATTTTACTATATAATTTCTTGTATATGTTTCTTTATTTTTAAATTTTAAATAGACAAATAAATTATTTACACTACATTACAAGTAAAAATAAATTGTATGTAAGTATTTCATTTATAAAATATAAATATTTAACTTAATTTAATTATACACTAAAACATAATCTAATATTTAATTATTTTACTACAAATTTTAAATAGTGAATATAAAAGCAAAATAAATAAATTAATGGTTAAATATGTTTTTGTCATTAACTTTCAGTGAATTTTAGAATTAATCCATTTCAAAATTTTGAACCAATTTAGTCCTTCATCTTTCGAAGTACATAAATTTAGTTCCTTTAGTCAAATTTTGTTAAGTTTATTTGACATTTCAAGCAAGTTTCATAGTAGTATTTGACTTAACATTAAAACAAAAATGTGTCAAACAATATAAACAACTCAAATATAATCTTGAAATGCGTACGAAACATCAAATAAACCTGACAAAATTTGATTGAAAGGACTAAATTCACGTATTTCGAAAGATGAAGGATTAAATTGGTTCAAAGTTTCGAAATGAACTAATTCCAAAATTCACTGAAAATTAAGGGACAAAAACATATTTAACCGATAAATTAAAAACATAAAACTTATGTTACTCGAAAGTTTCGCATAATTATGTCTTTTCGAGAAGCTTTGATTTTGAAGAAGTGTTCGAAAACCTTATTTTCAAATTCTCAAATCACTAGACAAATATCCAGAAGTGTTCTAGAACTTTAAAAGCTACACATGTGAGCATATGAAACCTTAGAAGCTTTGAGTCTGTGAGCGTGCTATTAAGGGATTAGGATAAACATTGTTTTCGTTACTTTGGACAACAGGTAATCATTTGTTTTTTTTCCTGAGTTCTTAGTTTTGTAATTGTTTGCAATAGAATTCTTAGTTTTGTAATCGTTACTTAATTTCGTGAAAGGCGTAATGCATTTGCTGCCTTGAAATTAGAAGTTTGTTATCCTCTCATATTGTTCAAAGAAAGAATTATGAAAGAAAGTTGCACAATATATTTTGCATATATGATAAAATTATTTTTATAAATTAACTTAGAGTGTGTTTGGATAGAGTATTTTAATGAAGCAATTCATTTTTTTGAAGAATTTAGATTTATTTGTAATGAAATGCTTTGTTTGGATAGAGAAATTAAAAAGCATTTCAAATGCAAGCATTTTTTTGAAGGATTTCAATTAGCTAAATTAGTAGAAATTCAAATACCCTCAAAATATGTGAAATTTGAAATTCTTCTCACTCAACCTTACATTCTAGACGATCCGGACGGGCATGACGACTCAGACGTACCGGACGGGTCCGACGACCCGGACAGGCACCCAGACAGACCCGACGACCCGGACGGGCCGACAACCCGGACGGGCCCGACAACCCAGATGGGCCCCACGATCCGGACATGCCCGACGACCCAGACGGGCCCAACGAACTGGACGGGTTGACGACCCAAACGGGCCCGATGACCCAGACAAGTCTGAAAACTCAAACGAGCCCGACGATCCAGATAGGCCCGACGACTCGGACGGGCTTGACCTAGACGGGCCAGACAACCCGGACGAGCCCGACGACCTGGATGGACCCGACGACCCAAACGAGCCTTACGACCCAAACTAGCCCTTCCAAATCATTGATCCATCAAACCGGACGAGCCCGACGACCTGGATGGACTCGACAACCCAAACGAGCCTGACGACCCAAACTAGCCCTTCCAAATCATTGGGCCCATATAACCGGACGGGCCCGACGACTCGGATGTGCCCGATGACCCGGAAGTGCGGGACAACGTGGACAAGCTTGACGACCCGAACGAGCCGACGACCCGGACGAACCCGATGACCCGGACGGACCCGACGACCCAGACGGGCCCGACGACCCAGAGGAGAACGATGACCCGGATAGGCCCGATGACCTGAACGGTCCCGACGATCCAAATGGGCTCGACGACTCGTACGGGCCAGACTATCCGAACGGTCCCAACGACTCGGATAGACCTGAAGGTTTGAATGGGCCCATACAAGTTGTCGGGCCCGTTCGAGTCTCGGGCCCGTCTAGGTTGTCGGGCCTATCTGGGTTGTCAGATGTGTCCAAATCGTTGGCCCCATCCGAGTTGTTGGGCTCGTCCGGTTCGTCGAACCCGTCTGGATTGTCTGGCTCATCTAGCTCGTCGGGCCCGTTCGAGTCGTCGGACCCATTTGGAGCATTGGGCCAATGACCTAGATGGGTTGGACCAGGCCATATTGATGAACTTGACGGCACAATCGTGCAGTATAGGCCGTCAGGCGTCTAGATCATCGGGCCACCCAGCCTGTCTGGGCTTCCCAGTCAGTCCAGCTCGGGTGGGTCATCGGGTCTAACCAATCCGGTTACGTAGTTGGGTCTGCCCGACCCATCTGGTTTTTCGAGCATGTTTCCAAATTTATCATGAACTCAAAACATAATTAAGCGTAAAATAAATATTTTTAAAATTAAATTTTATCTCACAATAAATTCAATTTTTTTTTCCAAACAAGAAATTGAAATGTAAGGTATTTTAATTTCCTTATCCAAACAAGTTATTTAAAAAATTAATGGAATTTAATTACAAGCAATTCAAATACAAAGCATTTCAATTTCTAAACATTGTTGAAATGCTCTAACCAAACACAAGGTTAAGTTTGGTTTAATTTGAGAACCACCATTATTATCTTCCTTGTTGGGTTTCGTTTGAAGCAGCAATAATGAGTGTTTGGAATTTGGGAAAGGTAGCAACAAAAATACAGTATATGAAGGAAAACAACCATTTATTGTCGATCATTTAACAACTAGTAGAGTACATGTCGCATTGAGTAGAAGATAATAGTAAGTTGTAAGCCATTAGAGACTTAGGATTAGGCAACAACGTCACACAAAATCCAAAGGCTACATTAACTCTCTTGGTAGTGTTATAATTTGCCACAATATTGAACAAACACATAGTCACAAGAGGGACTAGCATAGCACAATGTTGAATTTGAAATTTGTGTTGTTTTTTAGTATGCATCCTAATGTAAGTTTTTGTAGGTGAGTTGTTTGTGAAAAGAAATTATTGCGTGAGATTTAGAAGAAATTGAAAGAAATTTTTGGTTTGTAAAATGATTATTTGAACATGTAAAAGAATGTTTGTTTCAAATTTTGTGACTCGAGATGTTATATGAGGTATTGATGAGAATGTCTAATCTAATTGAGAAATGGAAAGTTATTCTGCTGATATGAAAGAAATTTTATTCGATGATTTTAAGGCTAGTTATTAGGGTTAAATATGTTTTTGATCTCTTAATTTTAAATAAAAATTAAAATTATTCAATCTTCAAAACTTTGACTCAATTTAATCCTCAACTTTAAAAATTGTTAAGTTTAGTTGACTTTTCAAAAGCATTTCTCAACTAACATTGAATTACAAATGTGTCAAACGGTGTAAAAAACTCAAATCGTATCATGAAACATGTTTAAAACGTCAAATAAGCTTAACAAAATTTGGTTAAAAGAACTAAATCCACACATCTTTTAAGTAGGGAGATTAAATTGGGCCAAAGTTTCGAAGAGAGACTAATTCCAATTTTCACTCAAAGTTAAGAGACCAAAAACATATTTAACCCAATGTATTATAATCTTTTATACTTATATTATATTTACTTATCATTAATTTTTATAAATTTTGTATTGGTGTAGAATAAGTACCACTTTGTATTAGATTATGATCATAGCACGGTAAGAAAGGTTTGGAATTTAACATGCATGGATCACTATTTTGGCTCTTTAGCTAAGGCAAGGAAAAGGCAAGAGAAAGGGCAAACTCATATAGTATAGGCCAAGAGGAATAAGGACTGGGATGTGGGAGACTTTAATTGACATGTGGAAGACAAAATAGTGGTAAAAGAAATCTATTTGTTGGTAAAAACAATAGGGTTGTCAAGTTAGAAGCTATGGTGCACACGGGAGGGTCAATAAACTTTAGACAACACTTGAAAAATATGTTATTAATTTTCTCATTTTCTAATAATATCTATAACTTTCTAATAATACTTATATGTTGTATACACATTTGGTGGATATCATGAGTTCTTAATTGGTAGGTACATATTTGTCCAAAGAAATGCATATTGAAGAGTATATTGAGGTTTCTCCAATGAACCACATGGTTCACAAAATCATTGTAACCATTAGTTCATTACTACATAAAAATACTTATTATAAATTTTGATATGCATTTGGATTTTAATAGTATTCATTATCTAAAATTACATATTATTTTACACGAGGTGGAACTTAATGGATCTGTTTCTTATGGTGAACTATAAAAAAAGATTCATGAAAGAAAATATGGTCAACATGTCTCCAACAAATTTCATTGTAAGCATACATGTTTTAAAGATAAGATTTATTTAGTTATTTAATCTTATCTTACAAAATGATTGATTTATTATTTAGGAATGATATGAAAGTGTGATGGAAGAAAAATATGGACAAGATGTATCAAAGCATCCTAAAGTTGATTTAGATTTAGGGCTTAAGATGGGAGGTTAAAATAAGAAAGGTAGAATTCATGGTATTGTCCATAACTTGGATCTTGACATTATTAGTGTGAATTGTTCATCTTCTTCAGTTGTAGGTCCTTCCACAAATACAAATCATGCACCTCCTATAGAAGAAATCACTACAATAGCTACACAAATGTCTCAAATGCAAAAGCAACTATAGATAAAATTACAAGCACAAACAAAGGCACATGCAGAACAAGTGCAAGCTCAGCTGAATGCACAAACAAATATGCATGCACAATTCCAAGCACAAATACAAGGGCAAATGCAAGGACAAATGCAAGCATAAGTATAAATGCAAACACTTTTACAACAATAAATGCATACACAAATGCAACCACAAATGGAGTTTTTCAAGACACAAATATTTCCTGCATCAAAGATATCATCACCACCGTCAATCATGAAACACGAGGAGAACAAAATATGAAGCGAATGATATTGTTTTATAGTGTTTTAATCATGTATGTTAACAATTGTGTTTCTAAAAGTCCACTTTTATTATGTTCTTGACTTTAATTATTTTGAATGTAGTAAAATTTGACATGTTTCCTATAAATTGTTTGGCAAGATTTATTTTATTTCTACTTAATGTTATATTTATATTAAATGCATTTTATAAGGTACAAATAAGAGCATGAAATATTTTAGCCTAATGTAATTTGCTATAATTTTCCTAGGGATTAGCTAGAGATAGGTTGTTACAACTTGCTACGCTTTTGCCAAGGATTAGCTAAGGATTAATTGTTTCAATTTGCTAAAAATTAACTAGGGATTAGTTAGGAATAAGTTGTAATATTCTTTGCTACAAATCAATTATGGATTAGCTAGGGATCAATTCTTATAGTTTTCTTCAATCCAGCTATGAGTTAGCCACATATAGTTTGCTATGAATCAACGAGGGATTTAAACAACCAAATTGATACAGATCAACTAGGAATTTACTACAACTAGTGTGTTACAGATCAACTAGAGATTTGTTACAACCTATTTGCTACAAATCAGCTAGGGATTAACATGTTTTCTTTAAATTCATTAGTGAGACTTTAGAGAGAGATTTGCTACAAAAGTTGTAAACATTAGTGATAAAGTAGTTTTTTCGCTACTTAACTACCTATATTTAGCTATTTGACATAATGTTTTTGTTGTTTCCTCGCTAATCCTTCACTGAATCGTTTTGCGAGAGACCAATACGAGATTAACTGGATATTATTCACTTGCACGTAGGTAACTTTTTTATATATATTTATTTCATATTTCTATTTAATTATATTTTAAAGTTGCAATATTTAGAATAAGTTATAATTATTTATAATATTTAGGAAAAGAGAATACAAATATGTTAGATGTACAGTTTCAATTGTTTTCCTTCTATTTTAATCTTTATTTATAGTATATAATAAGAAAGTTGTGATAACAGTGTACACGTTTCACGGTAAAGAGATTATTGTTTTAATAGGAGAAATAATTAATATAGCTTATTATTAATGTTGTATCTTATTCATCTGATTTATACTAACGTAAAATAAAATGAAATGTTGATTTAGTTAATTTCTTTTTATGATTTTGTATTTTCTTTAAAACATTTTCTTTACACTTCTCTTACACGAAAAACTATTAAAAAAACTATTAATACGATCTAATTTGTAATTTTTTCCACAATCGTAATCTAATATATTTCTTTTGGAAATTAAACAAAGTATATTACTTATTAAAACATCATTGCTATGCCTCTTTTTTGCTGTACTAAAATAATTGAAAAGAAAATAAAGAAAAAAATAATATCTAACCCACTGAAATGGAGAGAGAATCATGTGCAGAGATGCCTTTAATGATTGAACATGAAACTGAGACATGAATTTTCTGACAAGTTTATGAATTCTCTTGGAATGGGATCATTCTTTTCCTCTTAGCCCTTTTTCTTTTTGGGAAGAATGAGCACTGGTATTCAGGTGCACTCACGTGATTCTCCACGTGCTTGCTCACTCATATTGATTCAAAATTAGTTCATTGTCTGTTTAATTCTCCACTGATTCGAAGAAAAGTATATATTTGAATTTATCGAAAAACTATCAGGTTGAAATTCTCAATCTCCAAGTGGTTTACTATTACCTAGATTAAAAATATAGTATCTTAGAGATATTAATCTATGTTAGAAGATTAAATTATTATTTACAGAAACGATTTTTTTCTAATAAGTTAGTTTTCAATCATTTTTTACTAAAGAATATGTACTCTTTGCACACAATTATTTTTACTATGTTTTGGATAAAACTAGTTTTATTTAAGCATGAGTATTGTATCGACTTATCCAATCATGACTAAACAACAATTTGTATACAGAAAGGTTATGAGTGAAATCATAAATTTAAATGATAAAGAGTTTCACTTACTAAACCAAAAGTAATGTATCAAGATAATATATAAGTTTGAGTACACTCTTCTAGATATGATTATGAATAAATAGTGTTCTTGCTTACAAAAATGAAGATCAAGGATTGCTTGAAAAATTGGGAGTGTAAAGAGTACTTTTGGTAAGTGCCATAGTCAACTTTTCTTTTTCAAAGAGTCACTAATGCAAAGCTACTATACGATGGCAATTTTACATAAAATCATCTTATAAAGGGTATATGATGACAGTTCCGAACCAATTATAATTGTATCCCAAAATGTTGTGATGGTTTCAGGCACATTTCTTCTTCATGTCGACATTATTTATCTTCCTCGTTTCTATGTGATATTTTTCGCTTTTCGTCATATTTTTGTTGTTGTTGATTATCTATTGTGAAGGTTACAACTGCTACCATTGTTGGAAATACAACCACATCGTCCGTTTGTTCTCATTGTGAACATTGTCGTTGTCATAACTATTTCGTATTCACTGGTATAATTCGTTGGATGTTGTTATTTGATATATAGTTGTTGTCACACATGTATCCTTATTCTTGTTCTAAAATTTTATTAATTTTTTAAAGATTGTTGTGCATTTGATTATTCTTTTTAATTATATGTTCGTACTTGAATTATATTTTTACTATATTGTACTTATTGTACTAGTAAATTCTTGAAACAAATTAAATTGTTTTATTTTTTTAGAAGTTCATATTTTAAGCCTTTTGTTGCCAACATTTTGGAAAAGACCACAAATTTTTGAAAGTATGAATCCCAAAATATATATATATATTTTTAGTTTCGTACGTGTATTAATCTTAGATTTTATCTTTTTGTTTTAACTCATAGATTTTATGTTTTAAAACTACACTTAGATATTTGCAACTCTTGTTACATACTTTATTTCACTATATTATTTTTCATTGATTAGTTGTGCCTAGGTCAACTCAAAATTAAAGCACTCATTTTAGACCTCCAGTAAAAATAGGTCTCAACAAAAATTTTGTGACTACTAATATTTAAAAGGCCTCATAAAATTTTATTTTTGGTACTAATATATCTCTATTAAATTAATTATAAAATTATATTTAAGAAAAAAAGATCCCAAAAAATATTTTATTACTAATATAGTTCTATTAAATTAATTATAAGTTTATATTTGAAATAAAATTTAATTAAATTATTATTGTCTGATATTTTTTATTGGTATTAAAAATGATAGTTAATGAGTTAAAACTTTTTTTAGTAAATTATAATTTTGTTTATAAAAAAGAGAATGATTAGATATCTTGATTATCTTACAATCAATCTGTATTTTATTTTCTTCTTTCATCTCTATGTCACATCTCTTGTCTCTCCTTACTTTCTTCCCTTCTAAGAATCATTTTTTTAGGAGTTTTAACATATTACATTCCTTTAATCTCATCTTGAATTTCATGTTGTTCGTGTGTACCAATTTTTCATCCTCATTTCTGGTTAGTATATTTTTTTCTTTCTATTTGTGTTGCTGTTATTTTTATTTTATTTTGGATTTGTATTAGAATTATAGATGTATTTCTTTTGTCCAGTTTTTGTTTTTCGGTACTTTTCGATTTACGGGTTTTGAGAGCTTTTTTCATATATCTTACCTACTTTCTATCGAGTTGAGAAGAACAATATTTTTTTTGAATTATTTTTATTAATGATTAATATTAAAATAAACTCTGCAGGTTTGTGAAAAAGTTGAGACTGAAGAAGGAGAAAGAGGCTTGAGACTTCAAGATACTACAAGTCTACTATCAAGTTTACTTTCTTAACAACCAAAACCAGGTTTTATTCTTTTAATTCATTCGTTTTATATACTTGTCTTTAGTTGTGCTATATATATTATCATTTTTTATTTAATATAAAAATATATAGATATGTCAACTAGAAAATTTGAATCAGGCTATTCAGAAATTCAAAAGAAGAGAGGAATTGAGACATTAATTGCATCACGAAAAGGAGCTATGAATAAATTTATAAAAATAGAAAATAAAAATGAATTATAAAATACATGTGGGTTCTCTAAATGAACAAGATAATAACAATATAGATATAGGTGAAAACAACAATAAAAGAAAGAGAAGTAGTTAGTGATGAGGATAATTTTGATTCTCAAACCCATGACAACGAGGAGGAGATTGATAGACTAGATAATGATTCTACTCTTGACAAAAATATATATGATCCAAGCCCATGGAAAAGCCAATGGAAGAATATTGATACAAATTTGAGAGATTTATTGGTAGAAAAAGATCCTATTAAAATCACTGATATAAGTTTTCTTAAGGATATACATTATAAACACTTTTCTTCATCAAATTATATTCGAACATTGCCTAATGGAGAGAAATATGAAAGAAGATGATTAATTTATTCTAGAGATTTAGATAAAGTCTTTTGTTTTTGTTGTAAATTTTTTAATATTGTTTCTCGTACAAGTAAACTAAAATGATTGGAGAAATATTAGTAATAAGTTAAAGAGAAATAAAATATCAAATGAGAATATTACTAAAATGAATGAATGGATTGAACTTGAAAAATAAATTTTAAATAAAATGTCTCATTTTTTAAGTTTGCTTTAGGCCTCCTAATCTCTTGAGCAGCCCCTGGTTGTGCCTTAATATTTTAATATATATGTTTCTTAATTGAGGAAGAAAAAAAAAGATAACCATTATTTTTGTTAAATTGGGATGTAACTATGGTTTTAATTACAATTATTGTTGAATGTTAACCTACAACGAAAGTTCTCATACGATGATAAAATGTCATCATATGTACTTGATATGATGACAATTTCCACCGTCATTTTAAACCTTTATTTTCAATAACGACTCAATCGATGTTAGAATTCATCGAGATATTTGTTGTTAAATATGTCTCCTACAATAGTGAGAAATTATTCTTTAGAGCTAAGAAGAAAGTAATCATTATATGCAAACCTATTAACTTCTTGCTATGCAGTGTTAAATGTGTGTAGCTTATTTATGCAACTTATTTGATATACGACATGTCTTATCCAGCCAAGGCAGATATCGTTTTTTCTCTTTCACATAATGTAGAAGGTTTGATACAACTTGTTGACTTGCACAAGATCGTCATTTCGCCTTCTAAAAAAATATGTTTACGTGGAGCAACTTTAAGCACATTCTTCAAGCGATGTTGATGTTGACCCTTCAATGTGAGATCCTTTAGAAAGAAAGTAATAGATGAACATTATGTGCACATAAAGAATAAACAATTATAAGTTTTCAATGTGTACTATGAATGCTTGGAATACTTTCAATTTTATTGGTCCTAGCAAAACCTTATCAAACAAAGTGTACAAGCAAAGTGTTTGCATTTGACAATACCTAATGCTTATAAAATTATGTTTATACTTTATTGTTTAAGCACATAATAAAAAATAAATCAAAGAGTCTATTGAACTTTAATCCCACAAAGGCTCTTGGAAAAAGAAAAAAAAATGAAAGATGAACTAGTAAAAAGAAGAAACAAAATGGATATGGACAAACAAGATCTCTAGTTGGTGTTATAATATTGGCAAGTGTATCAAATGGTACAAATAATAAAGTGGATAAGTCTAGATATCGTTTCCCACATAGACTCGCGTTGTTCACAAAAATTATGTTTATTCAGTAATTAAGGTGAAAATTTTTATGTGGTAAAAACTTCACTAGGATTGGATTTCATGCATCAAATCAATATGAAAACACTAACAATATACCTCTAATTCCTAACTCTAGCATTCACACCAATATGTAACAAGTCCTACTATCTTAGCGACAAGTCTAAACTTATTAATAAGAACCTTAATGTCTTAGACATTTTCTTGTGAATAGTTTACATTAAGCCTTAAGTTCGAATGTTAAGAATGACTAATGATGAACTCTATATCCAGATGCCCAATCAATTTGTTGTTCTATTGTAGTACAGGTTCTAATAGTGTATCCAATGATTAAAGAACCACAAATATGCAATCAATAATTATCATGCAATTAAGATTGAGAATATAACATAAGAATATCAAAAAGAAATATATTGAACAGAAAAAATCATAGAGTTAAGATACATTACATTCAACCCCAATACGGAAGTTAGTTACTCATATACATTCTAAACACTAGAAAAATAATAATGTTGAATGCCTTTATCCTCTAGAATGCGTCTTTGTCTCAAAATATTAAGTTCCCTCTCTCTCCCCCCAAAAGGGGAGGTTCCCCGAAAAGGGAGTTTTTTTCCCCAAAAGGGGGTTCTTCTAGATTGCTTTTTAACTTTGTGAATCCTTCTATTTAAAGACTTTCAAAACTGGACTAGGCTTGAAATTTGTACTTGAATTTGTAATTGAAGTAACCAACTCTATTGATAATTGATTATGTTGATAACTTTTAAAATCTTTTATATTTCCACTTATCAATTAAAATATAAACCAAATACTTATCTTTCTCAATTTATTAAATAAAACCTTAATTATCTAATAAAAGATAAAATACTTATCTTTTATAGAATTATTTAATAAACTCTTAATTATTTAAAAAGATAATAATAAAAATATCAATAAAAAAACATGATAATGCCAATTTAGTTGGCAATCTTAAAATGTCTTAATGACTCAAAGCTAATTATGAAGTTTACCAAGGATGTGGAAATTCATTGAATGGGTCTCTCAAGTTTTGTCCATTATATCTTAATGAACCTCACTTTTACCTCTTTGTTGAAGACATGTTATTTATTGGAAGCTTGAATGCACAAATATGGGTGAAGCATCAAAGTTTAGTCCATCCCCTTCAAACACATACAGGACACCATTTAAGTGCAAATCTACCTTGACAAGATATACCTTAAGCTACCTAAAATTGATTTGAACAAAATGAAGAATCAAAAAGTTCTATGCCAATTATGCCAATAATGGGTTCGCCATAGAAATTTCCATGTGAGGTGAAAATAACTGGCATGGAAAAGTCTATCATGTCTGTAATAGAAAGTCACTTTCTATTGCAGGTGACTGCCAACCAACATAGAAAATGTCACTTTCTATGTCGGTTGTGCCAATAACCAGAATAGAAAGTGATGTTTTTTTTCTTTTAAAATTATTTTTTACATCGAAGTCTAAAATCATCAACCATGCATCCTCTATTTTCCAACTTCTCATGACCCATCCTTTGATCTTAGACACAATGTTTCCCGCTTGTAAAATCATTGTTGCATTCGTAAAATATGTATCAATGGTCCCAAAAATGTCACACTTTCTGTAGAACTGTCTAAAGGAGTGAACATAAAGAGTGTTTTGGTAACCATACATGACACACCTGTAGAAAGCAATGAAGTTTGCATTCACTCTCAAGGCAACAACTTGATGCGTCTTTAGCCTTGGCTTATTCTCAAAAGCAATATCACGTGCAAGAAAACCCTCTTCAGAGAGTGCTAAAAAATAAAGAGACAATGATCATACAATTTCTATTTTATGTTAATAATCTATGTTGATCTTTAATGTAAAGTCTTATCACCAAGATTATATTTAGTAACACTAATAACACCTAAGCAACTATGTCTTAGCTTTTTCTACATTTAAAATAAAGTTATTCACCTCAATTATGTTCAGAAGCTCCCACTTTACTACACGTACCTATGAACTTAACAGAGTTCAATATTCTCGTCATTGAAAAGGCTTAAAATTTTTACAACATAAGAAGCTCTCATGGCAAAAATGTGTCCTAATTGAAACTAAAATAAATTAGATGTGCCATAGACATAAAGCAAAAGGCACTAGACATAGTCAATACAAAAAATCAAAGTGATCAATTAATAGAGTTATAATGTACAATATATCAGGCATATTAATAGTCCCATCTATAAAGGGTTCTCCCATAATTGTAGATCTAAAATTGGTCCAACCATCAATGACACTTCTACTGCGAGTGATAACAAATGACATCATTTCCATCATTAGGGGAAACAATATTGGTCTTATAACTTGGAATTTCAACACTTTCCTCGTAAGTCCCTTATTTGGCATAGACTGTTGTCCTACCAAGGTTGTTGTTTGGAGCAATGTTGATAGCCTTAGTAATGGTGCTAAAATTCCCCATTCCATCCATGTGCAAGTGAAAAGAGTGAGCCATGTGCAAACTAGAAACAACTTCCTAAAATGGATCATTAAATAAACATTAAAAGGAACAATAAGGAAATAAAGGAATAAACTAAGGAATTTGTTGGGATATTGAGCCAATTGTGCAGAAGTAGAAAAATTTCTTCTATTTGTGTAACTTCAAATAAACTTAAAAGAAGAAAAGATAAAAAAAAAGCGAATAACTCACAATATTCTTAACGTGGAAAACCCATTCAAATATAAGAAAGAAAAACCACAGGACCAAGCCAATCCAAACTCGCCCATTGGATAAGTTATAACTATCTCACCAAGAAATGATGAAAACTTTCTTTTCTCTCTTAAATTATACTCAACTCACTACTACTTTTCAACTTACTAGTTGAATTACTCAACTACTCCTGTGTGTCTCCAACTCTTTCAAGACCCTTATTTATAATGAAGGGTTGAGATATCTAAATCAAAAGTGATAGTGAATATTATATGTTCTTCATCTTTCTAAACATGAATGTACATCTTTGTAAGAGTCAAAGAAATAATTCGAAGACCTTGGAATAAATTATTTATTAGTTTCCATGCATAGGAATTACATCCCTTAATTAAGGAGAGATGTATTTTTAAAAGAAATAAAGATAATGGAATGGAATGTCCCGTAAACATTTCAATAATTCTACAACCCCAAACTCCAAATATCAACAACAAAAGCTACTTGTCGCAACCAAAATCGCGACGAGACGGCGAACCAAAAATAAAATTTGAAAAAAATAGAGTTTAGAGTCGCCACCATAGTTTATTCCAGAAAACTACGGAAAAACCAAAAAGATAAGACATAGTCTAAAAAAACAAATTTTGGGTCCGGAATCGGCTACGTGTTGGGAAGGTATTAACACCTCACAGCGCTCGTCCTAAGAAGATACCTTTAATTAAACGTACAAAAGGATATGATCTGTCAAAAATGTTTATTTTTCTCAATAATAATAATAGTAAAAGAACATACAAAAGAAACAAAAATAATTTTTTTAGTTTTTTGGGCTTGACAAGGATTAATTTTCGCTCATATGTATCTTCATTCACAATGGAGAATCAGGGTTACGTAGTTCTTTTAAGAACCTTTTAGAAATTGTTGATTTGATTTTTTTTATTTTACTATAATTTTGAAAACCTTTTTTTATGTTTTTGGTATTTTTTATTATTTGGAAATGAGTGTAACGCGACGCGAGTGGTCAGACAGACACCAAAACTAAACAAAAAAATTGTTTTTTTATTTTTAGTTCTTTAATTTTTTTTTATATTTTCTAGAAAAAGAAATTTGAAAATTGTTGTCACGCGACATGAGCGGCCGGAAAAACACACTAAAGAAATGGGGAAAATATTTTTTATGATTAAAACAAAATATAATAAAAATTTGGAAAAATAAATCAAAAGAAAAAGAAATTAACAATTACCTTCAAACTTTTTCATATCTCTTCTTCTGTATCAATTTCACCCTCTTAGTACATTACATTTATCTCTTCTCTTCTTTTTTCTTGCCTCCTTTTCTAAGACTTTTTTCTTCAATAGAGGTAAAAAGGAGGTGTGTCTGTCTGGGTGGTAATGCGAAAGAAAGAGGAAGTGTAGATCATATTTTCTTTTTTTATCCTTTTTCATGTGATAGCCTATGTCGTTATATCCACACATTGCAATACTAATGTAATCCTAGCCTTAATTGTAATGAACGAACAAATTGGTCATGATAGTAGCACCTTACGTGAATTAAATTACAGCAAATCAGAGCACAATATCAATATCAATCATCATTAGTAATATTGATTCTAATCATTAGAAGAGATATTGCTTCTAATTATTATAATCATATCACTATTTTCACTATCAGGAACAAAGGATAGAAAATAAGAAAGTGAGGACGAAGATATGTTGGGTTATTGGGCTCATGAGAAGGGGTGTGATAATTAAAAACAAATTAGGCTCTTCCTTCTTTCTTATTCCTTTTTTCTTTTTTTCTTTTCTTTATCTCTTTTTTTTTGCTAAAATTGAGGTTTGAAAATCTTAGAAGAAAATTTTATTTCCCCTTTTGCCATTAACTAAAAAACATTTTTTTTTGAAAATAAATTTATTCATCTGGACAAAATTGGATGTTGACACTATTTTAACGCTATTATCCTTTTGCACAACTACTTGCATAAGCTGCATGAAGAATGAGTATCAATAAAGAACAATTGTGACACTAAGGAGTAATAATTAGATTATACCTTTGGAGTCATCCAATATGGACTTCCCTTCAAAGAAAGATCTACTATGTGTCCAGACCCAATAAACACCAATATCAACCCCAATAAACACTTACATATTAGGGTTTAAAGCTAACTAGAACGAAAAAAAAAAAAAACTTGCACAGCAAGAATGACTTGTAGACTGTTCAACCCATGGAGAATAAGAGCCACATGGAGAGTGATAGTCACCGCATTGAGAGTGAAGTCCAATGTAAGAGCAAAAATGGGGAGACCAAAGGAGATATAAGGAGGAGACGTGAGCAAAGACGAGGAAAGCGAGGGCAAAGACAAACAAGTAATGAGAGGTGAAGTGTAGCAAGAAGAAAGGAGGAGAATGAGAAAAATAAATATATTATGCAGATACCGATTAGAAATATACTTTTAGTATTTTATGATTCATTTTTCATAAATTACATCTAACTAAACTTTTTTTTATAATGAAAAAATATGGAAACATTGTTTTAAAATTTAAATTTGTTAGGGAACAAATAAAAAAACAAGAAGGCAATTTCTTCCTCCTGAACCACTATAAACTTCTTCTTACACCTCCATAAATTCTTGTAATCTAGACTTCATAACTTAGAATATAAATTTTATATATTAAAATATATTTTTTATTTTGTATTTTAAATCGTATAATTTATAATACAATTTTTTTATTTTGAAATATACAATCCAAAATAAATAAATAAAATGTTTTGGATTGTATAATATAAAAACTGTGCATCCTAAAATTATTTTTTCTATTCTGTATTTTAGATGATACAATTAAAAATACAAAATTTATACTTCATATTATACATTCTGAAATGTAAAAATTTATGAAAGTGCAAGTTCAAATTGTGAAATACAATAATAAATGACGAAAAAAAGACAATAAAGGGAAACCAATCAAGTCCAATAGTCAAATATTTTTTGGTCTCTTCTTTTTCACACCATCTATTTTGTCTTCAGATCACTACCTTACTTTTGAAAATACCAATATTATTCTCGCATGCTTTTAAACCCAAAAAAAAAAAAAATTCCTCCCACCACTCTTTGTTCTCTAATTTTCTTGTCCACGTTTTTCTTCGCGATCACATTTTTTTTTCTCTATTTCTTTTATAAATCTTCTAAACAAAATTAATGATACTTTTTTTATTCAACGATAATAAACACATTTAATGACACAAAAGATGTCTCCCTTCTGCAAAATAAAGACAAGAGAATATAAAAAAAAAAATTGTCATTTTACATTTATATGCATTTATGTATAAATCTTACTTAAGACATTATCATGTGAATCCCATCATAGCCCCTTCCAAGATTTTTCCAGATCTAAAATATTAGATCATGTATATAATATATAGTCTTTTTAATATGTTATCGGAACTGGTTATGTATAAAAAGTAGCTAAATTAAGGAAACTTCCAAAAATTAGCTTCTGAAAGGTAATTTCTCAGAAAAAAAATTATAAAAGATAGTCAAAGGAGTGCAAATAGAAGTCACTTATATGCTATTACTCGCTTTTTTTGTATTTTAGGATCTTATCAAGTCAAATTTCTAAAAGTGGGTCGTTTGACTTTTTTCTTTAAATAGAGGCAAGTCGTTAGGAGTGTGGACGACATTAAGGTGAAATCATCATATATCATGTCGGTTTATTTTTATTTTTTTAAGAAAAAAACAAAGTCGTTAGGAGTCAGAGCTATTTTAGTGTAATGGAAAAAGTAAAGTCGACAGGACTTTTGACAACTTCACTTCAGTTTATTTTTTTATTTTTTTAATTTTTTTTAAACGTTGTAGTTTTAACTTTCTTTTATAAATTTTGTAAATCTTAGAGATTTTTTTTTCTAATTTTTAGTTGATTGATATAATAAATTAACATAATAAAATACATTAAAAAATTGGATAAAGCACCAACCTACTGGTGATAGGAACATTAGCCCCTATGATTTCCTTCATTTCTGCAATATGAACATTTACTTTGTTTGTTGAGATTTGGTTTATCCATTTCATTATGGATTCTAGTAATTGGTGGTCTTCCTGGTACCCTACGGCGCATGTTTGGGTCTAGAATGAAATTTGGTCTGGGGTATGTGAACCAATAATCTTTATTCTGAACTGGATGAAATTGTATTTCATATGCTTTGCTGATGTTGTAGAGGCTATAAACGGGATGAATGTATGTGGTTAAGTTTATATAGGAGAAAGAGCATACAACTATTACATGATGACAAGGCAGTCGAACAACTTGGAAATGACCACAATCACACCACCAATCATTTAATTTAACTGTAAAAGATATTGGTAGGTTGTGATCATGTGGAGAAAACGTCTCTTGAACTTGAAATTCATTATTTTCTCTTGAGTATTGGTGCACTTGATACATTCTCGCTTGTTGTTGATTTTTTCTAATAATAGCATTTATTTCCTCGGGATATTGGTGGCTTGCTTGTAACATCAAGTATGCCTTAACCGCTCGCTCAACAAACCATGTTGCAGTCCTTTCAAATGTTGCCTTAATTAGAGCACAAATTGGTAATGAACGAGCTATTTTTAAAACAGAATTCATACATTCTACCAGGTTTGTTGTCATGTGTCTGAAACTATTACCCCCGTCGTAGGCTTGAGTCCACTTTTGTAGTGGTATCTTGTTGATCCAAGATGCCACTTCAGGTGAATGGGATCTCAATGCCGCCAATTTTGCATCCAATATGGGTTGTTTGACCTCGTAAGCTATCAAAATGGAATTATATGTTAGTTTAATTTTTGAATACCATTTTCAATGAAGAGATAATATGGTGAATCAAACAATATTTTTATTACCCATGTTCATTAATCAACTTTTCAACTCGTGATTCTTAAACTTTTTGTTGAAGTTTGAAGCCATATGACGTATGTAGTATATTGATTGAAGACCATCTGCTTCCCATTCTACTTCTTCAGATTGTAGGATTGCCAAAATGCCTTAGCAAACGCCTTTTGCTTACCATTCCAAGCTTTGTCATATGAAATTGAATATCCGAAACGATTTTTTATTTCAGCTATCAAACTTTTGGTAGGTATGGAAGGGTTTTCCTTTACAGAGTTCAGCACAATAGAACCAATTTGGTTGGAATCAAGATTGACATGATCTGCGAGTTGCATGGTTGACAAACACGTGTATGAACAGTCAATCTTCCTTATTTCCCACCTGAAACTACGCTTGCTATAAGCAACCCGTAAACTCCATGGACAACTTTTTTTATAGTCGACACATCGACATATATATTTTTCATATTTGCTCTCAAATGTTGACATAAATAGCCTTGATGGTGTGATACTTGAAGATTTGATGAAGCTTTGATGAAGGTACATGAAGTCATTGCCTTAGAACATGTTGGAACCATGCTTACATTGATGAAGATATGGAGATTTGATGTTTCACGTGTTGATCAAGCCTTATATACGTTCTCTCTATCTGGATTATCATGGGTAAAACAAGCTTGAAGATTGTAATTCATATTGTAGACCATTTTGCACTAATTAGATGTATAGGGTCCCAATTGTGTCTTTTAATTTGTTGAAATGTTTTTCAACAGGTCAAAAGGTGTCTTTTAATTTATTGAATGAATTTTTAACAAATTAAAGGGTTAGCTGTAGTAGTCTTAACTAGGACTTATTGAATCAGTTGATTTATTTTGTAATCGACTGATTTCACTTAAGTTAAGTGAAATCAACCGATTGATTTGAAAATCAACCTGTTGAATTTCGTAAAAATTTGACTATTTAAGCTGTATTTTTTGAAAGAGAGAAAAGAAGACCATTTTTTAGCGCGAAATCATTCTGGAAACTGTGGAATTCTCTCTCTTTCGTGATCATACAGAGTGCAACTAGTGAAGATTGATCTTGAATCATTCTTGGAGCATTTTGCTTGGTGTTTGAAGCTTGGAGAAGATGGTTGTGGCAGGCAAGGTTGTGGTACCACTGAGGTTTGATCTTTCTCAAGCTTTTTGGTTATGCCTGGTGGTTTTCCAGGTCTGCAAGAGGTGTCTTGCTGTGCTGATTTGATTCTTGTGTGATTCAAGAGTCTTTGTGTGGTGTTCTTGCATATTTTAAAAGTGTAAGGGTGTGAACTTTTTAAAATATTTTGAAATAGTGCAAAGTCAGGCTCGAGTTGCCTTAACTAACTAGGTGAAGCTCAGGTTTGAGTGAACCAATATAAAAATCTTGTGCTTGCTCTTTTTTTTAACCCTTCTCTCTTGCATTACACTTTAAGTTTAAATAATTGTGATCTAAAGCATCTTTTTTACATTCTTAAGTAATCTGATGTTATCTGCAGCATTGAACATGTTTGTATAACTCATTTGAACCTATCGTGACTGATCTTTCATATTGATCTTGCTTTAAATCAGAAATTCGCATTTTTGTACTTTTCCCAGTTTTTCAATCGATTGTTTTTGTGCTTTAATCTATTGTTTCTATCAGTATTGGTTCAGTATGTATCTGTTTAATGAAATCAATTGGCTAACTTTGTTTTTGATCGATTGAAAGTGTCCAGTCCAGGAGTGTTTGCATCCATACTTGGTGGCTGATTTGATTCAATTAAAAATAATTTTAGGCTTTTAAAAGTAACCCTATTTTTTAACTAGCCAATTCAACACTCCCCCTTCTTCGCATTTCAACCATTTCAAAACTTACATCAACAACCACAAATCTATAACCATTATCAATATGGTACTACTTGATATATGACATTGTGGACTCCTTTATGTTGAAAAACATGTCGATACTTAGTTGTTGTTCACTCCCTGGAATTGTAGTTTGAAATGAGGTGTGACTTGATGACCCCCAAGCTGTTGTAGGGAGTGTGTATTGGTTGGGCAGTTGCGCCCATGAACTGGGTTGTGAATATTGCCGAGGTTGATCCCACTATGAGTATTGAAAATTATTTTCATCTACTTCACCTGTGGTATCCATCTCATGTTCATTAAAAGCAGAAAGAATATCAAGATATTGACTTGAGGGATCATCCATTGTGTGCAAATTTGGTGAAGGGATAACTAATAAAATTAAGGCTATTTATAATGAATGACAATCGGACAATTCAAATAGGTGTGCATGAAGTCATTTTTTGGTCACATAAGTAGCACATTTGAAATAGGTGTGCATGCAATAATTTATTATGCATGCAGAAACCCTTATTCGTGAAATCTATGCTTTAATAAGTGTATAAGTCAGAGTTAATTAAAATCGTTGACAACCACCTCGATTTTAGTGAACATTTAATGGAAATCATATTCAATGCTAGTGACTTAGCTTTAAATATTGCACAAAAACTGTAATGAATGCCAATGACTTTGCTTTAAATATTGTAAAGAAACCGTAATGAATGCTACCGACTTTAGTGCATCAGTTTTAATGAAATTGCGGACCACCACCACGATTTTAGTGCGTCATAAATGAAAATTGGTGCATGTCAGGACGACTTTAGTGTAATGAAACCGGCTTAGGTCATAGTGACTTCAACTAGAAACCGTATGCATTGATAACGACTTTGCTTTGTCCAAAACGCTAACACCATCACACACATTTATTTGCTTTTGCTGGACACCTGCACTGCACATTTCATGTTCACCACCACGGGATTCTTCCAAATAGTGGAATTCAAAGATTCCTCCTATTACCTATGTCATGCACAATGTTAAATTTGCATGCAATGGTCTAAATATTTGGCAGCTTTTCAAGCATTATTTGTTCTCACATCATTTAAATTATTTTTAGCATACAAGACTTGTTCCAATCAATATTTCTAATAGGTATACAATCTCATATTACACAAGAACACATCAAAGCACAACAAAGAATGGATTACTTGGTTTTCTTGAGTTTTTAAAGTGATTCAAAGTGAGTGAGATAAAGGAAAGAGAATTACACAATTGTTTTTATATTGGTTCACTCAATCACAGAGCTACATCTAGTTTACCAGGACAACCTGAGCCTAGTTTCCACTATATTTAAAAGATTTACAAATCTCACACCAAGATTACACTTTTGAACAAAGAAACTTACAAAGATTTTTGACTCGCGCAAAAATCTAGACTAACACCATGCAAGAATCACACTTACAGATCTAAAATCACACCAGGCAAACAATCAGAGGCACAAGAACAACAAAACTTGATGGTGGCTCTCCCTAGCCAACCATACATGTGTTCTTCAAGCTAATCCTAAACCAAAATGTCTCTAAGATCAACCAAGATCTTCAATCAACATGTTGCAACTGTGTATTGCAGAGAGAGTTTTCTAGTGATGAATGACAAGTTTTCGCTCTCAAAAACTTAGAATTATATAGTCTGGTTTAAGTGAAATTAGTCGGTTGAATTTTTTGCATAATCTATTAATTTCACTTGACTTAAGTGAAATCAGTCGATTGAAAAATCATTCAATTGATTAAATACATTTATACCAAAAACTATATACAGCAAGCATTTTAACCTGTTCAAACCCATTTTAATAGATTAAAAAGGACACACTAAGACTAACAAGACATCTAACCTATGTCATATAGCCTACCAACATGATATATCATGTAATCATTACATCTAACACATCAATTACATATTTAATGCAATTGAAACATGATCTTTTAAGCCAATCTTCAACAATCTTCATCAATCACATTAGATCTTCATGCACTTGGCTTTATCAAATCTTTGGTTCAAGCTTGTTTGTGCCAACAAAGGTTTCCCTCTTGCAAGAAGGTAAAAGCTAACTTCAAATTTAATTATTTATTGTTCCTGTTGCTTGGTAATTTAATAATTTACCTAACTTCTAATTGCAATTATTTTTAGGTGGATGAGGTTGACGAATCGAACAAACCCTAGTTCCGTTTCAGTTAGTGAATTTCGCTTGAGATTTGATCAACTACGTACAAGACATGTAATAATTAAGGTAATTGAAATATTTTTTTTGAACATTAGAATCTAATGTCTACAATTTTCTACCAGTTCTTGTGGAGGCCTTACATGCAAAATGAAATCAGTCAGTTGATTGTCATTGACATCCCTCTAGTCGCTAGAGCTATAGCCTATATAATTTGCTTCACGACAATTGAAATCTATAAGACTCGAGAAAATTAAATAATTATTTAATAAATGCGGGTAGCAGGAGCCTTTAAGGTATTTAATGCAAAGTGTTATGACGTAGAAAAGTACTAGCTCAAGTGGTTGACAGTACTTTGATTATATGAGAGGACTTGGGTTGAGTCCTATGAAAGCCAATTGTATGTTATTTTAACTTGTGTATTATTTTAATAATATATTTGAATGTGAGTCGTGATAATGTAATCCTAAAATTATAGGAATTTTCATGAAACATGATTGGTTGAATTGGTTGTGCACTTGCTTTATGATTGAGTGGTTGTGTGTTCAAACCTTGCTCAGAACGTAATTAACCTCTTTATTTTTGCTAATATAATTGTGGCCTGAATGTGAAAGGGTGGGAAAACCCTAGAGGTAATGGGCCCCAAGGGGTTGAGAAAAACAACCATAATGGTCTATGAAAGGCAATTATAGACATTAAAAAGGGCATTTTTGTTTTTTTTTTTCATTAACCCCAAATAGGGACCATATAAAAAGACAAAATAAAGCACTTAGAAGGGTTTTTTGAGACTGAAAACTGATAGAGTGGGGAGGAGCACAAGTTCTGGGTGAAAAGAGGGTTTTATAGAAAACTTGTGTGTGCCTGAGACGTGTGAGAGTTGAACTGTGGTGGGTAACCAAAAAGGGAGACTCTGGGAATCTTAAAGCAAAGGTTAGAAGATCATTAGGAGCAAGGAATTTCCAAGTAAGGGGAGCTATTTTCGTGTATGTTGTTATGCGCATGTTGAGAGCCCTAGTCTCCTAATTTTATGCTTTATTGACCTGGAATTTTCGTGCTTGTGTACTATGGCGTGTGAATTGCTGTTTTGGTAATGATGGAAAAGCCTTTTATGCATTTGGGTATGAATATGGTGGGGGTAATTGCATTATATGGTGGTTGTTGGTCAATCTCAATTGGTGATGGTGCAATCAGGTCTAAAGCATGTCCATAGGAATTATTGTGTCTAAGAACTGATTGATAATGTTGGGTTGGGGTTTTGGCTTGAAAATTCTGGTTTCTATGCGCGTAAATAGGGAGAATGTTTGTTATTCTCGCTCAGGCGAGTAAGGCTCGCCTAGGCGAAAATAGTCGAAACTCAAAACCTGGTGTTGTTCGAGCATCTTGCTCAGGTGAGAGCATCTCGCCTAAGCGAGAAATCGAGAAGTTCTGAGGTGGTGCTCGAGGGTCTCGCTCAAGCGAGTAGCCCATGGATTGGGCGACAAAGCACCTCGCTCAGGCGAGAGGTACTCGCCTAAGCGAGAAATCGTGACCTGATGAGTGTGTTTTTGCTGACTCACCGCCTAGGCGAGAGATGTTTGTGTTAGGCGAAGGGAGATCTTGCCCAAGCGAGATGAGCTCACCTAAGCGAGGCTTCGCAAGCAAGCCATGGTAGCACGCTCGCTCAGGTGAGAAAGCTTAGCCTAAGCGAGACAGGCCTGGTCGCTTAAGCTAAGGCTTCTAGCTTAAGCGAGTTTAGTGTAGTTTGTGTGCGTTGTTTGTGCGCATTGATGCGAACGTGGATCAAGGGATGTTGTGCCATGAGCGGGTAGGTTCATGGATGGTGGTTAACATGTGATGGTATGAACGAGGAGGTTCATACTCAGTTACTCTCATGTTGGGATACGAGTGAGGTAGGTTCGTATGTTCCATGCTCACATTTGAGAGATGTTGCGTGTGGAGAGGTATGTAGCTGGTGGATCACATGTGTTGGACTACGGGCGAGTGGGTCCGTAGAGTTAGACTACAAGCGGGGAGGTTCGTAGAGGCAGGACCATGAGCGGGCAGGTTTGTGTGAGCATCATAAATCCTGAGTCCATAGCTAACTTGGTTATTTGAATTGCAGGCTGAAAAGCCTTAGGGATATTAAGGACTTAACCAAGGTTTAATTTTAATAATATAACTGGGTGTATTTATTTTATTTTATTTATTTGATGTGTTTTTCGTTTATTATGTGAGCTCACCCTTTCTGTTTGTGCTTGGCAATGATCGTGTAATTCTTTACATGAGAGCAGTTGATGATACATGTGATGCTGCTAATACTTGAGACCGAGAGAGGGACTAGCTTGGGATTCGAGCTAGGAACTTATTATGTTTTTGTTATCTTTATTTGATTTTGGAAATTGTAATAAGACTATTTTTTTTATATAACTTTAATTGATCTTTAACACTTGAATAATTTATGAATTTTCCCGTATTTGGGGAATAATAAAAGTTTGATGTTCTTTTCTTAATTATTTAATTTAAATAAGTAATATATAGTAGGGATGTTACAAAATCCATAAGGTGGATCGGGTCATGCATCAATTTGGTTTAAGACAAATTATCCCGTCAGACTCGGTTAACTTGGATCAAGTTCACAAGGACAACTTTAGGGGGATAAATGACAGAGATTAGGCAGCACATCATCACTAGTGGATTGTAATTTGGAATGACCGACAAAATCGGGTCATTCAAGGTACATTTTTCACTGAAAACAACAATTTGCGTGATGAAACACCCTACATGAAGTGGTACATAAACCACATTATCCACTATATATCTCCTTATACATAGTCTTCCGACGATGAGGTTAGTTTTACTTCATTTTTCTACATCTGTTTATCATGCATACTTATTCATGACAATAACCCTACTCTTTATGTTACAATATGATATGTCACAAGAACCTCCACAACCCGCTTCACAACCCTATACTGGCCATGTCGAGTCTTCTCCAAATTTTATACATCATTCCCACCAAGTTTTTGGACAATCTTCTATGGGCCACGGTGAAATGTTTGGGCATTCACACCCTCAACATGATAACCTATCAAACACCCCATTCCAACACGTCCCTTCCTCATACACATTCTTTCTGTCTCAGTCAAGCTATGATGCTGGTCCATCACACATGATTGGCACCTCAACGATGACACCATCGTCTGCCCATTATATAGGGATCTTCATCATCGATGTCATTCTATCCTTCGTCAATGCCTTATCAAACCTCCCAAACAATGGTTCACCATCCCCAATTTCCTCAAAGTCATCAAGATGAAGATGATGATGATGACGCTGATGAACCACACCAACAACAACCACCCAAACAACCAACCAGAACTAGAATATGCCCTCCATGTAGGACTGGAGGCCACAAATGAATGTGTTATTAATTTCCACTAACTTAATTGTTGTATTTTAATTTTTAATCAATGTTAAAATATATTAATGTTTACTTTTGTTCCAATAATATTTTTTATTATTTTTACAATTTATTCTTACAATCAACTCAAACTAAAAAAACAAAAAGAGTTAATTACGTTAAAAACATTTTAAAATAAATAAATAAAACATTTAAAAAAATAAATAAATAAACTGCAACGTTTAAAAAAGCGTTGCAACTAAAAATTAGAAAAAAAATATATAATCTCTAGGGTTTACAAAATTTATAAAAAGAGAAAATTAAAATTGCAACGTTTGAAAAAAAAAAACTCAAGTGAAGTCATCACGTTGCACTAAAACCGCTTGATTCTTATCGACTTTGCTTTTTCGAAAAAAAGATGAAAAAAAAACCACCATGATATGAGACAATTTTACCTATAATGTCCTCCACACTCCTAACGACTTGTCTCTATTTAAAAAAAAAAAAAGTCAACTGATCCATTTTTACAAATTTGATTTAAAAAGGACCTTGAAAAAAAAAGTCGTTATTGTTGCTTGCATTCCAATGATTATTAACTGCACCTCCACAACATTAAGAAAAGACTTAACTTAAACATTCTTTGTCACTACATCATGTCACCACTCTTGTTGCTATCATCGTCGTTCTACAATATTGCTGAAGAGGAAGAAGAGAGGGAAAATGTTGTAATGAAAGAAGGAAAGAGAAAATACATAAAAAAAAAACTTGTTTCATTTTTTCTTCAAAATGAATTTCATGGTTTTTGGAACATGTTATATGTATTCTGAAAAGTTTGTTCTGAAAATCTTATTATGAAAAGTTTGTTGTAGAATGTCTTTCATGTGTTTTGAAAATTTTGTTTGGGAAATTTCATTCCAAAAGTTCAATTCTTGAAATCTTATTTTGGAAATTTTATTTTGGACACTTTAAAAAACATTTTTCGGAAAGTTTTCAAAATATGTAATCCGAAAGTCACTTTTATATAAGATAAATTAATCATTTTGAAAATTTGAGAGATAGCGTGAAGAATTTATGGGGTGTAGCAAGTCAAAGCCCCTTTTATTTTCCATTGTGTAGCCCAATATTTAATGGGCCACGAAGAAACACCTCATGGATCCAATTGCTGGCCCATTTTACTCTTCTTGATCGCAAAATGAAACCCCCTTGTTTTCTTGAGTAGGAAGTTGAGATCGACGCTTTAATACCAAAAGAGCACCGTCTCCACTCTCGACATCTTCGTTGCACTTTCTCGAAAACCAATATACCACTCTCGTCGCCGCCGTCGTCGACCACCGCAATCGCCGTTTGCCTCCGCCGTCATCCGTTAGGGTTAAGATGAGTCGAGGAAGTGGAGGTGGATACGATCGTCACATCACTATTTTCTCTCCCGAGGGACGTCTCTTCCAAGTTGGTACGTTACTGGAATCTCTTCTTATACTGTGACCTCTCGCAACAACAGCGACGTTTTGATAAATGAAATACGATTTAGATCTTTTACTCCACGGACCGACCTAATTTCTGCAATTCTGTGCGGAAAACAATTTTTTTTGTTCTTTAGATGAAATCATTGCTGTAATTTTTGTGATTTAAGTTTAGATTAGTGGTAGTGGAGTAGTGAGCTAGGTTAGTAAGGCGGAAATCAGAAGTTAAGAAATGCGGGTGACTCTGAATTGATTGATTGTGTGCTCATTGACGAATGGAATATTTTGTTCTCTTTTCATAATGAGTATCACTTTATCAATTTTGTGTTCTTTTTTTTTTTCAATTTTTGGAATAATGTTATGTTCGACCTTGTTTTAGCCCTATCAAACGCTGCCTTAAATCTGTAACTCCCTCTAATTAACGAAATGGTCTGGATTGGCGTAGGTTTCTGATTTTTCATTACACTTGTTTGACTTGTTTGGAAATGAGTTGACTAGTAAGTTAGGCTATAGTGTTGAGTGGTGGAATTTTTTATGCATCATGAAACAGAGTATGCTTTCAAGGCTGTTAAGGCTGCTGGAATCACCTCAATCGGTGTCCGAGGAAAGGATTCCATTTGTGTTGTTACTCAGAAGAAAGTTCCGGTGAGTACTGATAGTTGGTTCTTTTATCTTTGTTTTGTTTGTGTGTGCTGGATGCTAAAGTTAGGATAACATGCAGGATAAGCTTTTGGACCAGACAAGTGTTACACACCTCTTTCCCATCACAAAGTACCTTGGTTTGTTGGCGACTGGCATGACAGGTATATTTTTCATTGCATCTCCGTGTCTTTTGTTGTAGGCATTTGTGAATTTATTTGCATATCATTTAGTTAAAGATATGTCTTTTTTATCTATACAAGTTAAATTGGGCACAATTTCACAGATACTGTATCTCAATTAAAACATAAATTACAAGTTAAAAAATATGATATCAACCCAAGCAGATGGTTAGTGAGAAGAAATTAGATAATGCTTATAATTTTCCTAGATTATGGCATATAGGAAATTAGATATTTGTTTTGGTGCCAAACCTTTGTGTTTCAGATGTACACATTTTTGTTTCATGTGTAATATTGATCAATAAATCTTTGAAATCTTACATAAAATATAAATAATAGTTTATTATGAGAAATAACCTTAATGTTACTGTCAAAGTTGAGTCTATGGATAACATAAACTATGACCAGATTCACATTGAGCCGGTGATATAACTATAATTAATAATTTATGACGAGAAAAGACTTTAGTTGTACTGTCCAAGTTTTTCCTACTGATGACATAACATATGACTGGACTCGCAATAGAGACAATAATATTATTGTTTTTCTTGGAAATTAAACTTTGATGTATGAGCACAAGTTCAGATTTCAGCCAGAGTAAATAACGTTTTTTAGTTTTTCAGATCTGTTTAGAATTGAAATTCCTTCATTATAAATTCATCTTTTGATTTATTTTGGGATACCTCTTTCCAGCTGATGCTAGGACACTGGTCCAACAAGCAAGAAATGAAGCAGCTGAGTTTCGCTTTACATATGGATATGAGATGCCTGTAGATGTGTTGGCTAGATGGTAAGCAGTTCAGTTTTTGAAACATATATATTTCCATCGTAATATTACAAGCTGCTTATTATTCTTTTTCATACCTGCTTGCAAATTTTCATTTTTTAATGAAGAATTTCATATGCATTTCATTTAATGTATCTGGATTAGTACGACGATAGGCATTAATCCACATTGTTATAACGTGCTTCTAATAACTGGGTTGCAATTGGGAAGTCCATTGGTCCTCCTACTTTGTTGACTAGGTAGATTGCAAGCTTACGATTCTGTAATATAATGTACTAAAACAGTGAAGAAACGGCTCCCTTCCAAACAGGTGCTGCTGTTAACAGAACCCACAGGAGGAACCGATAGGGCCATGAATTTATGGCATTTTCGGATTTCTTTATTAATATTATCATCTGTTTCTGAAAGGGATGCTGAATGCTGATGAAGAATGGAAGTGTTAGACCTGATATTTAATTAGTTTTATAAGGATTGAATTTATTTGGTGATAGGTTAGATTGCTCATTGATTTCTTTCCTTTTTCGTAGTTGGTCTGATAAAGAACTTACTGCAAATTTTATAGTAAAGTTATTGGTGATTAACTTTCTCATGCTTTTCTTTTCCATCTTGTTTTCTCTCTGTTTTTATGTCATCTTCACTTAGTTTTTCTAATTTGATAAGTAATAAACTAGTTGTGTCCAAATTTACATCCAGTCTCTGGAAATAGCACTGATTATGATTAAACATTTGTGATATAGAGGTATTTGGCAAAGGATAGTATACCATTTTTTAGACATTTTTAGAGCTTGAGCTTTCTATGGCTGTATTAATATAATTATCAAAATTCCTTAAAAAAAGGCCGACAGCTTTTGCAGCCGTGGCACTGTGGTAGTGTTGTTTGCCGTAGCACTAGCATTACTTCTAATAACTTGTGTTTTTTCTTTCAATTTTATGGTTCGATGTGGTTGTAGCATATCATCTCTGGGTAATCTGGTCTGTCAGGATTCATTTCTGTGATCTCTGATGTTATTTTTGTCATTTTTATGATTTTCTGTATTGAAGTATCTAGTAATTGAATATGGGTTCTATAAAGAAATCTTTTTGACATATTTGATGCATGCAGAATAAATTTAATTGCAGTGGTAGTTTTGTCTTTGCGCATTGTGGAAGGTTTTAGGCGGCTGCCTTGTTAGTGTAGTATTCAGTTTGATATGGTTTTGTTATAGTTGTTTTTATCATTTATAGCTTTGTTTCTTTTCATTATCTATGTAAAGAGAATCCTTGTTTTCCTTTGTACATTTTATGAATACAAAAGTTACTTTTTTCTGCCTGTCTTCTCTCTCTCTCTCTCTCTCTCTCTCAACTTGGATATGCCTCAACATATACTCTAAGATTGAAAGAGTCTATTCAAAATCATTAATCTCTTAAGTTGAATCTGACTGTAGTTTTGAGTTTTATCAAAGGCTACATTATTGTACCTAATATATATTAGGATTCTACAACTTGTCAATATTTCTAACATCTTTTGTGTATGCCTTTGTTATCTTTTATACTTACAGGATTGCAGACAAATCACAAGTCTATACCCAACATGCATATATGAGACCACTTGGAGTAGGTAGGTTTTTTCCTGTTGAACAAATGTTAACTGTTCAAAAAAACACAAATTGTTTTTGTGTCATAAAAGATATCTTTTTTATTGACGCCATTTATTCTTTCTGTGATTTCAAATCTATTGTGCCATGAAGTTGCTATGGTTTTGGGTATTGATGATGAATATGGACCACAGCTTTACAAATGTGATCCTGCTGGTCATTACTTTGGTCACAAGGTACGTGGAAGATCTTTCTCACTTTGATTGTCGGTAAATATTTCAGTGTTTTATTCCTATTTAATATTAGAAGATTAAATTCATGTTGATAATAAACTTATTTTATAAAAGTTTCTAAGTTATAATTTTTATCAATTTAAATGTCTCATGCATTGAAAACAATTATCTCGCATAATAAAATATTTAAGTGATAGAGTGGGTTGGGGATGACTACACCAAGATTAATTACCTTCATTTCATGAAAGTTGTTTATTCGATTTCTTTTATTACAAGTGTAAGGTTGCATTGTTTGAGCTACTGAGACGATTTATTGATTGAACTACTGAACCAAATGAAAAGTTATTATGCCAGTATAACTACAATTATGTTTGTTCAAGAAAAGAAGGATTATAACCAGACAATAGTTGCGGTAAGGGAGTATGTAAATTAGTGATTTTTTGAAAATGATTTAGCTGCCTTGAATTTATCACAAGTTGTTCGTGTTTTGAACTTTATGCAGCATTTATCTTTATAATGTACTAGTGTTATAAAATATGTAACCATATGTAAAAGATCTTGAGCCTTCAACTGCTGGTAAATTCCCCGTCCTTATTTGGTCTAAATTTTACTTTCTAGTAGAACTAGTAACATTGAGAAACTTATGCATCTTTGGTGCTTAGTGATTTTGTTTTTATGAAAAGATATATTGCAAATTTTTTCTTCTGTTAGATCTGCTGACTACATTTCCTTCTGAATTTTTCATTGCTATCCATATGTGTAGATGCACATCGGTTTCGAACCTTGTAACTTTTCAAATCAAGGGATGGTGTTTCTGTTTCTTCATTAGTTCATGCATTTGTAATCTGTTTGTATTTGTATACTGAAAGTCAAGTGTCTAAGAATCTATTATGTTGTACTCAGGCCACAAGTGCTGGATTGAAGGACCAAGAGGCAATTAATTTCTTGGAAAAGAAGATGAAGAATGACCCTTCATTTACTTATGAGGAGACGGTTCAGGTAGTGTTCTTTCAATTTTTTTCCTCCTCACTCCATTTCTATCTGCTTAGTTTGAGAACAAACAATCTTTACACTGGTTTTTTGCTTGATGTGGAAAATGAAGATGGCATGTTTTGTCTCCAATAGTGTCTGTTTTCAAGGATATATTTCATCATGTCAGATTTCCTCCCTTCTTTTTCGGATAAACAATGAATTTTGTTGGTTTTTTCTTCTGGCAACAACACAATTATATTCTATAGTTGTGCTATTGTGTTCTATAACTATTAGTCCGCATGAAACCTACTGGACAAAATGTTGGGTTCACTTTTGTTTGCTGAAGATTATCTGTGTTTTAACGGAAGGTGAAAAGGCTGAAAAATGAGTGAGTAGATTTAAGTAATCTCAATTTTGGATTTGCTTAGAATAGGAACGATGGTTGGTATCTTCTGTATGTGTTAATGCTAGACAGTGGACTTATCCATGGGAATCAGATAATGTTATAAGAACTAAACTTTTGGATCCTTATTAAAGCTATATCTTATTACGTTAGTTATGACATTATAAGATTTGTTGTCTCCCGCCTGTATCTTAATTAAGTTAGTTTCTTATGTGTATTCTCATGAAATTGAATTTTTTAATATCAATTATGTTAATAGTTATTATATTTCGTTTCTATGTTCTTAATTCAAGATTTCCATGCCTGTTTTTTTTTTTATCAGACTGCCATTTCTGCTCTCCAATCAGTTCTTCAGGAAGATTTTAAGGCCACTGAGATTGAGGTAGAACTTGATTCCCCTAGCTAATTGAAATTTACTAACTAAGCCATATCTTATTTTATAAAATTATTGGCGGATTTCATTTGTGTTTAATCCCTAGTAAAGGACCAAAACTGGTCTTTAATATTAAAGATTTTTAGCAAGTTTCTTGTTCCTTCTGATTAAATTTATGCCTTACATTTTTGTCGTACACAGCCTATTGTTTGTTTTAACAGGCAACTCGGGTCAGAACATTTTTCTTCTGCTCATTATTTTCATTAGTTTTACTTGTAGGTGATGAATAGAATGTTCTGTAATGTATTTTCTCATCCTCTCGTGTTGCAATTGTCTATGATTCTAAGGCTTAATTTGGACTACTAATAAGAGAAACTGATATTGGTTTTAATGGAGGATGTGTTGTAAAATGGTGGGTAAACTGTAGGATTGTATTTTAACTTGTTCCAGAAGCGGATACTTAATTTTGAAATTACATTCAGTGGCATTAATCAGTGTTTACAATTTTTCTGTAATGTGCGAGACTTGAAGGATTAAAATTCTTGTGGTTATAACAGTTGATTAAACGTTTTCTTCACTGACTTATTGCAAATGGTTGTGCCTTGCGTTTTCCAGGTTGGAGTGGTGCGAAAAGATAATCCAGAATTCAGAGTTCTAACCACTGAGGAAATTGATGAGCACTTGACTGCAATAAGTGAGCGTGACTGAGTTCTTGATAGCTTGTAATTGTTCAATCTTTCTAATGCTAGATTAAATTATGTATTTGGTTTCTCGGATCACATTCAACGAATTGATTTCCTTGTGATATTTGATTAGTATGTAACCGAAGAATGTTGTTGAAGAGATGGTATTTGCTTCCTATTACAAGTTTATTTGGGAGAACATTTTATGTTCAACCAATCTCTCCATACACTTTAAAAGAAGTTGGTGATTACGTAATGAAGTCATGCATGGTGTTAAAATTTGTTGGGCCTTGGGTAGAGATTTGAACTTCAACTTCAGTTCAGGGCGTGATCTTTCTTTATAATTAAAAAATGACTATTTTATGTGATTTCCCTATGAAATTATCCAAATAAAGTTATATAATGAGAAATTAATTTCGCATGTGAAGAAGCTCTATTCCGGTGAGCTCGAAACTTTGCGGAGAGCAAATACAATCAGGAAGTTGAAGATACAGAAGCGATTGTTCGCCAAAAAAGAAATCCGAATGGTACATGTTATATCATTTGTGTCCGTATGAGCAATAATAGATATAAGAGATGTTACTAGATCTTAAGAGATGTTAATCTGGAAAAGAAGTTGAGAAATTGAGAATTAGAGTAGGAAGTGAGAGTCTTTCAATTGGGTAAAAGAGGTAGAAGATGAGTTGAAATTTTGATATTTTGATTGTTATAAATAAAAAATGATTTTATTTTAATGTTTTTTTTTATAAATTTATCATAACATACGATTATAGGTGAAAGAAACTTCTACTTTTGTACACGATGAATTAATATATGTGCAAACTTATAAATCCAGTATCCGGTCTTCCTCTTTATTTTTCGTTTCTTTTATTTTCACTGTAGTCATCTTTAGAAGACAAAGGTGACCTTCCATCCCTCCCTTCATATAGGCAATTTAGTTTAATATTTATTAAACAGTTCAAAAGGTTATATACAAATATTTGTTATGATTTTTCTGGAGGTGCTCTTAAATTTTAAATCAAATGAAGTAAAATGATTAAAAATAAAACATTTTTCTCTTTAAAAGTTTATTAGTTTGAAACATTGGTTTGATGCTAATTACGTTTTGTTAACAATGTATGTATTAAATCTTACCAATTGTAATAGACAGTACATTGCTATTAAAGTTTGTAATTTTATTTTACTTTTTGTAGTTTAGTTTCTTAACTTTGTTTTCTGTAATTTTTGGTTTCTAGTTCTTTTGACATACTCTAACGTGACTTTTCCTTTTTCTAACGGTTTGGCAGATGAAAGTGATCAAATTTTCGACATCATAAAATAAGCATAAATAAGCATGTATGTATTTTTTATTCAATATGACGGTAGTTTACTTGTATTTACTTATAGTTTGAATGTATTTGTACCATGTCCGACATGTAACAAGATTACATACTGTTGTATAGTCTCTCAAACAAACTGTTTGCATCCTATAGGATTTTGTTATTGAGATTAATTATCGTCTATCACACAAAATACAATCATAATTTTATATTTAGCTATTTTTAGCACTTAATAAAAAAAATTATAGAAATCATAGGATGACTTTCTTAAAAAAAAAACTCATTCATTCTCAAAAAGAAGAACTAGTTCTCACCTTTGTACATAAATAAACTCAAATTATGAGTGTGAGGGGTTTGTTTACCTACCCACCTTCGAGATACTCAGATTTGGAACATATTCTGTTTGTTACTAACACTAAAGTTGAATCCAATAGTTCATTACTTAACTATCTTTTCGGTTGAGTATTGTATGTGAACCAAAATCTAGTGATTAAGTACTCATCAATTGTATAGAGTGAAACCAAATACTGTTTTTATTATTTAGTTTCCTTTATACAAACTCAAATACCTATAAATACACACCACTAAAGAAATTACTCACTCAATTCTCTTTACGTATTATTATTATTATTAAAAAAATTCATTATCTCTACTTCTCTTCCAACAATTCCTCATCCTCTAATAATAACAATTTTTTAAATTTTTTAAATTACTATAAACCCATAGATCCTTTCAAAATTTATGATTTCATGAATCTATAAAAATTCATATTATAAAAATCTTTAAAAAAAAATCATTTCATGCTTATAAAATCTTTTATAGTATAAAGGACTATTTTATGTAATAGGTGTTTTTTAATTTCAATGCCCTAAAGTTAATAATAAGACAGAACAAAAATATCAGACACCGAAGAACATAATAACATTTATGACACATTCTTTGGAAAAATTTAGAAAATGATATTTTATTATTGACAGAGTATTTAAGACATTGAAACTTGATTATTTTAATATTATAAAATAAAAGTATAAATAAAAATTTTATAAAACAGTTTCATTATTTATTAACATACCATCTCTCTACAAACATTTTATTAAAGTTTCTCTCACTTCTCTCTAAGTTTTCTTACCTTACGTTCATCTATTTGAATATCGGGATCACGAGGGTGATTCTTGTGTCGTGCTCTCCACTTTTGTTCGATCAGTTTCTTCAATTGAGTAAGTTGGTTTTATGCTCTTTTCTCTTGATTAGTTATTCTTATGCATACATGTGAGCAAATCTAGTTTGCATGTGTCATCTAAGTCATCTTTGTGAGTCTTTGTTGATCAGTGGTTTTAATGATATGCCCAGATCATGTTTGTGTTGTTCTTGGGTTGAGTTTGTGCATCCTGATAGCTTCAAGGGGATTTGATACTCCTTGTGCTATTTGACTTATCTTACAGGTAAGGGAAGCTAATTACATCGCTTTTGAGTTGTAGAAACACTGAGTTAGTAAATTCTATGATTATTTGATGAAGGATTATCTTGTTCCTTTTTAAGATTATTGAATATGGTGTGAGTTGATTAAGAAAGCTAAGTGAAATCCCCACTGGACATTAAGATAGCAAGCTATCTAGATGTGAAGGTTCCTTTCACA
>Ga0209589_1000908_pt1 | contig 45420 bp, 21 predicted proteins | sample CowpeawhiteBW_FD_187525 | JGI IMG/M metagenome (GOLD analysis project Ga0209589, IMG submission 187525) | Root nodule microbial communities of legume samples collected from California USA - Cow pea white BW (SPAdes) (version 2) | ecosystem: Host-associated > Plants > Roots > Nodule | place: USA...
ATTAGAGTTTGAGTAAACTTGTGGGTTGACATTAGTAATTAATGGAGAAGAGTTTTATTGCTTAATATACATGAGAGTGAAGTAGGTGAAGTCTAACTCCAACAATATCAATCCATTGCATTTCTAGCCTTTACCATTTTCTAGAGTCTTCAAATATCCAAGTTCAATTTTAATTGTTTATGAAATATTTACTTTCTTGCATATAAAAACCCAAATCATGAATATATTCATTAGTTTAAATTAATCACTAATTACACAATTATTTAGTATACACGAGTCTCTTGGGAAACGATATCCCGGTCTTACCGGTTACTACTTGCGCGACTTGGTACACTTGCCAAAGTCATAACAACATCCAATTGAGAAATCCTCTCACGGGCCAACAGAACGTTATAACTGTCCAAGGAAGACAATTTGCGACACCCTTAGGTGGCATTATAATCCAAAACTACAGGATTGGTGCCACTCTCGTGTTTGAAGTCGTGAAACAAAACTTCTAAACATATCTAGGGAGGCCTTGGAAGAATTATTCAAGAACTGTCATCATGGAAAGTTTTATGACGGATATAATTTAGCCAGCTAGGTGGTTAGAGTGGGAAGGCACTACTATTGGTCTTAACACTCTAGTCTACAGGGAGTATAAAAAATTTGGAGCTGGTGCTGATACCTCCAAAAGAGTCACATGGGAGGGATTCAAGGTCATCACGGATCTTGTTGAGGTCGAGCCTTTTACTCCCAGAAACTTTATTAATGGCTCCCAGTGGCTCAATTCTACTGGATTCCCTTATAAACTTGACTTGTAAATTCTCTGATGATGTATGTATGTATGTATATATATATATATATATATATATATATATATATATATATATATATATATATATATATATATATATATATATATATATGATGACTTAATAAAATAAATCATAATTGGTTTTGTCTTTGCATTCCTTCAAAAGTCATATATTCCCGTAACTTGTAAGTGTAGACATAGATAAACTTACCTACAGTGCAGTGCCCAAGGCCTCAAGACCTTCATGTGCGTTTTTAGCTGCGGTAATGATAGTGATGCCTCTTCCATCCCTAACCAAAAAAAGGTTGGTCTTGTTAGAAGGAACTACCACATTCTCCTGATATAGTTCAACTTTGATCTTTATAGTAAATCTGCTGGGTCTTTTTTATGTACTGGGTAAACCACTTTTCATAATTACAAGAATAAGCATTTTTTTAAAAAAAATTAAGAAATTTAGGCAAAACATTCTAGGGGTGCATGTTTTCTCATGAAGAAATTGTGAGGGGGGTATACGTTTTTTGGTCAAAGTTGGTCAAAGATAGAAATCGTGTGGGGGCCAAACATTTTCTAATTTAGAAAACGTGGGGGGTAGGCGGTTTCTACTAGAAAACGTAGGTGGTAGGACGTTTTCTAATTGAAAATGTGTAGGGGTAACACGTTTTTAGATGTTTAAAATTTTTTTCTATTCGCACCCCAACCCTTTATTTCGATTCCGGATACTCATATGCTTTTGGTCGCTACGAACCACATATTGTTGCTTGGAGCAAGGCGTGGCCTTAACTAACCTGCGAAGAAGATCAAAAGCAACAATATGTGGTTCGTAGCGACCAAAAACATATGAGTATCCAGAATCGAAATAAAGGGTTGGGGCTGCGAATAGAAAAAAAAATTAAACACCTAAAAACGTGTTACCCCTACACATTTTCAATTAGAAAACATCCTACCCCCTGTTTTTTCTAGTAGGAAACGTCCTACCCCCTACGTTTTCTAGTAGAAAACGCCTACCCCCCTCATGTTTTCTAAATTAGACAACGTTTAGCCCCTACACAATTTATCTCTTTGACCAACTCTGACCGAAAAACACACACCCCCCCTTCATGTTTTCTAAATTAGAAAATGTTTGGCTCCTACACAATCTCTCTCTTTGACCAACTCTGACCCAAAAACACACACCCCCTCACGATTTCTTCATGAGAAAACATGAACTCCCAACACGTTTTGCCCAAATTCATAATTTTTTAAAAAAAATGCTTATTCTCATAATTATGAAAAGTGGTTTGCCCAGTATGAAAAAAAAAACAAATCTGTTGGAACTTAACACTAGAGCAATTGTTATGGCTTAAGAGACAGTAGTGAAATTACCACTACTATCTAAAGCAACAACCATATCAAAATTCAGACATACCAGCTCTTGCAGGTCCTGCAGCAAAATGTCTGAAGCTTCAAGCATGTCATCATTCTTGCATGCCAGGCCATGCACATCCTGCAACATCCCCTGTTGCGACTTTGGTGGATTCCTTGCATTGGCAATGACTAAGGTGACCAACATCAATAATGCCACCAAGTTCTTCATAGTTGGGCTTAGTAGAATGTAGAATATTGAAAGCAGAATGCAGAATGCAGAGTGTAGAATGCAGAGAGTGTAGAGTGTGATGCTTTGAATAAATCTACATGAAAGCAAACTCATGTAAATAGGAAGTATAAAATGATCAAACTAACAAACATAATATGAAGAATTAATGTATATTATGAGTAAGCTATACGTAATACTAAAATTTTCATTTGAACTTTTTTAGCAACCTTAAGAAAAACATAAGTGGAAAGATAAGTTCCTTAAGTTAAGAGAACTTCCATTAGAAGATGGAGTGAGTTTGTGTTATTAATCCTTTTGGTAAATTCTATGTTTTGGTAGTCCATTAACATCTTATGACTCATGTTTAGATGATAAAACCACGCATTGATACACAACTTCATGTTCACACCCATTTTTCTAAATTATGTATGAAATAGCATAATATTTCTTGCTGCCAAGTTGCTTTAATCCCTTTGGTAAATTCAATGAAGAAGTAATTTATATATTGAGTAAGCTACACTTAATACTAAAATTTGGATTTGGATATTCTTAGCAACCTTAAGAAAAACAGATGTGGAAAGATTAGTTCCTTAAGTTAAGAGAACTTCCATTAAAAGATGGAGTGGGTTTGTGCTATTAGTCCTTTTGGTAAATTCTGTGTTTTGGTAGTCCATTAGCATCATATTACTCATGTTTAGATGATGAAATCATGCATTTATGCACAACTGCATTTCAAGCCCATTTTACTAAATTCTGCATGAAACTAGCATAGTTTTTCTTGCTGCCAAGTTGCTTTAATGAGTGATTTTTAGTTTTGGTGTTTTCTGGATAGTTCTGATCATCCACACTACATACCTTAGCATATTAAGAATTGTTTCTAATATTTACAGTGCACAAGAAACATTTTTCATCTTTATGTTAACCAATTCAACCATTGATAGAAATTAGCTTTCATCATTTAGGTTCATTGGCCATTTTATAATTTCTTATATATTTTGTTCATTTCTTTATTTCTACATTTCATTTGCATCATAATATACTTGTTGAAATGCTAAAAATAGCAGTTCATCCATAGCAAAGAAACTGGACACGTGTTGTCAAAACTCTGTTTTGACTAGTGTTGCCAGGTTTGGTTTAATGGGTGACTTTGTGATTCAAGCACATTTGATCATGTTTAGGCATACCATTTATAGGCTCATGTTATAGAAACATGTCCATACCTTATCATTGCATCTAGACCCATAAATCTGCATGAAATTCATTTCCAAATTCAAAAATAGTTTTGGTGCATTTGCTATCTTATTTAGTTTGACATATGATTTTGAGCATTTGGAGTTTTTATTGCAATTTAACCATTCATTTGACTTATGTTTACATATGTTAACTTGTCTAAGTCTTTTCCATTGCATAAATAATAATTTATCTCATTCAAGCATTTCATCAAACACTTGGTCAAAACTAAGTTTTCACTTAAGCATTTCATTAAACACTTTTCATTTTTGCATTTAGGGTCCATTTTATGACGATTTAAGGTCTGGAAAATCTTTCATTCATTTTCCTCGATAGCTTTACGGGTGAATTTATCATATTATAGCATTTCATCATCATTTGCATATTGATTTGAGAATTTTTCCTATTAAAACTTTGTCTTGACTAGTGCTCCCAAGTTTGGCTTGATGGTTTATTTTGTGATTCCAGGACATTTGATCATGTTTAGGCATTTCATTTCCATGTTCATGTATATAGAAACATGTACAAACGCTTATCATTGCATCTATATCCAAAAATCTGCCTGAAATTCATTTTCTGAAAAGTTGTCAAAACAAGTTTTGGTGCATTTGCTATCTATTTTAGTTTGACATATGATTTTGAGCATTTGGAGTTTTTAGTGTAGTTTAACCATTCATGTTACTTAGTTAAACATATATAAACTTGTCTAGGTCTTTTTCATTGCATAGATAATAGTTTAGCTCATTCAAACATTTCATCAAACATTTGGTCAAAACTAAGTTTTCTCTGAGGCATTTCATCAAACACTTGTATGTCTTGCATTTAGGATCCATTTTAGGACGATTTAAGGTATGGAAAATCTTTCATTCATGTTTCTTGATAGCTTTACAAGTTCATTCGTCATATTATAGCATTCCATCATCATTTTTATATTGATTTGACCATTTTCCTATTAAAAATATTTTTTTACTAGTGCTGCCAAAGTGTGGTTTGATTGGTGATTTTGTGATTCCAGCACATTTGATCATGTTTAGGCATTTCATTTCCATGTTCATGTATATAGAAACATTTCCAGACCTTTATCATTGCATCTGGACCCACAAATTTGCCTGAAATTCATTTTCTACAAAGTTGTCAAAACCAGTTTTGGTGCATTTGCTGTCTAGTTGAGTTTGACATGTGATTTTGAGCATTTAGAGTTTTTAGGGCAGTTCAACCATTCCTTTTACTTAGTTATATATATATATAAACTTGTCTAGGTCTTTTCCATTGCATAAATAATAGTTTAGCTCATTCAAACATTTCATCAAACATTTGGTCAAAACCAAGTTTTCACTTAGGCATTTCACCAAACACTTTTCATTTTTGCATTTAGGAGAAAAGTTGAAGTGCGAAGGTGCAAATTATTTTGTATCTCTAGGTTGATTTTTGACTTAGTTAATATTCTTTTGGTTAAGGTTGGGTTTTATGAGTGGTAAATTAGTAATTAAACAAAATATGTTTTGATGAGAAAATTAGATATTTTCGTTCTTAAAGAGATGTGTATTTTTCAAATTAATCGGTTAATCTATTAGAAAGAAATAATAAGAAATAGCAATAGTCTTTACTTCGCTTCTCTCAATTTTATTTAAAATTGTATATGTACTTAACTAAAATGTGTAGATAATCTAATTATTTATTGAGAACTTAAATTTCAATCTAAGTTATATTTCTTTTAATGGATTTAATTTAATTATTGAATAGAATTGAAAAAATTAAAATTTATTTCTTATATGATCTAAAGAAGCTTTCCCTTTCTGGTATGTTCCCTTAAAGTCCACAATATATTCTTTTATAATTTCTTATAATTTTTAACTTTAATCAAACCTCCCTCAAATAAATCACAAAAGGTTATGTATGTTAGAGGAAATTTGTGTTTCGAGAACAGAAAAAGTGATACCATGTTATTTTTATATCAACTGAGAACCATAACGTAATAAACTAATATTTAGTTTTAGTACAGAAAATTATAATTTTAATATATTCTTTATTTGAGTTTTTAAAAAAGTAAATAAAACTACGAGAAAAAAAATAGAAAACTTTTATCTTAATTTATATCTTCAAATATTTAGAATGTATTATTTTCAATAAAAAAAAGTTAAAATAGTTAACTAAATATATGTCTATATATTATTTAACATATTAAGCTAAAACTTATATTTGTTTATATGATTAAATAGTTGATTTAGGATGGTTTATATATTTTTCTCTCAAAGTTTGAGTGATAGCATTATTATTAGTATGTTTATAAAGTTTATGATTTAAATGGTCATATTTCTGATTAAATTATATTATTAAAATATGAGGCATTTATAAGAAAAAGTCATGATAATTTTAAATCTTTATTATCATTTTTAACTCTATTATATTCACCTCATAATTTACTACTTTAATGTAATTATGAACTATAAGGTGAAGGATGGACGCAATTTCAATTACAACAACATCCAACTTGACAAGCTGATCATTAATGTTATTTATTTGTATTAATTATATTTAAATTTTAAAAATTGAATAATTAATAAATTGTTCAAATTGACAAATTGGTTATTAATGTTGAATATAATAACTATGAATGATTTGACTTTTAAAATTTAATTATGATTAAAATAAATAAATAATAAATTTCATTGCAATGTGTTAGTTTTCCACACAAATTTAGTTTTCCACCCTACTTCAGATTTTTGTATATTCTGTGATCAATATTTATGGGAAAATCAAGAATTTGAAAATGACTTAATATCTCACAAAAATATTAGTGGGGTGTAAAATGTCAAATTAGACACTATTTTGGTGTTTTAGAGCTCTTCCTTTTGGGTTTTCTTTTCTTTATTTTCTGTTTTTAGAATGTTTTAGTATTTTCTTTTAAAAATCTTAGTTTTAATAAAAACTAGTTAAAAGGGTGTTCTTGGGTGATATTTTAGTTTAATGCGTTTTGAGTTCCTTAGACTAGTCTAACATAGTGTTTTTTTATTCTAATTTTGATTAAATTTTTTTAAACTTGACTAACTTGAATTTTAGTTGTGTTTTTTCAGCAATCATGAGATAAAAATTTAAAGATTTGATGAAGTCTACAAGTTAAAAGCTTAAGCATCAACATCTCAAAGCAATTGTGCATTTCAATCTTCAATGCAATTCAATTTGCCACTTTATTCATTTGTTCTGTTGAGTTGTGAATCTTAATTTTTGCTTTCTATTTTTCGTTTCCATTCATGCAATCTCTACTTTTAAACAATTTACAATTTACAGTTTTGTCCCTCTTTTCTACCCACTTTTTTATGGTTTAAACCCATTTTTTAGAATTTTCTGTTCAAGCTTTTACGTTATTGTTTTGTAGTTTTCCTTGCATATTCCTTTATACTTTCATACCATGATATCAGTTTCTTATATGAGCCATTACATTTTACAAATTAAAATCATTTCTCTTTTTGCTGTCAAAAGTTAGCCCATGAAACTTGGTTTATAATTTTAGATCTCTTTTTTTTTTCTTGATTTGATTTCTGATTCAGGATCAGGTTAAAGGAGTGCAATGTCACCACTTGATTCAATAGGTTCTCCATCAACTGAAGTGGCTTCTTAGTTATGTACAAAGGAGTGTGATTAAAATACAGCTATTATGGCATTTAATATTAGAAAATTCATTTCTTACTAAAGCAAGCGTATTATCATATTAAATTATATTTGGCTGATTAAAATTATCACCTGAAATAGGTATATAAGAAAAATGTAATACCATGTTTTAACTAAATGTAATATTTATCTAATTATTATTTGGTAATTTGATTTAAAATTTATATAATTATCATTTTTTTATAAATGTTTGACATTTAATAAAGTCTTTTGATATTGAATATTTTAAAATATCATATTTATCTTTTTAATGATTTTCTTTTTTGAAAAAACTAACAAAATGAAATTAAAAGAATAAAAAACTGAGAATGAACATAAATATACGCGTTATCTAATAAAAATGACACAAAACAATATTTTTATATTGGTGGGATATTAATATGTCAAATGGATGAATTTTGACTTTAAGAATGAAGATGGAATACCGAAACCCTTCAAATCTTTCACACCATATAAAGTTAGGAAAGACAAACAAACTCGTTTTTGTGAGTATTGTCCGAATTCGTCTCTTTCTTACTATTTCTTTTTGTTGTTTATTTTTATCATATATAAATCTTTTTTGATATTTTCTATATATTTATTTTTATTTTCTAACTCAGTATTATATGTGTAATTTTATCATATGTGTAATTTTATCACTACAATTATATAAAAAAAATTTATTTATTATAATATAATAATTTAATGTGGTTGTCATGATTTTTTTATCACCATCTAAAATATATTAAATTATTATTATTTTAATTTTTTTATTTATTTGATTTTGTTTAAGTGGTGTATTACAATTTTGATTAGTGTGTAAAAGAAGAGATTTCATTAGAATTTTAAAAAATGGAAATAATATCTTTTAATTTGAATATATATTTTTCTTTTATAATTTCTTTAAAATTACTTTTTAAATTAATCAATGTTTGCAAGTTAAATAAATGTTCTAATTCTCATAAAACTTTATTTGGTACTCTATTATGAAATGTATATATAATATTTTTCTAAATATTTATTGTTGAAGAAAGAAGAATATCTCTTTTTAAATTAAATATTTTATAACATTATGTTTTCTTCGTATAATTTTTATTAATTTATATAAATTTATTAATTAATATTGAAATAGTAAAAAAACATGTATGTATGAGTATACATCCGTTATTTAATAAGATGATAACAAGACAAAAGTTTGATACCTATTATTTTTGACATGAGGATGACAATGATTTTTTTATTAGGAGATGAAAATGAATTTTTATGTTAGTAATGGATATGGAATAAAGAAATCTATCACGGATCCCCCGGTTGTCATCCCTATACCCAATTTGTCATTCCTAATCAAGAGTGAATATATAAATTGGACTGGATTTCCTTAACATTTTGCTAAATATAAATCAATGATTGTATATAACTTCATCAAATAATTTATTAATTTAAAAAAATAAAATAAATTTAATAAGTTTTTTAAAATTATGAATTATATTGTGTAGGATTGACAAAATTTCAGTTACAAGATTCAAATTGACAATCTGATCACTAATGTTATTTTTTTGTATTAATTATAATTAAATCTAAAATATTGAATAATTAAAAAACAATAAAACAAAGTAACATTTCATTCCTAATAAAATAAATTAAAATTACAAAATAGTTAATAAATTAATATTTAATTTTAGTGGAGAAAACTATAATTTTAATATATTCTTTATTTGATTTTAAAAAAAGTAACTAAAACTTCACGATAAAAATACAAAATTATTATGTTAATTTATATCTTCAAATATTTAGAATATATATATATATCAATTTTCAAATTTAGAGTACACATATTTATCAGCATCATTAGGTGAAAAATCATCACAAAGTAACACATTATCAAATTTTTTATGCCACTGTTTTGGTGCTTGTTTTAACCCATACAAAAATTTTAAAAGTTTGCACACCTATTTTCTTGACCAGGGACAACACATCCTTCACATTGAGTCATATATATTTCCTCCTCTAATTCACTATTCAGAAGAGTAGTCTTAACATCCAATTGGTGTATCACAAGCTTATGGGTAGGTGCTAGAGCTAACAAAACTCGAATAAAGAAAATCCTAATCACAGGGACAAATGTATCAAAGTAATCTATGTTGGATTTCTGAGTAAAACCTTTTGCTACTAATCTTGCCTTATATTTATTTATGGATCTATCAGGGTGATACTTTTTCTTAAAGATCCACTTACAACCATTCAGTTTTGCTTCTTTAGGCAAATTTACTAAGGTCCAACTATTATTTTTCTCAATTGATTCAATTTCAGTTCTAATAGCCTTATCCCATTGTTTTGCATAAGGAGCACTAATAGTCTCTAAAAAACTTGTTGGATCATTTTCAACTAGATAGGTATAGAAGTCATTTCCAAAAGAAGTTTCTTTCCTCTGTCTTTTACTTCTTCTTAAACCCTCACACATAGCATCATTATTATTATTTATAGGATGTTCAGATGTATCACTAACCTTTCAAGGAAATACATGTTCAAAAAACTCAACATTTTGTCTCCACAATAGTATTATGTTCAATCACATCACTTTTAAGAACAAGAAACATATATACAACAAACACTATGTTCAACATAGCCTAAGAACATACACTCAGAAATTTTAGAGCTTATTTTCCTTTTTAGGATCAGGTAATATTACTTTAATATTACTTTAGCTAGACACCCCCCACACTCTTAGATATTTAATATTAGGTTGATAACATCTACACAACTTATAAAAAGGTTTAACCATTTTCTTATGAGGTATTCTATTTTATAAAAATCAGGCAGTAAAAGAGGACTTATCCCCAAAGATTATCAGGTTTACTCATAATGATGTTTACAATATATTTAAATTACTTTACATTATGTTATGAAGATATAATTATATAACTACCTATTATTGATATTTATAACAGTATGATTAGATCGTTACAATTAAATTTCAAATATTATTTAAACTTGATGAAAGGTAGATACAAATACCACTTGGTACTAAGACGCAGCACTAAAACGGACTCTATAAACCATTCATCAAATTAATGGTTTAATTAATATAAACCATTTATTGTAATTTGCTTATATTAGTTATATTGAAAGAATGATAATGAAAATTTGTTATAGTTGTATTATTTTCATAATAATATTCTTTTCAAAACAATTATCTTTCTTGTAATTGTGGGAAAATTTAGTTTGACACCTATGTTTACAAATAACTATCATTTCACATTAGCTTTTCTTAACAAAATATTATTATTTAAATAAAATATTAATTTATTTGAATATCATAGAAGTATTTGTGTCAAACTTAGCAGCATCTATATCCATTGGAAAAAAAACATGTGTAACAGCTAAAGGTAGAAAAATGAGAAATGACAGATTTACACCTACATTTGACTACTTTTTTTATCATTTTCATATGTTACAAGTTAATTTGTCTTGAGTTACAAATTAATTTTAAGATAATAAAAAAAATGATCAAATATAGGTATCAACCTATCATTTCTCTAAAAAAATCGACATGAGAATTACGCGAGAAACAAAAAAATTATTAGGAATATATTTGAAAAAGTATTCCTGAACACTAAAAAAGTGTCTCCACATATAATTTACATATATATATATATATATATATATAATTTAGTTATTGAAAAAACTTTTACTTTTAAAAGAAAAAATTTAAAAGAAATTTATAAGTATTTTTTATAAAATTTATTTTGAAAAGTGTTTTATATAATATTTTTTTTAAAAATATTGACAGAAATTTTTTTAAATTCTTTTATAATATTTATAATAATTTAAAAAAAATTAAATAAAATTAGTAAAAAATATGAATTTTTTTAAGAGGAAAATAAGTGTTCACGATGGTTAAGTGTGAAAGTAAGAAAGTGTTTTAGAGTTATAGTTCAGAAACAGATAATTTAAATCAAAGGCCACTATTCAGTTCACAGAAATCCCCATAAACAACTACTTTTGCTCGCATTGAAGCTCTTCTTTCGTATTTGATGGCGAATTCCTGAACTCATCGATATAACCAACCAGTAACCTCAAGAGCTATCTATGCATCATCAACATAATAAAGAATAATAATAACAATAACAAAGAGATGAAACAATGAGCTAGTAGCTGACATTACTGGCCGTTGTAATCTTTATCATGGTGAAACACATGTTCAATCCTGTCCCCTTTCCCCTTCCCTGCTACTCAATTCCGTAGGGCCTCCTTGAAACAAAAGAATAAAAAATCAAAGCAGCCATGGAAAAAGCAAAATCAAACATTGACATAAATACCTCATTTATGCGGGTGGATGAAGTTCTATTCTATCCATTGATCCATCAAGCATCCTTACAACAAAGAAAACCAACAAAGAAAGACACAACCAGGAATGAGCACACACATAGATTTCTCAACATTCAAGTCACCACCACCTCCTCCACAAACAAACCTAGAAAAAGATCAAACTCGGCCCATTTTCTTTTCTCCAAATAGAATCACTGTAAAACTCATACTAACACTAACCGAATCACTCCATTTCAAATTTCACAAACTACCTCACATGATAACAAAGACTCGAGACAGTGAGCTAGTAGCTCAATAACAATCATATAGCATCACCCTACCCTAGGACTCATTGCACAATGCGAAAACAATCATATAACATATATAAGGTAACAAAGAATTACTCCGATTTCTCTGTCACGTGCTCCGCTGAATCATCCTCCGAGTTCTCCGCCTCATCTCCATCCTCTTCGCGGTCGCCATCTCGATTGCTGTGGTTCACGGCGGCGACGCGGCGCTGTCGAACAATGTTGGAGAAATTCACAGATAAATCGGAGTAGATAGAGCGAACCTTGGAGATGTTGCCGTGGATCTGAGTCATGAGGCTAACATTCTTCACCATGTTGTCAGGAATCTTCGACTCGTGGTTGCTGTTCACCTCCTTGATCAACGCACGGTTTTCGTCCAGCACCGTCTGCGCCTGCCGGAAGCTCCGAGTGAGCATGTTCCAAGCCTCGTCATCGCCGTCGCATTCCTCGTCCTCATCCTCGTCGCCGAAGTCATCGGTTCTCTCTCCGGCAACCTTCGCTCGGTTGTTGAGCCAATCAGGCTTCGTCGTCTCGGCGGTTTCGTCCATCTCCGCCGTATCCTAATTTCAAGTACGATCGAACATTTCGTTGTTCGCACGAGAGTCCCAGTTTTCGAGAAAAGTGTTGGAATGAAGATTGTTATGACGTTTCTTGCGGCAGCGAGAAGTTGGAGGCACGGGGCATTGACCCAACTATGGCGGTTAGCCTTGTGAATTGTGTAGGTGATATTTGATTGTGACAGTCTAATGAGAGTCGGGTGATTTGGCGCTGTTGGGGAGCTGGCAAGTGACAATTGAAGTCTGTGAGCGAATAAGATGACAGACGGTGATGAAAGCAGATAAATATCTTATTGGGTTTTGAATACGATGATAAATAAATGAATAAGGAAATATCCTCCCGCGTTGTGAATATTAATAAAATATGCAGAAAAATAAATATCTTGGAGCTGACGGCACCAGAAAGTGTAAAAGCGTAGTTACTGGACTTTTTTTTGAGAATAGTAAGAGGACTTTAGCCTTTAGGTATATGTAATTATTGGAATAGTTTTTTATATGCAATTAAAATATAGGTTAAAATATGTTTCTAGGATTTTTTTTAATATATTTTGTTTTCTAGTTTTCAAAGAACGAAGTTTCGTTTTATTACTTTAACTATTAAAATTAAGTAAATAATGTAGTTTTGGAACAATATCCTCTTCTTTTTTTTCTATTTTGAGGCACGGTTTTGAATTCTTTTATCGATACAAAATGTAATGTGTAGGTATTGAGTAATTTGGTATAAGAGGATAAGTGTTTTAAATGAGATAGAGTTTGACTATTTATTTACTAAAACTTCATTTTATAAGATTTATTTTTCTAAAATAGTTTTACACTTTCTTTTTAATATTTTGAGTTAATTGATATTTTTTTAAGATTCAAGTATAAAAAAATCTAAGTATGTTACAGGGATGCTAGTAAAGAGTATCAATCAAAATCTTTTATCCTTTTTTAGAAATGATTTCTCGTAGAGTTGTTTGCATACCTATAATTGGTTCTTACACATGAAATTTGATGGTAAGATAAATCAAGCTGCTTTGTTGTATTTTAATATACTTGTCTAATCATAAATTGCCTACATCTTTTTTTAAGTGATATCAGATAAAAACGTATTTTATTTATCGATTTAAAGTTTAAAATTAATTATTATTTTGTTAAGAAAATCCTACATATAAATTTTAGTTATTTTACATATTTATCATGAAATTAAGAGAAAAATAAACAATAATAAAAAATGACAGAAAAAATCATTAATAATAAATGAAAAGTATAATAAAAATCAAATAATAATTTAAAAAAATTATAATATATATATATATATATATATATCCTGTAACCATTTTAAACAATATATGTAAAAAGAAGTGGAAGCAGTGAAAAAAAAATCGTTCGTATTTCTTTTTCTCCACTAATTTATCGGCTTATTCACAGGTAATGTTAAATCTCTTTTAATTTAAAGTGCATAAAAAAAATACTTTAATTAATACTAATGTATATTTTTCAATCCAACTAACTAACCTTTTATAAAGAATAATTTATCTACAAATTATTCAAATAGACTATTAGCACTTATTGGTCTCATCAAACACATAGTTAATGTAAATCTCAACCAGAAGGCAAGAGAGGAAAGGAAAATAAAAATAAATTAAATATGCTTTCAGTATATTTGGACAAAACCTGAAAGGTCTGAAAAACCTATTTTAAGTATGTAGTTCAGGCAATGGTTCCAATTACTATGGTGAATTTATAGAGGATGACTTTTCATTGCCAGTTGAAGCAAGAATGAGGTTTGTAAAGACGGGGCAAAGGCGATAGGCAGAAAAGTTTCCAAAATCATCAACACTAAGAGTCTCTTTGGATAGATACAAAGCCAGAAAAGTTTCTTTAAGAACTTCTCTGCTGAGAAAAGCTCAACAACACTTGCAGGAGAGAAGTTCTGAAAAACACTAATTAAGTTATATCCAAAAGGTTCTTGGTCAAGTTCCAGTTGGCTGTACAACACGTTGGCACATAATACACTTAGCATTTAATTCTCTTCAACTAAACAGTATTGGCATTTCCTTTAGATTTTGTTGTCATCAAACCTAATCTATCCTTCAAGACCTAATCTATCCTTCAAGTCAACTAGGGAGATACACAAGTTACCGAAAGAGTGTATTTATATATCTAGGTCATCATCCGGGTCCTCATCAGAATCTGGCATCTCGTCATCTGAATCACGAAAATATATAATCTCACCCATGGCAGAATCCTCCTTTTTACCACTTGAAATGGGATTTGCCTCACTGTTGCTCTCTTCAAGGGATCTTCTACCATCATAAATTTGTATTGGTTTACCGTTTCCTTCAATAATAAAGAGCTTAAGTATAAGAATTTATGTATAACCGAAACCATGTATAAAAATTAACAAATACAGATCAATTTCATACCCTGGTGTTCAAAAGGAAGCACAACATTTGACCTATCAACTCGCTCCTTCTCTGACAGCTGGAGATTGAATTGTACCTATTAAAACACATCAAGATTCTTGTTATTATTTATTTATTGTCAACAAAAAGGAAGCAACTTCATATCACAACGCACTTGTCACTTTGTCTGTTCTGGTATTTTCCAAATAGGTTTGTCCCGATTTTAGTTATGTATATGCCAATATCCTCTGTTTTGAGTAGGTGTACAAACTAAGTCCTTAGCATGTATATGCATTTCTTCAGCACATGAGATGTTTCCAAAGACAGTTTGTGCCCATTGCAAATTAAATATAAAACACTTTCATAACATGTAACGTTAGAAGCCCTAAGTGGAGAACCGACTCAGCACATTGGGAAGTAATTAGAACTTGGACACTATGCTTGATTCATCTCTCATAGCATCTAAATTTTAGGGTTGCTTACTAAATTCATTCCTAAAAGCAGCATAATTATCAAAAAGTTCCGAATGTGATAAAAGACTCTCAATTTAGTCCTTCCATTAAAGTTAACGTCTATGCCTGTGACACGTGTCTGTTTACTTGATAATTGAAATTATACAAAAAGATGACACAAGATAGTACAAATTGAAAGTTGTTTTTAACTTTTTAATTTTTCAAGAATATGACGTCATTTTCAATTCAGTCCTTGAACTTAACCACTAAATTTCATTTTATCCCTGAAAAGTATTCTCAAAATTTTAATTAAGTCCTATGTTACGCATAAATGACAAGCACAAATATCACCATCCTCGACCGTTTTCACTTCTTATTACTGATATTTTCTTTTACCTTGTTTTCGCACAATTTATGGTCCACGTTGACTTACCCTCATCTGTCTTTATATCAAGTACATCATTTCAAATTTAATACTAACCTCAAAATGTGTTGAGTCCTAGTTTCAAGGCTTAATGCTTTAGTTTGAGCTATTCTTTCACATTGTCGTTATTTTGATTCCATTAATCAAATAAATATATGAAGTAATGACACATTTTTTGCTATGCTTATAAAATGACTATATTTTGTTCAACTAAAGTTCAAATTTAAAAATCTTATAGCAGATTTTAAAGTTGCAAATTGTGCATGTAACTAAAAAAATCTGTATATGTATGTATTTGATCAAATAACTAGTAAACTAATTTATGAATGACTATATAATAGTAGTAGTCATTAACTAAACTGACACCATCATACACTTTTAGAAATGAATTTGGACATTTACACCTAATTTAACTACGATTATGTTCAGGAAAGGCCTTGTGAATGCTATGCACTCCATTCAACAGAAGCAGAAAAACCTTGGGTGAAGAAGGAATTCAAAAAAACGAAAGATCTCTTTTATAGATTATTCGCTTTCAACGTTAAAATACCTAATTACAAACAAGTAGTTAGTACTTTGGCTTTTGCTTCTAGTGACATGGACATAACATAACAGTACCACTTCCATCTACAGGAAACAATAGACTAACCTTTGGCAGTAGGCCTGCGACGGCAGTTCCATCTACTGATGAAACAGACGCAAAGCCGATTCCTCCAGACTCAACTTTAAATTCTTCACACTGTATAAAATTAGAGAGATATTATATCAGTGCATCAAACCTTTAGATTTGTCATTCCAGATAAGCTTACAAATAGGAAGAAAGAGATCACCGTTACTCTAACTCGTCCATTTCTACGTTTGGACCTGACATTAAACTTTCCCTTGGTAAAGTTTTGCTGAGAAAAGGAATCGCTTAAACATCCTTTCTGACCATCTGCAGAATGATGATATGGGTCCACACTGGCCACCATGGAGGACATGTACTCGAGAACAGCCACAGCCCTCTCCTCATGAAGGTCAGAATGCAATAATCCAAAAATATTCGAAATTTGATCTGCAACAATAGAACAGAAACCAATGCAAGGAAGAAATCATTGATGTATCTATCAAGTCAATCCACGCCATAAATTTTAGTTGATGAAATAATCAAATTATCCCACTTGTTCAGATACTCTTAATAATTTACTCAATTAAATAACACCTCATTACACAATACAATCAAAGGAACTTCACTAAAATAGTTCAAGATGGAATACCATGGCTACGCAGATCGCTAAGAAGTCCTGCAACTGACTGCAAAGATGCATGCCTCAACAGTTCACTTAACTGATTATATCAATCAAGAATTCATTAGGATTACAAGTACACAAACTAATAATACAACAGAAAGCAACAAACCACAAAGTCTTAAATAGAATATTCCACATAGAATCCTTGAGCAGGAAGTACTTTCTCTTTTTCATATTGTCATATTAAAGTTTAATTGGAAGTCATTGTAAAATCTTATTGCACAAGAAACTTACATATACAAACAGGTTAGATAATTAGATACAGACTACTGGGAAAAAAAGTTGTAACACAATAGCTTTATAACTGCTTAACAGTACAATTATTTCCAAGAAAAATTAAAAGGTTAAACAAGATAAATTGATCCATTCCATCCATGATTTTCCTGTTTTCCGCAAGCCCTTTTATCTTTCCTGTGAACTTTACAATTCAAATCATCTGGTAGTTAAGATTACCATGCAAATGAACTGCATAGAATATTAAAATATCCAAGAGCTCTGAAGTCTGTGTCACCCTTTGATGTGGCCAAAGTTAACAAGTCCCTATTAGCTGAATTAATAATTATTGAAGCAGTACAAATCTTAGAACGTAAGCCCACAGACTCCATTCAGTGAAATGAGAAAACCTATTATTCAAATTGGTATAGTAATCATAGATAAAATGTTCTTATGGCCATTAGTATAGGTGTGCTTGATCCAGGGTTATTTATTTCCATTAGTGGGAAAATGAAAACAGAAAAGAATTCTACTAAGTTTCAATCATACAGTATTTTGGTACTTATTCATGTAAAATGTCCAACCTTGAGGCACAAAGAATAGTCATTCCCACCATAAAAACTAAATTCAACTTCATTTAAAGTTGTGGCATGGTATTAGCTTTGTATATCTTTTATCTTATTTTGACATTCACATAATGAATACGTACCGAATCTATGGCAACACAGAAGCGAGCTTTATTTTCTCCAACCAATCCTGCAGGTATATGATTCAAAAAAATATTCAAAAGAAAAATAACTTTTTGAAAAACAGTAAGCATGAAATCCATCAACTGATACACAAACGTTTACTTAGAAAATTAAACAAGACAAATATAAGCTAACTTTAGCTACATAACAATTTATCTTCAATACCTCTACCCAGTTCAGTGATTACCGAAAACAACTTGTCCACAGCCTTCACGGTTTTAAAAGAACTAGTAGCAACCGAAATTTGGGGAGAACAATCTGTAGCATTTACAGATTTCCTTGTCTTATCCTTCCAACCAAGAGGGTCTGTATAACAATCCAAAATGTGAATCCTGCAAAACAACATTTCATTTTGAATTCAACAAATCGAAATTTATACATGATTGAAATGAAATTAAAAAATAAATATGGTAAGACGCAAGAAATGCAGTTAAAACAACAAAGAGAGATTTTAAACATTAAGTTCAAAACATTTACCATTTGTTAGAAGAAGCAACATCCACTCCATTCATATTTAACAAAGAAGCGTAAGACGATGGACTCCGAGAAAGTGCAACAATTACTATGCCCCTATACAAGAGAATACCAAGCTTTGAGGTTAAAAATACGAAGTACGAGATAAAGAAAAATTGGGGATAGTAAACTGACTGTGACTGGGATTTTTTAGCGATGACGTGTGACGAGAGTTGAAGGAGAATGTGAGAGAATACATGGAAGCCAAAAGGCGAAGCGAGAGAGTCTTTGATTGTGAGTGTGGGTGCAAGCTCTCCCTCTAACGCTCCATCCCTCAGTGTTCTACAAATCGAATCTGCCATCTCTGTGGTACGGAACAACTGTTACTCACGGCGGCGCGGCAGAAACAACTGTGAGACGGAATATGTATAGTTCACAGTGAGAGGCGGCACGGCGGCGCAACCGCTGTGAACAGATTTAGAAAATAACGGGAAAAGAAAAACGCAAAGGGTTCCACCTGTCCCGATTGATTTTCCTTTGCTTGTTAAACGGGATGCGGAAGGCGTTAAAACTGGACGCTGTTTTGGTATTCTCTTTTAGAATGTGGTTGAATTAATTTTATTAAAATTAAGTTTAATTATAATTTTTCACACTATAAATGCAGAATTACATCTTGTAAATTTATTACTAGGTTTAATTAATTTGAAATGTAGTAAATTTGAATATTCTAAATTAAGTTTCTCTTAAACTTTGTAAATTATACTTTCAAACGAGACTCTATCATTATATTCTATCTTTAATTAAGGAGATGAAACACTTGTTTTACAATATCATTGTGTATGTGTGTCTTCACATAAAAGTAAAAATGAAAACTTAATTATATATTTAATTTATTTACTTTCAAATACTTTTCTTTTATTAAAAATTTCAAATATTTATATTTTTTTAATTGAATTTCTAATGTAATAATTTAGTTGTTTGATTTTGCAGTCTCTACCAAAACAATATCAACTTGAATAATATTTATAAAACATGAATTATTTTTACCTGTGTTTTCATACAGTTGATTTAATTTTTGTTTTAATATTTAATTTATAAAATAAAATGATGTCATTTTTTATAAAGATAAGTAGGTTTTAAGACTTCGTAACGGTCATATTACTCAAATTAAAGTCATCTTACTCTAATTTTTCTTTTAATCATCGTTTTAGTTAGATGCATTGTTGACTAAGTTTCAAAATTCATAAACAGCACAAGAGAGGCATTAAATAATTTGTAAATTCAACAATTTTTTTATGATTTTCAAAGAAAATCAACCACTTGTTTAATAAAAGAAAGGTCCTAGTGTTGTTGGAATTTCCCGTTTCAGAGTTTCAATATAAACAACATGGAGGTGACAATGTCAAACAATGTAAGATCAGTCAAACAACTTCATATTTACCTGCAAATCAACGCAAGTCTACTCTCCCAACACCCCAATCAAACACAGCACTGAGGATAAGGATGTGTTGAATAAAATTTGTGAAATATTCTGAACATAGTGTCACTTTATACTACAGATCATAGTTCAGACACAAATCACAGTGTCACTTTATTCTCTCTTTCCATGGAAGAGAAACATATAAGAAGAAAAGGGCACAAATATCAATGGAATTTAAATTTCTTGCTTTTATAAGAATAATTTATTAGTAAAATTTAGTATAAATAAAACTACAAATTAGGTTGTAGGTGAGACTTGGTGTACAAAAGGCACCATAAAATGAAAGATTTCTGGAAGAGAAGCTATCTCTAAGCTATTTGAGAGACAGAATGAAGGGAAGTGGAGAATTGAATTGAGATATGGAACTCCATTCATACCATATTAAGGTTTTCCATCAACAGCCTTCACATTAGTTTGCTCCAACACTTTATGAGAGGTTAGTAGAACTTGTCCAGATTCTTCACTCTGACACATAATTATGTCTTTGACAGCAACAAGAGATGCATGGAACTGGTCTTGCTCATGCTCCTTCCAAGCATCTCTACTTTCTAAGCAGGGAATATCCTGCACCTTCCTTTTTTGCATCTCATCCTTAATCATCTGAAATTTGTATTATACACCATTACCTTTGTTTTTTACATTGCTAACATTAGCTGATGAATAAATAAACAAAACACCCTCAAGTTTCAAGTATCCATCCACTCCTCACAATACAGAAGAACAATAATACAACACTAATTGAGGGGCAAATACAAGTAACCTGCTACAAACCAAATGTTCTCAGGCATATGCTTATGATCATTAACTTCTATTTACTGCTGTCAATAGACTCTTAATTCCACCCTTGAAATATTATTGTCTCTCCTAAACGGTTCCTAAAGTAAGAGATTTAAGTAATTCTCCAAGTATTAAATCGTGATAAGTAATTAAAAATCTATCAAATTATTCCCTGGACATTGGTAAAATATACCAACTTGAGGGTTTATTCTTATTGCTGCAGATTGCAGACACTTTCTTTGATCTTGCCAAGTCATTAAGTCATTTTTCCCAATCTCCATTCAGTTCTTCTATGATATTCACTAGATTTGATTTGTGTTTTCTTTCTTAGGGTCGACTAAGACAATGGTATCCATAGAAAAGAAATAACTCAAACAGGTGCTTACAATTAAAGGAATTCAACCACTAGAGAGTAAACAGACAGACAACAAAATAGCAATTAAGTTCTTAAGTGAATATGGTCTTCCATAGATCATTCTTGTGCCATAATGGAAATTGGAGCACATGAATTACTTACACATGTCTAACCTTTCCAAGCAGCAGGATGAGTTTTATTAGGTGTTTTGGTTTCCAGTTTTAATAAAAAGGATCATAAACACTCCCAAAACATTTTTGTCTCCCGAGGATACTATCTGAAATATTTTTCTGTAATAAAGGATAACGAGATATCAGACCTGCCATACTTGAATGTAATACCTTTAGAAAACACACAACATAAAATTGTAATCATCAAAATTTGAAACACAAAAATGGCATAATCACGGAGGATTAGAGGACTTTCTTTTTACCTTGTATGCAAACTCAAAAGCCTCAAATTGCTCGTCTTTTTTAGTCATTCGCAGGACCATGTTTAGAATATGTAAACTGATTGAATTGATTTCATTTATCTATTATTTTTTAACCTGTTTTATGTTTGGCCTAACCTTTTTTAGCCAATCGACTCTTTTTTAGTTTGCTTTACACCATATTAAATTTTTGACCATATCCAAGAGTGAAGGAGTGTATGCTAGTGGGCTTAGCTTGACCTGTCCATCCAGAAATGACTTAGCATTTTGGAGTTTGGACTCGGCCCTCTTTCTAGTATTACCTTTTTGGCTCTACGTGTGCATTAGAATTATACACATCACGTGTTAGGAAGAACATCTCCAACATATGCATATTTACGTTTACATGCCATATTATTTGAAAGACATAGAAGCAACCATACAATGCTTTAGAATGGATGCACGTATGTTTGTGAGTAACAGGGATCCAAACATTCTGATAATCAAATAGCCTTTGTCTAATTATAAATTGCCCATGATGAACAAAATGTTTCATTCCTTGTAGAATAATACCAAGGAAAACAAAAGGCAACACTGATAAGTAGGCAACTCTGACATGGCATAGCGAGCAAAATCATTCTATAATAAGTAAACAGAAAGCACATCCAAAGTTTCCTACAAACTGTAACAGTCTGCATGTTGAAGTAACATTGACAACTATATATAGATTGCCATGAAACAAACTGACAATATTTTTAAATGGAAATTCCACTGATAAGAATAGCCAGCTTCCATACAAATCATGAGTAACAAGGTGTACACAGAAAAATAACATGTAGCACTCCTAAAGTTTTATCAGGCCTCAAATATAAATCTAACTATCTATTTTGTTCATAAAAAACATCTACCATGATATGTAAATATTAATAAGACGAGGATGTTAGTGAATGTTAATGATAGAAGTGCAGTGCACATATTCTTTGACCTCTCAGTTCTCTCCTCTCTCCCTTAAACCTCCCAAGTCTGTTTTGTTCTCTCTTCCCCTCCTCTTTCCCTTGCTGTTCCTTTCTGTTTCTTTCATCTTTCCAACCTAAATTCTATATCATAGCACTCCTAAAATTTTCTCAGAGCCACAAATATAAATCTAAATATCTATTCTATTCTATTCTAGACAAGAAACTAGCGATTTGGGGTTTGGAAAGGTCTGGATCTGATACAAGGTAAAGCTCAACAGAAATCTCAAACTAATCAACTACATTCTCACTTCCAACACACCTCCTGTCAATTCATGTCCAATTCAGAAACCCACACTCTGACCTTTCAAATCTATGTTCATCTCCTTGAAAGTTGCCTTGCAAGGTTGTGCCTTCAACTGGGGCCAAATTAAGAAAGGTTAACATTTTCATTAACCCATTGCCTTTCTGTATTTCTTAATCAATTCTACTAAACTAGCCACTAAACCAATTGATGACAAAAAATTGTGAGAAACAAACCTGTACCAAGGTGGAGTCAAGCTTAAGGGGTCCCACTTGGGCCACGGCCAAAGACCCAAAGAAGTTCCCCAACAGGGCTGCATCAGGCACGCTCAATCCCCTCACAATCCCAGCAGCAAAGCCACCGAGAAAACAATCGCCGGCGCCGGTGGGATCAACCTGATAAGCCTTGAACGGCGCGGCCCGAATCGCATCTTTTTCAGAAAAAACCTCGCACCCATCCTTCCCGTGCGTGACGACAACGCAGCAGCACCTTCTCGCCTCCTCCACGTCGATGAACGAGGCCTCGTCGGCGGAGGCCTTGAGAAACGCAACGCGCGGCAAGAGGTGGAGGAACCCGCTCTCGCTGAGCGTCACGTGGCTAACGCGACCGTCGGAGGGACCGAACCTGCGAATCAAACCCTGAATGTCGACGAACACGATGTCGCAGATCTCGAGCATCTTCTCAAGAGTCTCCGGCAGAATCTCCCCGCCGACCCCGACTGCCAGGCCGAACGCGAACCGGATCTGGACCGGGAGGTCGTCCGGTCGGATGGGGTCGCAGGAAATTACGCGGTTCAGGAGACGGTCCGGGTTTCCCGAACCGAAGTGGGCGTGGAAGAGGGTGGTTCGCGATGTGGGGATCGTTAATGGTGGGTGCAAGGATGTAGCGGCGGCGTAGGCAAATTCCGGGCCCACCTTTGAAACGGTGTGGAAGGGGAGAGAGAGGGCGTCGAGGATGACGGAGATGAAGGAGGCAGCCCCGCCCAGGGTCTCGGCGGAGACGCGGCCGTCGCGGTGGAGGACGTCGTGGCAGTAGTTGCCGACGAGGAGGCCGCGGCGGGGAGTGGCTTTGGAGTCCGTGACCATGAGGAATGTTGGAGGTCGATCATGGGACGGAAATGAAGGGGTTTTTTTTTATGGGTTGTGATCGTTCATGCCAATTCCACAGCAATCAGAAGAAAGAAGAAGATGATGATGAAAAGTTTTGTTATGAACAGTGGAGATGCGAAAGGAAGTGGTGGGCGCGCGCCAAAATCAGATTTTGGTGTCACGCTATGGTGACTCCACCGCCGACACCAAGCACCAAATCATTCTCAATGGATATTGTAATTGTTCGGTTTTTCTTTCTCTTTTTGGACTGTTTCAAAATTTGAATTCCACGTCAATTTTGGGAACTATGTTCTTGGCTAAAACCTAAGCAGACACGGTTTTATGTTGTTTTCTTCATCGAATGAGAAAAAAACCAAAATAAAAACACTGCATTTACGTTTTATGAATACTGTAACAAACCTCCATAGACATGGCTATGAAGATAAGCACCAATTGGACCAACCCTTCCACCTTTTAGTTACGAAAACCAGAAGTTGATCATCCTAATGCTAATGAAAGCAAATGTCATTTTAGACCAAAAACGAATGGGAATGCACCACTTTCTAAAGTATTTGACAACCATAGAAAAAGAACCAATACAAATTGGTAATGATAACAACTAAGTTCCATAAACAAAGTTCAACCAGAGTCCACATGTGTGTGACCAATTGATGTTGACGTGTGTGCACATGTTCTTTCTCTATTTCAAAAAAGTTAAATTTAAGTTTTTTTCCCATAGATTAAGGAATAAAATAAAGATTTAATGATTGCGGATTTTTTTTTAATCAAATTATGTGCTTTTCTACTAGTTATTGAAAAAATATTAATTGTTTTCTAAGAGAGATTGGAATAAGAAACTGAGTTTTCATTGAAATCTGGCATGTCACTTAATGTAATTTTGTTTTGTTAAGACATTACCCATTTTAAAATAAAGGAAATTTATCTTCTGCAATAACTTATAATATTCTATTTTAAAGGATAGATATATGTACCGTATGTCTTATCGGTCCATCGGCCATGCCCAGTCCATCGAATAAGGTTGGGAAGGTTTGTGTATAAAACTTATCCACCGGGCGAACGGTCACGCGGATGAACTATAAAGGAGCATCGGTCATCCACCGGTCGAACGGCCTCACGGATAAACTGTATAGGACCATCGGTCAATCGGTTTCACAAATGAATCACGTATTACATCGTAAGGAACCATCGGTCGATCCGTCTCACAAACGAACCATGTTAAGGGTCATCGGTCCATCGATATCACAAACGAGTAACATTCTCAGAGACCAACCGATCGATCGGCCTGCATATTAATCACGCTTTATTCCACAACGGAACATCGGTCATTCGGTCCTACATGAACAGCGCCTTAACTTAATAAAGGACAATCATTTAACCAGTCACCGGGTCGATCGGTCGGTCAATCTCCTAAGATTCGCGTAGCGTTTTATATATGATCATCGGTCGATCAGTTATAAACGAATTATTCACTTGTTAAAATCAGGATATAACCAGCCCAGTCAAGCGGCCACCGGTCACACGGCCAAACAACACCAGTCAATCGGATTAATTAACGTTAAACAAGTCAGTAATCTTGATTAGAGGATCATTTGGCCGTGATTAAGGAACCCTAATCACAGGCCCACACCGAAAACTATAAATAAGGCCCAAAGGTAGGTTGGTGAGAATTTTTAATTCGCATTTATTACGGCAGTTACACTGATACACCGATCGGTCTTTTCACTGACTTAAACATCGAAGCCTTTTAGACAGGTACCCCGATCGTCAGTCCAGCTGATCGAGCAAAGGAGTAGATTTCTTGGAGAAGAAGTTATTGCAGTAGTGAGGAGAGGACATTTCGAAAGAAGGAGTAAGATCGAAAAGACTTTTAGTAGATTCTTGGTCCCTACACCCGAATCAATATACTATTATAATTAAAGTAGACTTACTTTTCTTTTTTTAAGTAAAATAAAACTACATTAACTATTTCTAAATTAGTGTACTATTATCTTAAAAATATTATGATTTTTAAATTATATTTTAATTAAATACTATTTAATTTGTTTAAAGCTTTAACAAAACCTATTTTCTTGAAAATATTATTGGTATATAAATTAACTTTTAATTCAATTCATGTAAATTTTACAATGAGTTAATTTTAATTTATATAATTAAATTGTGTGTTCATTTAATTTAGTTTATCTAAAGAATATAATATAGAGTGCTTGTGAGGAATTTAATTCATTTAAGGAATCTATAGCAATATATAAAGAGAATTTCTTCTTTTGTGTCCATTTTAAGATTCTAATTTTATATTTTAAAATATAATATTTTTTAAATTTTTAAAAATTGACCATTATTTTAAAAGCTTTTTATAAAATCTACTCTGCTTTTTTTCTTTTTTCTATTTATCAATAGTTATTTTCTCATCTTTTCTGATATATTTCACTTTATTTTTAATAAATATAATTTTATTTTATAAATTAAATTAATAACATTACAATATCATCACCCACTAATATAGTATCACGCATATTTAAAAAATACATATACAAGCACTATTACGACTGTGTCTACGCTAATATAAAATAATATTTATCTGTTTGTTTTATTTTAATTCTGTTAAAGTATAATATAGAGTGCGCAGGTGAATTTTGGGTTTAAATTGCATTTTAGTTCTTTTCTTATTTTATCGAAAATTAATTTTTTTTCTGAGATTTTAATTCCATATTTTTCTTTTGAGGAAATGTGCGTATGTATGATTGTAATTTTTATTTTTCATTTAAAAACTAAAATATAACATTTGACAAAATAAATCTGACTAGACTAACTATGTTTAACGAATAATAGAATTTTAGTTTAATTCAATATATTTTAACTTGGTATAATAAAAATACATTTCAGATCAGCCCACATAAACTTACCAAAAGCCTTTTTGGGTTTCATTTTAGAGGCCCAAACTTAAATTGGGTTCGGTTTTGTCTTGGCCACTGTGGCTTTTACTTCCTGCCCTCCCACAATTTCTTCGCACATTACCTTTTGTAGAAGTAATTTCTGAATTATATATTTCGGAAAATTTCCGAAACAAGCATATTTTGGAATGAAATTTTCAGAAACAAGCTTTTTGGAATCAAATAATCAAAATCAAATGTTTCATTTTCATAACTCACAAAACTTATGAGAATCAAAAACTTCAACCTAAACTCGGAAAAGACTATAAAAGAAATATATAAAGGAGAAATGAACCTACTATATAAAAAATTTTGATTGATTAAAATGATTTTTACTCTCTCACTTTCTCACTGGTGCTATGTAGTTGAAAAAATGATGAGGATCAACTCCATATTCTTGTGTGAAGTCATATAAGGTTTAGAGAAAATAGTTTAGGAAAACAATATTATATTTTTAATGATGAATACTAAATAGTTAAAATTATGCTCAACATAAAAATATAATTTTAACTTTTATTTTCCTATATATATATATATATATATATATATATATATATATATATATATATATATATATATATATAGATAGATATATACTAAACTAAAATTAGGTTCACAATTACAAGTTTTTGGATGTCACTCCTTATTTAAGGACTTCTTTCTTGACTTAAAGCCCAAACTCATCAAAATTAATATTTCTAAAAAATTTCAGTTGATATAAAAAAAATTAAAAATAAAGTGCCAAAGATTTATTCATTAATACCCCATTTTAAACACTTTATATAATTAGTTCAAATTAATTGAAAGTTACCCATTTTACTTCAAAGTCAAGAACAACAGTGTTAGAAGAGATAAAACTATAAAATTGATGATAATTAATAAATCAATTTAATCTAATTATAAGAAGATAAAAAGATGCATGGTTAACATTCCTATCAATTCAATTTTAGTTCAAAATCTATATTTGTAAAAGAGAAGAATGACATCTTCCCATTTCGTTCACCATATGATCAACAACACCTAGGTTGTATATGTCCTTGAGATTAACCTAAAATTACACATAGTTGTAAAAATAATAAAAAAAATTGTTAGAAATTTCATATATTAAAAGAATCGTTACTTTGCTAATGTTTTAGAGTTACATATATATATATATATATATATATATACATATATATATATATATATATATATATATATATTTGAATTCCCGCAAAACAAGTCGATTCCAATAAAAAAAAAAAAAGTAACCAACTTTTCTCACACTAAGAATTTTCCATTGTCCAGTGCAAGGTTAAGCAATGTAATGCAAAATGACAAACTATATAATAGCAAAATATAAATGACAAACTATACAAACAAAACTGAAATACTGTGTACTAAACATAGGAAGATTCATGTTGCATCATTAATGTTCTATGCTTCATAACTATATACAAGGCATTTTTCCTCTCTCCAAAGTAAATAATTTTGATACTTTTTCTTTCTTTTCACCACTTTATCTTATACTATCGCTTTTATATGTTTTTAAAAGTAAGAATTAAATATGTTTTTTACTTTACTCTTTTAAACTTAAGATAAACCTAGTTTTAAACTTTTAAATTAAAAAAAAAAAGTTTACTTTTCAAAGTTAAAAAAAAAATTATTCTCTAAACATTAAATTTGAGTGACTGGACCAATTATTCCAAAACTGAACACATTCATCATCTATACGTGGCGAAAATTCCGAGAAGCTTCATTGCACTTCATGGCTACAGACACTGGAAAGACACCATTGCACCTTGGTTATGTGTATACAATGAAAGCACCAAAACATTTTCCCTCTACAGTTAACACAACCGAATCATCGTACGTACTCCACAACACATTCAATTAAATTCAGTAACAACCTTGTTGTCCTACATATTTAAGCTAACTCACACTTCATATCCCAATAGAGAAAATAAGTGTAACAAGCTTAATTTGTGAAATTTAGGCACATGAGCAGATACTCGGAGGGCACAACATCAGGAAGCATGGAAGATGAAGATTTGGAGAAGAACAATGAGAAGACAGCAATGGTGAGAAAGAAGTCAGAAGAAGTTGTGGTGGTGGGAAGCAATAACAATGGTGGTTCAGAAATGCTTAGGAATTTTATGACCAATTTGCAAGCGGTGTTTCTTGGTACTAAGCTTGCTGTGCTTTTTCCAGCAGTTCCTTTGGCTGTTGTTGCCACTTTTTATGGCTTTGGAAGGGTGAGTGCTCATTCATGCAAACTATATTTTTCTTTTCTTATTATTTTTTACTCATTTTGCACAGTTATATGTATATGTAGTTCTGCTAATACATCTTCATTTAACTAAATTTGTAATGTGTTTAAATATCTCTTATTTCTCCTAGTCGTTTTTTACATATTTATTAGTCTTTAAATTAAGGAAATTTAAAATAATTCTGAAAGCATATACCAATGACTATATTAATAAAAAAAATACGAAAAAAAAATTATAATTAAAATAATAAAATTAGTATATATTTTAAATATTCAAATATTTGCAAAAGAAGTTACATTTACAAAGAATTATAAAGTGTCTCCTAATTAATGAATCAAGATCTTGTAAATTTTGTAAATAACTAACAATAGAAATGATATCCTTCAAAAAAATACATATCAGCCAAAAAATCAGAATTCAGTGACACACTATCACAAATAGAAACATCTAAATGATTAATAATGTCACGTGTACCATAATTTGTAATTTACAAAATTAAGTTGTTACCTGTTATAAATTAAGTAATTTATAAAAAGGGTTCATCGTATGAGATACCATATAATTAAATCTGCATTATTCGTCAGAAAATCTAATTATCCTTTTTTCCACGTAGCCTTGGATTTTTGCTTTCAGCCTTCTTGGACTTGCTCCTTTAGCTGAACGTGTCAGCTTTCTGACTGAGTAAGTTTGAGCTTCACTTTTAACTCAACAGTACCCCTGCACTTTTTTTATGCAGTTTCTAACCTTTTCTTTTCTTGATTTTTATCAGGCAAATTGCATATTATACTGGTCCAACAGGTACCATAATTCAAACTCTTAAGTACTACAAATACAAGAAAATTAGCTATATATGCACACTGAGATATCTACTTTGCATATTATTGTGTGGTAAAGGAAATTAAGTGACAAATTTGGTTTTGGTTGGTGGATGTTAATTCAGTTGGAGGGCTTCTGAATGCAACCTGTGGCAATGCAACTGAGATGATCATAGCATTATTAGCACTTCATCAGAACAAAGTAAATGTTGTGAAGTTATCCTTGCTTGGTTCCATTCTCTCAAACCTTCTCTTGGTTCTTGGAAGCTCACTCCTCTGTGGTGGTTTAGCCAATCTCAAGAGAGAGCAAAGATATGACAGAGTATTATTCATCACTTCTTAATCTACCGTTTTTATTCTTCATCTGAATTTGTGTTCTTAACTAATTTGTATTGATGAACAGAAACAAGCTGATGTAAACTCACTGGTTCTGTTGCTGGGGTTGCTATGTCATTTGCTGCCATTGCTGTTCAGATACTCCTTAGGAGGTGCTCATCATTCCATAGCCACTAACATTCTTCAGATGTCCAGAGCAAGCAGTGTTGTTATGCTTCTAGCATATCTTGCTTACATCTTCTTCCAGTTAAAAACTCACAGAAAATTGTTTGATGCACAAGAGGTGATTATTTATAATTTGCCTTATACCATGTATACACAATTTATATTTTCATACATCATCTCTGTGAATTCAATGTATATAGTTAATTTTATCAGATTCTTTAAAATTTTGAACTTTTGAGCATGCTTAGGTAAAGGGTTTGTTTGTTGGACAGGAGGAGGAAGATGAAGAGAAGGCAGTGATAGGATTTTGGAGTGCATTTACGTGGTTGGTGGGTATGACATTGGTCATATCCTTGCTTTCTGAATATGTAGTAGGAACAATCGAGGTATGTATCTATTTGTATATCTATATATATAATTAAGTCTAATTGTTCTGATAACCATGATATTTTTAAGGTATGAGCAAAGCATAAGTAAGATTAACGGTTATAATTTGTTTTCTGTAGGCTGCTTCAGATTCTTGGGGGATTTCTGTAAGCTTCATTAGTATAATTTTGCTACCAATTGTTGGAAACGCTGCAGAACATGCTGGTTCAATCATATTTGCTTACAAGAACAAGTTGGTACGGTTTGTGAATTTATAAGGCATGAACTTAAGTTTAGTTTAAAGTTGAATGAATGGTAGTATGTGGTGAATAATATTATGCAGGACATATCTTTGGGGGTGGCTATGGGATCTGCAACTCAAATTTCTATGTTTGTGGTAAGGCTGAATAAGTATTATGGTAATAATGATCATGCTTAGAACAGAGGCTAAGATCATAATTACCAACAAAAATTTGATGATGTAATGACTAATGAATTTCAGGTTCCATTAAGTGTGGTTGTTGCATGGATAATGGGTATAACAATGGATTTGGACTTCAGTCTTCTTGAAACTGGATGTCTTGCTTTTACAATCATAGTTACAGCCTTCACTTTACAGGTATACATTTTCAAAATTTGAGAAGTAAAATACATTAAAGTTTAAGAGAGGGACGAATTTCAATTTTTGTAAGTTTGGAGACTAAAAATATATTTTGCAATTCTTTCAATAATATGATTTGTGTTCATAGGATGGAACTTCACACTACATGAAAGGAGTGGTTCTTACTCTGTGTTACATTGTCATTGCTGCATGTTTTTTTGTTCTCAAAACTCCTCTAACAGGTAAGTGTAGAAATATATATTTATATGTTTAAAGAGTTTAAAATGAAGTTGATTCCTGAATTAACATGGTTGTAATAATATGTTACAGACCAAAATTCTATGGGCAACTTTGGAGCTAAAGCATGGTTTGAAGGCATCAACAGTTGAATGATTTTGCTTCAACATTCTAAGATAAAAAATTTGACTAAACCTTGTCTGGGATGAACTGCAAAGGTGGATATTTGTATTCATTGATAACTGAGGCTTTGATGAGGAACTTCGTAAACTATAAAAGTAGAGACTAATTTCAATGCTTTATACAATAATTCTTTCTTCATAATAAGACTTCACATTCACATTGTGGGTTTGAAATCCTTTGTTTGAATTTTCCGCATTCTCTTCTTACCCTTTACAGATAATATCATCATCATCATTATCTTCCATATACCAGTAAATAACAATTTCTTTTCCTTTTGCACACAATGTAAAAGTACTTCTTACTAAAGTTGCATTTGGTAATAAAATGTCAAAATTTTCTAAACTGATCTTTTTAATTTTTTTTTAGATAAATTAAATTTAGAATCACGTGTCATTTTCCAATCAGGAAAGTCCCGGTATTAAATAAATTATAAATTATTATTATTAAATACTTTTATTATTTGTAGTTTAATAAAGTTTTACCTTTAATCCAACTTTTTTAAAATAATTTATTTCAATCCTCCAACACATTATTGTGATCTATTTTAGTTTATATATATATATATATATATATATTATTTTTATTTTCTACCATATATAATACTTTATAAATAGACAACCATACAATTTTTATTTTAGTTCATCTAGAATATATTCACTTCTTAGTAAATACACTAAGTTCTATTAATTTTGAATAACGTAATTGTAGTATTTATTATAAATTTATTATTAATTGTCTTAAGTATATTTTAATTGGTTCTTTAAGTAATATATCAAAGTATTCTTTTAACTAGTAACGATAAAGAAAATCCAATTGTTTCATTGAAACTGCTCTGGTTCCTTACAGAACTATGGCTTAGATTTTTTTTCAATCCAAATTTTATAAAATTCAGAATCCAATTTAACTAATGAGGATTTAAAATATCTGGAAATTCCCAAATCTATTTCTCTTTTAGTTAATTTGATTTTCATCCACCAACCTACCTTCTAGAAGGAGGTCTTATTATAAAATATAATTTTAATTAGTTAAAATAAAATGTATACAAAACTATATTAAGAACTCACTATATTTTATATTATTAATAAAAAATTATACAAAAAACTGAAAAAAATATTTTATATATATATATATATATATATATATATATTATGCAATTTACTATATAATATACAATTTACCAAATCTTCCTATATTAATATGGATATAAAAGGATCATAAATGTTTGTAGTCCCTAAGTATTACACTTGCAATTCATTTTTATCTCAAATTTTAATATTTGGTCTTCAAACTTTAAAAGAAAATTTATTTAATATTTGGTCCTTAAACTTTAAAAATGAATTCTTTTTAATGAAGTGCAATTGGGTTAGAATGATTATATCTATTCATTTTTTAATTTTTAAAGTTTGAGACAAACAAATTTCAATTTCACATCAAAGTTTAATGACTAAAAATATATTTAACACTAGTATATTATTATTTTTTAACTTTTTATTAATGTGCATTAAATAAAATATTAAATATGTACAATACGAATGAACATTCTTGTCCTTTAAATAGAGTAAAATAACATTAATAAATATTAGGTCACATTTTATTTAATATCACAAATAACTATGAATTTTTGTAAAATTTAATGCGTATTAATTATTCTTAACTAGTAAAAGCACCCAAGATCCCCTATTTAATTGTGGTTCACATCAAGACAATACTTTTGTACATTTGTTTCTAAAGCATTTAGTTTTATTGATTTCTTACTCCTTTCAATAACTAAATCTCTCTTATGTGAGATCTTTGTCACAGGAACACTTTGTTTTTCAATCTTAATTGGAGTATCGTTTATGTTTCGATATTGATGCAAAACACCAATATGATGAACAAATTATCAATTTTGTGCACCAATTTTATCTACACGCTTAATAAATTCAATCATTTGCTTATGTGGACTTTCACAAAATCTCATGCATAACCAGTCGATTTTTTTTGTTTGTTTTTTGGATTTTTTTAAGATAAAGATGGAATGAATAAAATGAAAGTAAAAATGACAAAATTCAAAATAAAATATTAAAATAACTTGCAAAAAATAAATTATTAAAAAAATTAAAGAAATTTATAAGAAAAATAGATGAAAATGGTAATTCAAATTGCAACGGTCAACATTAATTTAAAATATATAATTTGTTTCACAGTTTGTCACCATTGTAAAATACAAAATAAATCATAAATCTTTATGTATTTTCTAACCCCTCCCCAAATGGTTACAAGATTTGAATTTAAATTTGAATTTAACCACAAATATCTAACAGCTTTGATGTTCACATGATGAGCAATTACCATTCATTAAGCTTCCAGGTCGATTAATGTTTTTTTCTCGTCTTCTTGATGGTCATCGATAGATATTCTTAACTTATCTTTTTCCTTGATTTTTCGATAAAAAAGACAACTCAAATAGCTTCCCAAAAATTACATTTCCATATTATGACATCCATCTCATAAAAAAAACATAAGATGACCAATAAGACTTAGGAAACATAAGATGACTCTTGGACAGACCTTGAAAGCAAAATATTGACACCATCCTTGTAGTTTTTACGCTTTATGAACCATCGTTTCTTTATCTTCATAAAATTTGACATTCAACTCTCCTGAACCTGACTATCACTTCTCGATGCCTTCAACATCATCTCTCCATAATACCTTTATCTCTTTACTCATACCAACCCTCCATTTTTCTTTCTGGTATGTACGCTTAGTCTAATTTTTCTGTATCTTGTCAAGGTCTTCTCTTCTGTTTCTTTTTCTGTAATCTATCCGACGTTACGTAACTTTGATAAACACGGGCATATGTTTTTTTATTTTTTTTTATTTTTATAGTTTTATCAATCTAATTTCTTACATCCTTCTGTTCTTCCTATCGAAACAACCCTACATCTGAAAATTTAAAATAAATATAGCTTCAGAATTGGAATTAATCTGGAAATTAGCAAAAGAAAATAGAGAAAAGTCATCCGACATTTTATTGATAAACAGTGTCAGAATTATTGTGATATGAAAGAGCTGCTTAATAAATTCTCTCATATTTTCTAACTATACACTTATCTCTTTTGGAAATTCAAGACTTTGACTGATATAGCGAAAGAACCAAAGAAGAGAAGGATAAATCCAAGGAGCACAATCACTGAAAGGCCCACCGCTGAAAATCCGTTGATTTCAGAGTCATATCCAAGAGTAACAGCTAAATACTCTTTCACGCTGCCCTGGAATCCAGGTCCCACTATAATGGTTTCCACATCACCAAGCTGAGACGTTATAACACCACGTAACGTCCATGCAATCGGGCAGATATAATAGAACCAAATCCACCACCCGGGAATACTCTGAGACATTACAATCCAACATATAAACCACAACTTTATTTTCATGATTAAAAGAGACGCCAGAGATTCATTTCTCTATTTCTTTCTGAAAATCAATTTCTCCCAAGAACAGAACATACATACACAAACATTTACCAATTAATGCAGTAACAGAACCCAACTACATAATTCTGGGAGGGGCCGGGGCAGATATAACCGAAACTAGTTAAATGTTCTGCAAGTATGAAATTACTCACCGATTTTGGGATGAGAAAACCTGAAAGAAGATTCCACAGGGAGTAAAATGCTGAAGAAATAACAGCTGCTAGATGCTGGGAAGGTGTAAGACCAACGGCCATCATGCCGTAAAAGGTGAAGTAGGTGAACGTTAGGAACATGAACACCAGATAGAGAAAAAACTTTGCTGCAACAAATAAAAGAAATTATCCACTTAATGACAGATCATATTCACATTTATTCATAATTTATGAATGGAACATTTTTTTTTTTTCAATAATCAATCTATGATTGCCAACCAGCATACCAAAAGAACTATGTATTATGACTTGAAGGTAAACAATTAAGTCACAAATTTCAGCGCACTAAAATTGATTTTGGGTGGTGGTTCCTTTTTGTGTCAGTAAATTGCAAGTCGATTCCAAGTTATATAAAGCAATAAATATCTACAAAAGTAAAGCTGAAATATTACCAGGTGTCCTTTCAAAATTGATCATGAAATATGTGATTATACCGAATACTATCGTCTGAACAGCGATGTATGGTACCTCTATTAGCCCCTGTCAATGGTATTAAGCAATTAGTAGGAGCAATCATCTAAAGAAGGCTTTAATTTTCAATGTATATAAGACTTACCTGGGCTGCTGCATAAGCTATTGGGGAGTACATACCAGCAGCTTTCTCTCTATAGAAGACAGTCCTTTCTATTGAAACAATTGGCTGTACAGAAGAAGAGTTATTTACCCCAAGAAACATGCATGCAGAATATAGAGCTCCCATAACCACGAACAGCTCTTGAGTTGATTCCCTACACAATAATAATGGCAAAGCAACTGTTTTATTAGTATAGGGTGTTAGAGATCCATGGATGGCGTCATATATAATATTATAAATGAATTAAATCTAATCATTCATTAAACAGAAAGAAATTTCTTGATTCGCGATTTAAACACATAAATGTTGACTTTAGGATAAAAGATCCCAAGAAATGATCATTTCATCAAATCTCAGTCCTCTGTCCGGATAATGTTATATTTTAAGACAAATGATAATAAAAGAGCGGTTACCTTTTTGACCCAACATCCCAAAATACGGTACCAAATATCAGAGCACTTATTGTGGTGAAGTATAACCTCATTGCATTATACGATGGACTTCTCCAGTACACAAGATTTTGTTTCCATATGCATCGTAAAAATTGGGAAAACAGATCTAGCGAATACAGAGTATCAAATTTTAGTGGTTGGGATCCTGCAGGAGGATGTCCAAATTGCATGATAGAAGACTCCACCCCCCTGTGAAAAATATTGACTAAACAGTTTAGTCATTCATCTGAAAACAAATCTTTCCATTCTATACCACCTCTAGCTTTAGGGTTGTGTAAAATATCATGTTTTGTGCCCTTTGAAGAAGTCGATTTTATTCCTAGCATCTCTGTCCTATCTAATCTTCTAAAACAGGAAACAGAAAATAAACCTCAGAAATAGCACGTAAGAAACTATAAACTAGAAGAACCTGTATTGATCCGAATTCCTGTAAAGATCTGCAAAATCTACATTAAGTTTCTCTTCAGTAGCAGGCGTAGTAACCTCAAGCACCCAGGTAGCAGGATTGTACCCATTCGGAATGGGGGGAATTCCTCTTATTCCCTGCAGAGCGTATAGGAAAAACAACCACAAACCAAAAATATAAAGAACAAACGAAGCACATTTGTTTCAACAGAGAAATCTAACATAAAAGAAGGAAGAATAAGAATTAGGAGAGGCATTCTTGTGTCATACATATTTACTCATCATATTCAGGGATATCTTGGGTAATTAGAAATGCCAGATAAGATGGAGAGCTGATCTATACTAATAAAGATTCCGTATTCTCTTTCTTTTCCTTTTCTTTTTCATCTCATATTTCATCCCAATAGGTCTAACCCTTTCAATTAGTATGCTCTTACCTACTCTACTTGTTCCTCCTTTTATATTAAATAAAATCTAGAAGAAGCACCAAGAAAAATCTTCAAACTGAGTACAAGAGTAAAAATTGTAAGTATAAGCATCTAACACGAAAATTTTCATATTCATAAGAGAAAAACCTAGTATTAATAAAGTATAAGTTGTTCGATGGAAAAGTAGGATGCTTCCAATTGGACAAACAGGCATTATACAGCAAAGAAAGAAATTACACAATATGAAATATCACTCTTCTAGCAGCAGCTGCACCAACAATAATAATAAAGCAGAACTAGATTCCAACCTCACCTGAAAGTAATCTACCATTATCTGTGACTGAACACCCAGCTTTCCCCCATATATTACTCGTCCGCCACGTTTCATAAGAAGTAACTGGGTAGAGAAAAAGAAATAAGCTTTACACCATTGAAGCTAGAGCATCATTAGTTATCAAAACAGATGAAAAATATTTAATTAGACTAACATCATCAAATGCTTCAAATATATCAATACTTGGTTGATGTATGGTGCAAACTACAGTTCTACCAGTATCAACAGTATTTCTAACAGCTCGCATAACAATAGCTGCTGCACGTGCATCGAGTCCAGAAGTAGGCTCATCCATAAAAATAATGGAAGGATTTGCTACAAGTTCCACTGCTATTGTTAATCGCTTTCTCTGCTCAGTTGATAAGCCAGAACTACCTGGCATACCAACCAAAGCACTTTTCAAAGCATCAAGCTCAACTAATTTCATCACTTGCTCAACAAACTCCTGTAGAATATTTCAGTGAATTAAAAGTTTGGAAATAATTCAGCAGGATAAGATATAACTCTTGTGGTGAAACAACTTACAAGTCTTTTAGCAACTCCAACTTCCTTGGGAAGGCGAAGAGCAGAAGAAAACAACAGTGACTCCTCAATTGTTACTTGAGGAGAATGTATATCATTTTGTTCAACATATCCTGATACTCTGGCAAATGTTCGTTGCTCTTTTGGGTAACCCGAAATTTTAATTTCCCCTTCTATGTACCCTCCTGTTTTCCTACCAGCCAGTACGTCCATCAAAGTGGTCTTTCCAGCCCCACTCGAGCCCACTAACGCTGTAAGTACACCGGGTGAGAAAACACCGCTGACGTTTGTCAAGAGCTGCAACCGAGTTTCAGGTATGCCCTGCTTGCTTATCTCCTGTAAAAAAACAAAAATTCTTCTAGAACTGGTTAAGTATGATGAGATCACTCCTATATTTTTGTGGAGAGTACGTCACAACATAGCATAGTGCATCAGGTGATAAAATTAGAAATTGCTAAATTTACAAATCCCCCACCTTTGGCATATCAACAAAATAATTGACATTGTGGAATGTCATTGTCAGTGGCTGAAATGGAAGAATCATTCCTTTCTTATTACTGTCCTCTCTTGCGGATTTGGAGCGGGGACTCGTTTCATAGACCTGATTACTGCCTGAAAAACCCATGTAATGAATAGAGACATTTTTGGGCAATAATACTACATTGTCAATCTTTGACTCTCTGGACATGCAAAGTTTGGCGGGTCGTTACCGTCTCTGGAAGATTTCTTTTCCGAGTCATCGTCATTTAGAATAACCGTTCGTGCTTTTTGTGGGGCTTCATTAAAGAGTAATAGGGCAAAGAAGAAGGGAATTAAATTAAAATAACAGAGAATATTTATAACTAAAAAAACTCCCTGTCCAAAGGGAATAGAAATCAAATTTCAACATAGAAAACATGCTTTTAAGTGGAAAACTAGTGGGAAATATTATTTAAAACTTACGATTCAGAAAGGTCAAGGCCACAGTGACCATGTTGTTGAAAAAAAGCGAATAGACAAGTAAAACTGAAACACCAATCCAATACCAGTAGTCAGCAGTTGGTAGGCTCTGTGAGACTAGGACATTGTAACCAACTGTGCTCTCCCCATTCTCGGATTTCTGCAGATAGTTTACACTGTAAACCATAAATATATGCTATAAATTCTTCTCTAATAAAATATAGATAAGATGTTCAACTCCTTCAGTTAATGATTTTGGTGAGTTGAGAGGGTATTAAAATCACTAAAACCAGCTGATAAAAAGTTTACCTTCTTCCACTCATCAATTAAGTCAAGTTTTAGTACAAGTCAAGGAAATCCTATTCCTTTACCGTGCTTACAGCGGCTCACGAAGCTAATTGTAAGAACGTTATGTAAATCAATCTTTACAGGTTAACTGCTGATTGGATGAGTCGTGAAACTAAATTTTGATTTGTCGGTTTTGATGCTGTTTTTTAGGAGTCATGATATTCTTTGTATGTTTCCTAATAGATATTTTTGGGCACTAAAAAAGAGTTATATTCCTTTACTCACTTTGTATAAATTTTGGTATTGGGAAATCAATAAAAATAACTCTATATTCTGTTTTAATATCCAACATTAACTCTTGGAGTATGGTCAACACATGAATTCATATAGTAAAACCAAATGCAATACCTTCATCCATCTTGTAGCAGTAAATTCATTAACAGTAATAGCACGTTGTCCATAGGTAAGGGGGGACAACCAGTAGCCCCAAATCCACCACGGTTTAATCATTGCTGAAGAAATAACAGCCAAATCACTCCTAATAACAATATCGTTAAATTTTTCTTTAATATACAGTTTACTGTGTTGCCTACCTTTAGGTATAATAAATCCTCCTAGTAAGAATACAATAAGTAATGAAGCTGATCCATATGTATTGGCAAGAACCATATCTCGTGCAATAGCAGCCATCATACGGAAGAGACCTAACGCCATTTGATGCATTAAAAAAAGTAAAAGCATGTAGCGAAAAAACCTGAAATATTTAACAAAAGTCAGTGATTACAAGGGTTAAAAAGAAAGAAAATATGAAACTTAAAAAATGGTATAGAATTAAGATACCTTCCTGCTGATGGAGCAAATCCAACACTGTAATATACAACAGCAGTCCATATAACAGCCTCAATAACGGAATAGGGTACACGTAGAACCCAACTGGTAACAGACCACGCCCATGCAGGATAGAACAAATTATCTCTTTGTTTATAAAATACTGGAAGCCGACTTATCAAGAGTGGTAGCTCAGAAAAACCATTAAACATCATGTGAACCATCCCAAAAAATAGAGCAGAAAGATAAAGACGTCCGTAAACCTCATCTGTGGGATGTAACCTTGTTCGCAGGAATATTGTACATGTGACAAATCCAACAAAAGCAACCTTTGCCAGCAGAAAAAGAATTTAATGTAAATACATATGGACCCAAAAAGAGAAAATTGTGAATACATTAAATAGTTAAGAGAAACTGAAAAAAAAAATATTGAGAACTTTCAAATATTATAAAGTTTAATTTCTGTTCACACTAAAGTATAAAAAAAAAAGATCAACCAGTTAAAATTAGAATTTGTATAACTTTTAATAATTATTATACAAACCAGCAAACTAATAATCATATACATCTTGTTTTTGACAGATCATCACAGAAAGCCAATTGCATCAAATATAACTTATATAATGTCGGAGTTAGTACAACGCTATTCATCTAATATAGTAATTTTTGGGCTTAGTTAATAAGTTATTGAATTATTTAAAAGCTTAAATGATTTCTTATGTTTTAAAATATTTTAATCGGGTTAACTTTGCAATCTATTAAATGAATCTTGCTCAGCAGATTTAATTATAAACCTTTATGTATTAAGAAAAAAATATATATGATACTAAAAAACTGATAATTCAAGAATTTTATTAATTCTTGTCATCCAACTTTTTGAAAAAGATGTAACGCACGTAAAGCATATAATTAAGTCAGTAACTATCATACTTGTCATGAAAAGCATAAACTTGAAGTTACGATGAGGATTGCAGTGTAACTTTGATGAGTCCAAACATAAAACAGATTTATTTAAGAGTTGACGAGTTCATATAATCATGATAGCAATCATATTTCCATGATAGAATAATTATGCAGATATGATTATCAGGGATAAAAGGAAGGAAATTTTGAAACAATATCAATATCAAACTTAATTATTTGCAAGGACTGATTGCATTAATTAACCGTATCATGTTATCTGAATAAGAAAACACAACGGAAATAATCAAAAAAGACACACGCAATGTAGTATATAGAATACCTATATTAAAACAAGAGGCCATGGAAATTAATCCTTAAAGTGATATATTATTACAATTACTCAATATTACACACTAATAGACGGAAAAATACATCACTTCCAAACTTAAAATATTAATATTTTAACTTATTCTTTTAATATTTAACTTAAAATACCAATATATATTATTATATTATTAAATTAGGTATCGGTATAATTTTTTGGATGAGTGTCAAACTATATTTTCCATAAAAAATACTTGCTATTTTTTTTTCTGGTTTTATTATTATTTTATAACATTAAGAATAATTACAAAAGGACAATATCTTATTGAAGTTTCGTACAATAATGACAAAAATATATTAATATAACTTATTTATATTTTGAAACAAGAAATAAAATATAAATAAGATTTTGTTTTAGTTATAATAAAAATAGAAATAAAATTTATTTTTTTATATTGAATATATGCTAATTTTTTTGTTTATCTAACAATATTATCTTCCTTGAGTACAGTAAAATAAAAATAAAAATTTTAATTATTTAGTTGGTATCTACGGCTATTATTTTTTTAACTTCTATATTTTTAAAAAAGTTCTATTCTACATATTAATCCTTTTGTTCTATGCATATCTTTAACTCATTTTAGTCCCTAAAAAAGGATTTAAGAAATTAAAAATAACATATGTATTGAAAAAAATATATTTAAAGTATATATATATATATATATATATATATATATATATATATATATATATATATATATATATAAACTGGTGGTTAGCTTAAAGAAGAAAGTATATGATACTTTGGGGATAGATTCTAAGCATAGCTTGTATAATTTTCATTATTAAACTGCACCAATATAAAAATGATAGAAATTTAATATGATTGAATTTTCAAAAGTACCTGGCAGGTCCTAAAAATATAAAGAAAGCTATGCCTTCTTATCAACAAGAGTTCTCGATAAAAACAAGCTTTAGCAAGATCCCATCTTGGCACGGCATATTTAGTTCTAGCCAAAGCTGAAGGATGACCTTTTGATGCATCATGTGGATGACTTTGCAAGGATTCCATATACTTTCCAAATTTCGAATTTTTAAAGGCTTGTGCAATTTCAGCAACTGAGACGAACACATATGGTTTTGAAGGATCTGCCCAGTATTGTGCTTGATCCTTTTTAGATGTCACCTGACAAAAGAAAAGAAAGTACTCGAGCAACATTTGATTCCATTTAATTGATCATGAAAATATGTCAAGAAGATATACCTCCTGTAGAAAGTCAGCGATCCCCTTACGAGGTGGAAGTTGAAAACCTAATGACTGAAAAAAGTCGAGCACGTCAGCTCGAGGACCTTGATATACCACGTACCCTTCTGACAGAAGCACCAGATCATCAAATAGCTCAAATGTTTCAGGAGCTGGCTGAAGAAGAGCCATAAGTACTGTAGCGTCCATTTGATGAACAAAGTTCTTTATGCATTTTACTATCTGGAACGTAGTAGAGCTATCAAGACCAGTTGATATCTCATCCATAAATAGTGTTTTTCTTGGACCAACAATCATCTCTCCTAAAAGATGCAATACAAAAAGTCATGGTTGCTGCAAAATGCACGAACTTAAAACCCAGTTAAAGCATTTAAAAATTATTCCTTTTGGACTATCACCGGTCATGGTTGCTGCAAACTGCGCGGACTTAAAAGGCATTTAAAGCATTTAAAAAATTTTCACATGAGAATTATGTTACTATATTTGTCAGTAGTAATAAAAAATAATTAGTTATTAATTTAATTATTAATTTATAAATTAAAAATTATTAATAACTAAAATAATTTCATAAAATTATAATTGATTTCTAAATTAATATTTAAAATAATTTTTATTATAAATTAATCATTAACATTAATTATTAAATTTTAATTTTTAAAATAATTAATCTTTAATTAAAAAAATAATTTCTAAATTAATCTTTAAACATATTATTAATCACTAAAATTTATCATTAAGAATTCTTTTTATAATGTATTTAGAAACTCTTATGAATCCAAAAAAAAACAACTTACTAACTAGTAAACGCAATTATCAAAATATTTGCGTTTAAGCAACAATGCAATAGGCTTCTCATGGAAAAACAGCAAGTGTAGGTATCGTTAACCTTCTTTCTGTTGTTGAAAAATAGTTTTAACATACACTTCTATTTGATTTATGAGTACCATGGACATCTCACATCAATTTAATTAAGATTTAAACATATTGTAATAATTGTTATTAGATTTTATCGATAATAACCCTTGATATTTTCGTTGGTGACTCAATAAGTGTATTGAAAAGTAAAAATAAAAAATAAAATAAAAATAAAACTCTGATAAATCAAAAACAAATCGATTTATAATATATAAATAAGAGTCGAGAAACCAAGATTCTATAACCAGAGAGAGAGAGAGAAAGAGGGGGATAAACCTGTTGTAACTCTTTTCTTTTGGCCGCCAGAAACCCCTCGCATCATATCGTTGCCAACTATTGTCTCCGAACATACATCGAGACCAAGCACTTTCAAAACGTAATCCGTATTCACGCTGTGTTTCTTACCTCCGACAGATGATGCCTGTGAAGTTAATCAAATTCCATCAGACATCTGCATAGCCCACAATAGAGGCACGCGGCATGATTTTCATACTAGAAATTTAGGATGATAACCTTCATAAACGCGTCAACTTCTGCACTAGGTCTTATGTTCCTTTCCTTCTCTAGGCGGCCAAGTTCAGTTGTATATGCTGCGAAAATTAAGCACATTTGTTGTACAAATTCAATTGCCAGAGATATAGAAACACTTCAATAATTAAATTAACGTTTACCTGCAAAACCTTCTTCTGCACCTTGACATCTAGCACCAAAATCCAAACATTCTCTTACCGTCAGTTCTGCAACGTGATCATCTGTTTGGCTAATGTATGCAGAAGTCCGTCGAACATAAAAATCGTCCACGTCGCTGCCATTGTATGTTATACTACCCGTTGTCTGTACAAACACAACAGCAAGAATAACTTACTTTAAGATAAGTACGATTTTTTAAAAAGTGATAGCTTTGTTTGCCACCTTTAAAATAATATAGCTAACTAAATCAATTTTTTAAGAGAAGTTAGTAACATTGTTTAACCAAATTTATTATTATTATTATTATTATTTTCATTATTTAAAATTTGTTAAAATATATAATTTTAAAGTTTTTATTTTTTATGAATGTCTTATAATTTTATTTTTAATCAATTTCGTAACTAAAAATAATATTAAAAGATACTATTTAATTTTTTTTACTACAAAAGAATATAAGAGAAGAAAATAAAATGTGTTTATATATCCTTATTTAAAAAATATAAATTAATAATCACCTTGAGGGTTTTATCAAGCTTGCCCGCGAGAGCCAGAAGTAAGCTGGTTTTACCTGCTCCCGGAGGTCCTAGTAGCAGAGTCATCCTGCAATACAGCCAAAAAGTAGGATGACAGTTACATCAGCGCGCACAGGAAAGCTCTGAACCTATAATAAAGAAACATACATCCGTGATACTACAACCATCACGTTGCGTACTAAATCCAAATTAACTAACATTTTACGGATTTCATTATGTCTAACAGAAAAGTTGAATAAGTTTATTCCACTCATTTGGTTGGGTAAAACAACATGAAGCCGCGGTCGAAAACGCCGTAGAAAGAAGAACCTAAGAAGCACTCTTACCTTCCTGGCTTGATAACGCCACTGATATTGTTCAGTATGGTAAGGGAATGCCGTTTTGGTTTGCATAACCTCAACTTGGTTAGGAATCCCTGCGCGCAACCGCATGCAAAATTTTTTTAGGATACGCATAGCTTTATAAAAAGAAAGTAGCGAAAACATAAAGACGAAATTAACCTCGAAGCAATCACGACTATAGTTAACCAGTGTTGGTAGAGCTCTAGAACCAATTTGAACATTGGCAGAGACGTTGAGGTTCCTGAATCTCACCTCGATCTTCGGCACCTCCAACCCAACCCTACCGCAATCAAAAAACAGGAACAATAGCAATATCGAATTGTAGATCAGTAATTTTGGAGAATCGCTAACACG
>Ga0209589_1000909_pt1 | contig 45406 bp, 24 predicted proteins | sample CowpeawhiteBW_FD_187525 | JGI IMG/M metagenome (GOLD analysis project Ga0209589, IMG submission 187525) | Root nodule microbial communities of legume samples collected from California USA - Cow pea white BW (SPAdes) (version 2) | ecosystem: Host-associated > Plants > Roots > Nodule | place: USA...
TGATAGTATTTAAATTATTTATACTGTTTGACACATTTTTGCTTCAATGTTAACTTAAATACTATCATGAAATGCGCTCGAAACGTCAGATAAACTTAACAAAATTTGGTTAAAAGGACTAAATTCACGTATTTTGAAAGATAAAAAACTAAATTGGTCAAAAGTTTTGATGAGGGACTAATTCCAAATTTCGCTGAAACTTGAGGGACCAAAAACATATTTAACCCTAATATAAATTTAGTTTCTATTTTCGTTATTTTTATTTAAGTTGATTTTTATTTTTATTTTATGTTTAATTAAATTTTTATTTTTATCAAATTTTAATTAATTTAGTTCTTTTCACTAATAATATTAATAAATAATGTTTTTAAACAGTATTAATTCTTGGTTTTTTTACTTATTTTTAATTTTTTTAATTTTTTAATTTTAAAAAAATTTTTAATTTCAAAAAAATTATTCACGTGTCAAGTCATAATTGTGTCACATATTAGTTTGTGGTTGTATTATTTTTTTTTTGTTCAATTTAATCTTATTTATTATTTTTCTTTCTATTTATGTTTTTTGTTTTTATTTTATTTGTTAAATTTGTATTAGGAGTTGGAATGTTTTTCTTTTGTCTGATTTTATTTTTTGATACTTTTTAATTTATTGATCTTGAGAGCTTTTCTACATATATTTTGATGAGGAATTGAAATATTTGTTTGAATTAAATTGTTGATTATTAACTAGGTTAGGGTTTAGTCTTTTGATGGATAATGGACATGAAGTCTCTAATTAAAAAAGCGATGAACACGAGTTGGAATTGGAGAACAATGTGAAACTTAAATAAATTAATTACAACAATTTAATTAATAATTTTGCATAAAAAAATCTCGAAAAATAAATTTTAAATAAAAAACTATTATTTTTAAATTTATTTTAAACCTCCCAAACTCTTAAACTACTCCTGAAAACAAGAACCCCGCAAACATGGAGCCAAGATAGCCCAATGCTAGCATAGCCAAAATAGAAAAACAGATAAGCATTTATATTAATAAAAGATAAAAATAATGAAATAAAACAAATGGCTTAGACCTCTTTATCGCACACGCAAGGGGAAATTTGCAAAAGTTTGAATTGAAACATGCACCAAAAGTCTAAATGAGACTCAAAGCTTCATACTTGTGAGGCTCACAATCATTGTTATACACTTTGAAGATATATGAACTGTCTTGGTATGCAAACTCTTCGAAAAACAATAAATTGAGACCATATTCAGTGCTTCTTTTTTAGTTCTCAAATTAGAACAATCACCCATATATTACAAAAGGCAAAAAGAAATAAATAACAAGTTATATGAACCAAGCTTAAATTAACACATAATGTAGTTTATATAATATGAATAAAAAAAATCACTTAGTGTGTGTTAGGGGTTAATCAATCAAAGTATACACCCCAATTCTTGTTATTATCTTTGTGTTATACTTATTAGATCATGTATTTGTCCAACATTTACAAGTGATCTAGAGATCTTATCAAGATATCTCATACAAGTGGCCTCACTTAACACTAATATGCGTTACTTTGTTACATGTATGTTACAAATTAGATATCACTTGTAAAATTATTAAAAACTTTGTTAAAAGTTAAGGTTCCTTGTACCACATAGAATTTAACAATAAAGTTTGTTATCTCAATAATGCAATATCTAACACTTTGACACATCATAGGTATGCACAAAATTTATTTAAATCAATTTAGTGCAAGCAAAATTAACAAGTGACTTTATTTTTACCCATATAAAATGTTATTAATGGGATCTCCAATCACCAAGGTTAGATTTCCATCACTCTTTTATTTTTATTTGACTTGAGTTTCATTCCCCTTGATATTTCTAAACTCATGTTTCTCTTTAAAGGTTTGATCAAAGGATCTGTTAAATTATGATTTAACTTAATATAATCAATGGAAATTATTCAACTCTTTAGAACCTACTTTATCAAACTATCTCTCAATTTTACATATCTTTTTTTTATGTAAAACTTGTTTTTAGCTATAGTCATTATTGACTAGAAATCACAATATATTGACATTGATGAAGTTGGTTTCATTCTTAATGGAATATTTAATAGGAAGTTTTTCAACCACTCAATTTAACTTTCAATCATTTTAAGAGTAACAAATTTTGATTTCATTGTCAATCTTGCAATAATTGTTTTATTGGTTTATCTTTATGTATTGCACCACCCTCAAATGTAAACAAATAACCACTTGTGAATTTTTGACTCATATGATCTATTGAACCAACTAGAATCTATTATATTTAATGACATAATACATAGTACCTCACAATTATTCCATAAGTTTTCTAAGTACATCTCAATTATCCTCATTAAAACATTGAGTCTACCTACTATATAAACAATGTCTATTCTAGAAAAGTTCATTAAATGCAATAAGCTCCCAGTGGGTTAGGCAAAATGAGGTTGATAAATTTATTCTTCTATATTTTTCTTCAATTTAGAGTCAACATTTATAAGGACTGTCAAAATAGTTGATAAAAGAGTAAATAAGTTTGGTGTTGGTGGTAGATGAGGTGGTGCCTTGTGGTAGGGTTTTATTGTGTTTGTAGTGTTGGTTGAGTCTTAGATGAGAGGTGTAGTTGCACTAGTCAGATGTTGAGTATGTTGACATTGGGAAGACATCATGAGTGTGAATTCGAATAACAGAAGATATATGCAACTACACTGGTTAAACGAGTGGTGGTGGTGGTGGTTAGCATTAGACATTATTTGTATTGATTTGTTCAGTTGCATGTTGGCTATGTGGAGAAGGTGCTTCATTGACGCGTGAGTGTGACAACAAAGTGATGAGGTAGAATAAAAAAGGACAAGTTTTCATGAGAGGGTCAAGAAGCTTAATATGTGTAACTCTGTGTTTGATCATTTTAAGAAAAACATACTTAAAAAACACAATTCACAAGTATTGAGTTGTATTGTTAACCAACAGTTCTTCTCCCTAAAATCTTGTTTTTCGCGTTTCTCTCTCGCTTTTCTCTAGGATTGCAGGTAAGCTACTCGTTTGATTTGAGATCAAAGAGTCATTATGGGCTTGCTGTGAGCAGGAATTGCTATGGAAATAGTTAGAAGTGGTTGGAGGTAAGTCCATTGTAGCTTTTCTTAGTTTTTTTAGTTTGAAGGGATGCTTCATGTGGTTTGACTATGCTTGCATGTTTTCTTCTTGAAGTTGGTAAAATTTTATGGGTGTTTGAGGTCTTGTGGGTGTGCTCAAATTCCTAATCTAATGTGTTTCTCTATGTAGAGTAAGTTGGTGAGAGTTGTACTCAAATGGTTGAGTTTTAACCAGTGGAACAAAAGTCTTTCGAAGTAAGTGTTGATGGTCCATTAAGAATCTAATTTTTCCAACAAGTGTATTTGTGCAATTGTAGTACAACAAGGTCGTATCCACAAGGATTTAGTTTCATAAAATAATGACTTATGCTCTAATCGAGTTTGTTAATGGAATGGTGATAAAGTTGGACAAATTGATAATGTAGTGTTAACACTCCATTTTGTGTTAGTTTTCCTTTCTAAAACGTTCTTTTTAGTTTAAATAAATTTTAGTTTGTCTTTAATTAACTAGTTTTTTGTTAATTGCTTAGGAAAATTTAGTTTTCAATAAAATGTGATAAAAAAGATAGTTTTAATAGATTTTTTTTTTTTGCATTTAGTTTTATTTCTTTAGAATTCCCCTTTTGTAGAATAAATTAGCTTTGTTTGCTAGGAAGTTCTTTAATTTTACTGAAATTCAATTTTAAAACCTGACTTGTTTCTTTTCTTATTTGCATATCAGTCCCTGCTGCCTTGGTCAAATAAAGCCTTGACCAGCCCTCCTCTCATCAAAATGCACGTTTCACTTATTAGTGGTTGATCCAGTTTACGGTGCTGATCAAAAGAGGTGAGCTCTCTACAACATGCGCACCGGAACCAAATCTGATGTCGCAGCCCTTCATGTTGAAACCTGATACGAGAGAAAGCTTATGTGGGAATCTGATCCGAGGGAGGCCAACGTAGGCTCTGATTGTGATCAAAGGAGACGATTTGAAGATCAAAATGGAGCGTGAGACGGTTAAGTCATGATGAACGAAGAAGGAGAAATTAAATTGATCAAGGGCGCAAAACCTTTGGTTTAAGACTTGCGATTCTGGATTCAGGGCAACGGAATCAGGTTAGGAATTTTTCTTGGTTTTTGGCTCACTTTCTAAAAGGGGTTTAAAAGGGATGAATTAGGGTTTGAGGGGGAGCCCTGGTAGTATATGAGAGATAAATGCTTGGTGAGAGCTAGGGTTCAATGTTCTTGGTGTAAGTGAGAGATTGAGGGTCATTGTATAAGGGTTACTCACATTCCAACGAGCACAAAGTGGCCAGTGGGATTGAGTCTTCCCTAGTGTATGATGTAGCTATACTTGGATCAACCACGAACACAAAGTGGTCGAGGATGATCTGAGTTAGATTCCTTACACCATTTAAATTTCTAACATTCTCTTTATCTCTTGTAAACCTTTGATTCCGATTCTGTAATGAAATCCATTTACACTTTGTTGTTCAGTTAAAAAAAATGTGTTAACACTCCATTTTTCAGTTTTTTTTCCTTTATGAAACGTTTTTGTTTAGTTTAAATGAATTTAAGATTTATTTCAAATTCATAGAAGCTAAGTGTCAAAATGATATGCAATATTAAGTAAACTATACATTTATCAACATATCCCAACTTTAGTTTTTTGCTTGTCCCCAAGAAAAGCTTATTCATATCCACATAACGATTTCCCGTATAATCTAAAGTAAAAGGGGTTGTTTTACTAAGATTTATGTCAAATTCATAGAAGCTAAGTGTCAAAATGATATGAAATATTAAGTCAACTAGACATTTATCAACATATCCCAACTTTAGTTTTTTGCTTGTCCCCAAGAAAAGCCTATTCATATCCACATAATGGTTTCCCATATAATCTAAAGTAAAAGGGGTTGTTTCACTAAGATTTATGTCAAATTCAAAGAAGCTAAGTGTCAAAATGATATGCAATATTAAGTAAACTAGATATCTAACAACATATCCCAACTTTAGTTTTTTGTTTGTTGATGAATGCGTATTTTTGCTCTCATTTAGTATTTAATTTTGGGTATTTAATTGAATTTGTATGCTTAAAGAGTGATCTAATTGACAGTTCTGATTATTAGGCTATTTGAACTTGTGTGATAAAACTGTCTTAAAAAGTGATTTTAGTTGCATAAATTATTTTTGGATATTTTAACGTTTGTTGATGCAGCTGGAGTTAAGATTAAGCTCACTTAAGGTGGAAAAATAAATTGATTGAAGTTACAAACCACCTTTAAATAAGGCTAAAATCAGCAAGTTCTAGAAAAATCACTTTTGCACCCCATACATTACTTATACACTCTCCTATTTCCAAATGAGCTATAGGAAACCTACTTCTACACCCTGACTTTGTTTATTTTCACCCCTCTTTCCACTCCTAAACTAAGAGGCACTCAAATCATGTCATGTGGCAATCCCTAACTTTCAAATATGTCCAACCATATGTTGACATGTGTCACGATCCAGCAACTCAAAATCCAACTCCTCATTAGATAGTCAATGGGTCAAAGATGGTCAAAATGTTCAAATTTGGTCAAAGACTGGCCAAACAAGAGGAGTTTAAGTGCAAATATTCATCTTGTCGGATTTCCCAGCAAAGTTGGACTATAGGATTAAAAATGGCTTATTTAGAAAACTAATATTACTTGGTGATAATTTATCAGATATCTTTAAATAATTAATTTATTTAATTATATCAAATTATTAACCACTTATATTTGCCAAATATTTTTAAAACTAACTATCTCTCCAAATATTGTTAAATATTTATAATAACTATAAAGATAAATAATATTTATCTTTATCTTTATCTTATATTTGAGAGATTTTAGCAACAGAAAAGCCTAATCCAAGTTATGTGAAACTAAAGGGGTAGATTCGTTTTATGGATCTATCTATGTTGGAATACTAATAAGTAAGAAATTTGAGAAATTGTTTAAAACAAGAAAACGGAAATAGATAAGAAGATGAAGTGAAAATTGATAGACGTCACATTTCTAAGAATGGAAGATAAGCATATGAGTTTAAACACACAAAGGGAGGAAGGACCTTTGATAAAACTCAGGGGTTCCTGAATCACTCAAGAACATAGGAGAATCACTCTCACTAAAATAAAAGAGGTAAACTCTAATAGTTTTCTGAACAAAACTCAACTTGATTTCATTGATAAGAATAATTTAGTTTATATAGGAGCTTTAACCATCAGAATTACAAAAGAGACATAATTTTTAATTACAACCCATTAAAGCTATTAATGATCCACTCAAGTTAATAATAATTCACTACTGAATTGCTGATTGTAACTGAATTTAAGGCAACCAAAAGTCATCCACAAGCATTCAACAAAGGTCTTCTTGGTCTTCCAAAGGTTGGTTCTTAAGTTGGAAAATGGGCCCTTATTTAACTTAAAAATAAAGAAAAACTAAAGCCCATTAATTGGTTAACCCAAAACACAATTTGGTCAACAAATTACACAAAACATTGGGGCCTTATTTAAATAAATTAAATTACATCAACGTGGCGCGTTAGTTATCCTCCATTTGGGCCATATGCAATTCACATCACCAAGTCCTATATAAGGAGACCAAAGAGGAAGCAGAAGAAACATGCTTGGCACATCGGAATTTAGGAACCCTTAGGGGGGCCTAATTTCTTTCTCTCTCATTTCTTCTTCTATTTTTATTTTATTTTGCATTTCATGGAATGCTAAACTTCTTGAGTTGATTCCATTGTAATTTCATTATGGATTCTAAGGTTAGAATGAAATAATTTATTTGTTCTTTTTATTATTGTTGAGGTTTTAATTCATCTATGTCTTTTATCTTTGAATCACGTGAAAGTAATGGTTTTTACATCATAACTAATTAGTGAGATGTTTTAATCTATATGCATATCAATTATATGAGTTCAAAGGTTTTAAATTTTAATTGAGAATTTACTTTGATTAAATTTATAAACTTTCATGTGATTGAATGGGCTTTTACCAATGATTGAGAATGTACTTTGACTAGAGGTGAAAACTTTAACTAGAATTAATCAAGAATGTATTTGGTTAATTAGCTTTTTGCTTGATTTTAGAGGTAAAAGAATGGACATGATTAAGGATAGTAATATTTAATTGAGAATGTACTTTGGTTAAATTTACTATGATTAATCTAAAAGGCAGTGAAATCAATCTATTTTTCTTTATCACTATTTTTTATGTTTTTACTTTTTTATCTTTTTCAAATTTTATTTCTTTCTTTCTTGTTTCATTTGACTAACTCTTTTATATAGTTTTTACAAGAACTAATTTGTTAGAAATCAATTCCGTGTTCGTTGGGAGGCGACTTTGGGTTACTTTATCCTTTATATTTTGTTGGTACTTTCTTAATAATACTACAGTTGTTATAGATAAGTAGTATTAATTTGATCGTGTCAACGACAGCATTATCAAATTTGGCGCCGTTGCCGGGGAATACTGTTAGAATTTTTATCATTTTACTTCTTATTTTATTTTTTTTATTGTTGTTTTGTTTTATTTTTTTTATCCTTAACATTTTATTTTTCTTTATTTTTTTTCCGAACATTTATTTTTATTTTCTTTAGTCATTTTTATTTTATTTTTAAGCATAATTTTTGTTTGAGGATTTTTGTTGTGAAATTTGTGAAACTAGTTGAAAAACACTCTGGCTAAGGAAAGATAAGGTACTTAAGTTGTCCATTAAGACGCATCTCTCTTTCCTGGAAGTCTACTCAACAACCTTTCAACTTATTTATTTTTAGAAAACCTCTCTAAAAAATGAAAAATAGTTTTTCATATGAAAATAATCAATAGTGTGATTTTCAAGTGAACTATGATTACTATCCACAACAACCACGTGATTCATATGATTATCAACAACAAATGGTTACACCTACTTCTGCACCTGATTTAAGTAGGTTAACTATACATCAACTAAATGATATATATCCTAGATCATCTTTTGTGTAATATGAGCAACCATCATACCATGAGCAACAACCATATTCTAAGTGTTCACCTCAACCATCATATGTTCCATTTGGTTCTCAACAACAACAAAATGCACCATCACAACAAGTTGCAACAATCAATGGACTATCCTATAGGGAAGTTGTGTTATTAATAGATGGACTGAGAGAGAAATTAGACACCATAGATGAAAGGTTACGAGCTGATCAACGATGCAAAGATATTGAGCAAAAATGGTATGTAAATGATAAAGTATTGTACGACATGATGGAGGATGCAAGTAACAACAACTTTATAGAATTACTTTGTACTGTTAATACCACCCTCCAATGCCATCCGAGATTTGCTGAAATCCTAAAATTTAGAGCACTTCGTCATGAAATAGAAGATATGCTTCTAAAGTTGGCCATTAGAGTTGAAAAAATGTCAGAAGATTTAAGTAAACTAATGAAAGATAAAGTTGTGGAGGCCACTTTAGAAAAACTTATGAAGACGATAGTTAAGCAAAGGGATGAAATGATAATGTTAAGGAGCATGAATCAAAGGATGGAACAATTGAGCACTGATGTGAACGAGTACACAATTCAAATGTTAGATCAACAAATATCAGAATCACATCACACTGATATATCTATCGACAGATATAATGTTGCTCAATGTAATATGTCTACTGATGGACATATTAATTTTATTAAAGATGTTGTTGAATTTGCTGATGAAGAAATTAAAGATTCTCACACTAACATATCTATTGAGGGATATGATGTTGCTCAATGTGAATATAAAGTTTTATTTTTTAATGATGATATGAGTACAAATGATCTTTTTCAAGAGCAAAGTTGTGAGAACAATACAATGGAGGAACCAAGTGCAGTTGAAGAAACAACGATATTCGAAGATGCAGTTGAAGCATATACTACTACAATTGACTTGGTTAATGATAAAGCAACAGAGTCAACAACTTCAAGTGAAAATTTTTGCTCACAAGATGAGATTATAAGGATTATTGATGATTTGGTTAACCATCTGAATGCACCTGATGATATTCAAATTGAGTTGCAGCCACACACTCCACACATCAAGTTTGTTGATGTGAATGATGCAAATAAGTTTTCGGTGGTGAGTTTTGTTCACCTGGCTGCAGAGAAAGAAGAAAGGTTGTTGCAATAGGTAAAGATGTTAGATTCAAATTCTTTTGAAAACATTGTTGATAGAAAATTAAAAATGGATACATATTTATTTTCTGTCTTTAATTTTAAAAATATTAAAAAAATCAAAAATATGTATTTTTGTTTTTAGTTTTTATAAAAATAAAAATTAAAAAAATTGTACAAGCTAACTTGTATCTAAAAAAGTTAAAGAAAATAAATTTTGACATATGGCCAGATTGAGCCAAAAGTCATAAAATTTCTGTTTCCTCCCCAAAATAAGTCCATCAAGAACATTTTTTTGAAATAAGTGTGGGGGAGACAAGTTGTTCGTAGAATTTTTCTTTTTTCTGTTTTTCAATTTTTGTTTTTGTTTTCATAAAAAAAATTGTAATTTCTTTTTGAGAAAATTGTGAAAGTATTAACTTTTTACTAAGTGAAACTTTTAAACAATATGTCTCATGAGAAATCCACCAAAAATATTTCCCTGCTTTCAATAAAACATATTGACATTGGATTTTTAGGATTTGATTCAATAATTGGGATGATCATAATTTTGGAAAAATAAAAGTCATGTTGATATGAGTGGATTGTTTCTATGAATTGCTAATTAAGTTGATTTGATAATTTCTTGATTAAATATTTTGTGAAAGTGTTTTGACCTTATGAGTCTTGAGCCTTAATGCAAAGGATGGACCATCATGTGTCATTCCTATTTTTCTTGAGGGACTTGCTCATGTTTTGTTTATACTTAAATGTTTAGCTTGATTATTTTATTGTGCATCTTAGGTGAATATGCATGATTTGATATGACTGATGCATTTCTTATTTTTAGCTACTTGGCCAAATAAGTCCACCTTGATATTAATCAATTGGTAGCCCCTTTGAGCTTTTAAACCTCTTTTTCTTGTTTTAAGCCTATTGCATAACCTTGAAAAGAAAAAGACCATATTCTACCTTATGAAGAAAGAAGGAGCTAGTGGGTTGTGTCAGGAATGGTTGAGGAATAAAGTGTGCGGGTGAGTACCTCACCCACAAATTAATAAAAATGGCAAAAAGAAAGGGAAAAATGATGGAGTTTTAAAAAAAATTTAGAAAAATAAAAATAATTGCTCTTCAAAAGGAGCAACAAAGCAATAAACGAAAAAAAGTTGTTTTTGAAATTATGCCCCATTATTCTTCCTACATTACTATTTCAAAAACCCAAAAATCCTAAAATTTTTCCTACCTTTGCCATGGTCCCTTTATAACCTATGAAAAATCCTCATGATCTTTGAATGCATACTTCTTTGAAAGTTTGTGAATATTAGAGTCTTGTTAAGTATAATGAGAGTTTACTTGCATGAGTATTTTGAGTGAAAATACAAGCAAAAACACTTGACCAAATTTTGGAGAGAAAATATACACTTTATCTTGAGTGATATCTTTCATATTTGATTTTCTTGTAAATTCAAAAGATTAACTCTTGTGTGAAAAATAGAATATTTCCATTTGTATTTGCATGATAACTTGATTTCTAGAATATTGATTCATTTCTAGTGATGTTCATTCCTTTTATCCAGTATAAATATGAAATAAAATACCTCAGAACAAAGTTTTGAAATTACTCAATTTTTCTTAGGAGTGCAACAGGATAAGTGTGTGAGTATGATGAGTGCGTATTTTTTCCCTCATTTAATGTTTAATTCTGGGTATTTAATTAAATTTTTTTGCTTAAAAAGTGATTTAATTAACAGTTCTAATAATTAGGCTATTTGTACTTGTGTGATAAAAATGTCTTAAAAAGTGATTTTAGTTGCATAAATTATTTTTAAATATTTTAACGTTTATTGATGTAGTTGAAGTTAAGATTAAGCTCATTTATAGTGGAAAAATAAATTGATTGAAGTTACAAACCACCTTTAAATAAGGCTAAAATCAACAAGTTCTGGAAAAATCACTTTTGCACCCCATACATTACTTATACACTCCCCTATTTCCAAATGGGCTACATAAAACCTACTTTTACACCTCTAACTTTGTCTATTTTCACCCCCCATTCCACTCATCAACTATGAGGCACTCAGATCATGCCATGTGGCAATCCCTAATTTTCAAATTTGTCCAACCATATGTTGACACGTGTCATGATCCAGCAACTCAAAATCCAGCTCCTCATTAAACAGTCAATGGGTAAAAGATGGTCAAAATGTTCAAATATGGTCAAAGATTGGCCAAACAAGAGGAGTTTAAGTGCCAATATTCATCTTTTCGGATTTCCTAGCAAAGTTAGACTACAGTATTGAAAATGGCTTATTTAGAAAACTAATATTATTTGGTGATAATTTATCAGATATCTTTAAATAATTAATTTATTTAATTATATCATAAATTATTAACCAACTATATTTGCTAAATATTTTTAAAAACTGACTATCTCTCCAAATATTGTTAAATATTTATAATAACTATGAAGATAAATAATATTTATCTTTATCTTAAACTATATTTGAGAGATTTTAGCAACAAAAAAGTTCAGTCCAAGTCCTATATAAAGAGACCAAGGGGGAAGTAGAAGAAACAAGCTCGGCACATCAGAATTTAGGAACCTTTAGAGGGGCCTAATTTCTTCCTCTCTCCTTTCTTCTTCTATTTTATTTTATTTTGCATTTCATGAAGTGCTAAACTTATTGGGTTGATTCCATTGTAATTTCATTGTAGATTCTGAGGACCTAATTGATACTAATTTACAAAAATGAGGACCTAATTGAGACTAATAAAAATACGAGGACCAAATTGAGATTTTGATACAAAAATGAGGATCAACGGAGTATTTTAACCTTCTTTTTATTATTGTTGAAGTTTTAATTCATCTGTCTTTTATTTTTGAATCACGTGAAAAGTAATGATTTTTGCATCATAACTAATTAGTGAGATGTTTTAATTTATATGCATATCAATCATATGAGTTCAAAGGTTTTTAATTTTAATGGAGAATTTACTTTGATTAAATTTATAAACTTTCATGTGATTGCATGGGTTTTTACTGATGATTGAGAATGTACTTTGATTAGAGGTGAAAACTTTAACTAGAATTAATCAAGAATGGACTTTGGTTAATTAGCTTTTTGCTTGATTTTAAAGGTAAAAGAATGGACATAATTAAGGATAGTAATATTTAATTGAGAATCTACTTTGGTTAAATTTACTATGATTAATCTACAAAGTTCTTACTTTTGATTGAGAATTTACTTTGGGTAATAATGAGAACACCAACAAATTAATTAAGAATTTACATTGATTAACTTGTAAATCTACAACAATAATTAATTGAGCAATAATCTTTAGATAACCGATGATGGATCTATTTTGAGAAAACAGTGGAATCAATCTATTATTCTTTATCATTGTTGTTTTATCTTTTTATTTTTTTATCTTTTTCAAATTTTATTCTTTCATTCCTTGTTTCATTTAATTAACTCTTTTGTATAGTTTTTATAAGAACTAATTTTTTTAGAAATCAATTCCGTGTTCGTTAGGAAACGACTTTGGGTTACTTTATCCTTTCTATTTTGTTGGCTACTTTCTTAACAATATTGAAGTTGTTATAGATAAGTAGTATTAATTTGATCGCGTCAATGACAACATTATCACTTGTCCCCAAGAAAAGCCTATTCATATCCACATAATGGTTTCCCAAAAACAAAAAAAATATTTAATCATGGTTTGCATAAGAACTCATATTTCATATTCTTTGATTCCAAACTAAAGAGAATGTAATCACAATACTTAATTGAAAATCATGTATAATCAGTCAAAACACAAATGCAGTTCATATTCACATCCCAGAATCAACACAGAGTCTCAATGAATTTTCCTTTTAGTATGCAAGAATGTATCCTCCCAAGTGTTTAAAGTGTTTACACTCTCAACACCTTTGCAATTGTCTACTTAGCTTTGTATTTCATTTTTAGTTATCATCTACACATAAGTGGCAAAGATCATTAAGGCCTTTTGGGGCTTGTAACGTGGTTGAGCTATCAAAGAACTTTGTTCTACAAGATGAGCAAGACTCATTGCTAAAAAGGAAAACAAACAATAAAAATATGCTAATGCCATGAGTTAGAGTTTGTTCCAGCCTTTTTTCTTTCTTTCTTGCAGCCCATTTTCTTTTTCGTACATTCCCATTGAGTACACCTTTTATTGACTTAGTTTAATGCATTGCTTTTCTTTATTAAGGTGTCTCAACTCAATAATTTTTGCTATATTTCCTTCTTCTTGGGTATGTTTTTAACATACCCTAACTTTTTTCTTTTTCACCCCTTCATAGCTCACAATTTTCCTTTCATGGCACGCACACACACACACACATTTGTTTCATCCTTCCAAATAATGAGAAGGTTGGATTACTTACAATTTAAGACTCATGGTATGTGTTTCAGGCTAAGGTTCAACAAGGTATTTTCATTCAAAGTTCTGCAAGGTAGCTATTTGGCTTTGGCTTTTGTAGTATTTTCCACAAGAAACTTGTCCTGATCGTTTCTTTGCCAACCATACTTAATAGACATAAAAAAGTTCAACACAAAACCAGTGGCTCAATCACTAAGGTGCCTCTTTCATTCTCCCATTAAGTGTTTGACTCACTCATCTCACAAAGGCAAATTCACTTCTCTTTGTTAACTCCTAGCCATGAACTACCTTGCATTGTGTTAGATTCTCACTAAGCACTAATGGTTTTTCAATCTTTCCTTCCTTGCAATCTCTAATGTTCCAAAACAGTTCCAAAGAGTGTGTTCAATTCTATTTTTGCTAGTTCCAAAGAGTGTGTACAATCACCTAGTCCAACCATGTTCCAAAAAGTATTTACAATCACCTAAGACATAATCACCTAAGGTCATGCATACAAACTATCAAACAATCTACTCTAAAACAAAATTTTAAAGACAAAATTTAAAGTGCAGAAAAGTTAAAAAAAATTTATTCACTAACTTCATTGTTGGTGTTGTTGCTTGGGTCTTAGTGTTGTTGTGGTTGGTTTTTTGTTAGGGTTGTTGGGGTTATTTTATTGTCGTTGTTGCATCAACCCCCTTGTTCAAAAGGATTGACCCCAGGCCAAGTTGTGAACATCCTAAATTCTTCAGGGGACATGCATAAAAGGGGTTATTGGTCAAAGCTGAAGAGAATATGGTGGATGGTTGTTTAAGCTCTATGGTTGGCTGCTAGTTGTTGTTGCACATAAGAGATAGATGACAAGATGGATTGTGGAGCTTCTTCCTATTGTCTGAACTATTGGAATTGAAACTAAGCTCTAGCATTGGGTTGTGATTGTGGCATTGGGTCTTGCACATTGTCCAATTCATTTGCGTAGTTGGCCTGTATATAACCTTTATTAATTGGCAACCTTTGTTTTGTCTTTGGATGAGTGGAGATGTCCACTCCTTGCATTATGCACAATGTAGTGAACAAACTTAAGAATGCTAGGGGCTTTGTAGTACCCCTTGATGTTGGCTCTAAGACAACTATCTTAAAAATATTTTTTGTGACGAGGTATGCCACGTCCAATAAATAGCCCTGCATAATGCAGTTGATCAATTGTGCATTCTCCATAGTGAGACTAGATACATGAGAGTTGGAGGTCACATTTGAAAATAGAAATGTGACCCATATTCGTGTTAAAGTCTTCATACTACTCCTTGGTATCCTCTATGGTTGCCCTGTCCTTTCCAACTCAAAGGTCCTCCCTGGTACGAATAACAATGCAATGAGCTATTCAGGGGTGACATCCCTCATTAGGCTTTGAAATTATTCCTTCTCTTCATGAGACATTGCTCCAGCTGCCCCAAAGAACTCTCAAATGTTGTCCCTATCATATTGAACTATTTTGCCTCTTACCTAACATACCCTGGTGAGGAACCTAAACTTGTCATGCATCTCCACTCCTCTACACGTGTATATGCAGTTCTGGGTGGTTGTGCAAGTCCTCTTTATTTCGCTACTATTGAGAAAGATTAAACATTTACATACTTTCCTTGAGATTCATACTTTGATATTTGATTATAGCTTCATATAAAATTTAAGTTTATTAAAAACAAATTTTGAATAGTTGAAAAGTTTTAAAAATCAAAACTTTAACCTCAAACCAATTCACCCCACTCATTTGTGTGTGTGACTATAATACTTTGACAAACTTTGACAAAGCTTTCTTTTCAAGTCACACTAAACCTTTTTGTTCCATTTTCAAGTTACATCAAATATTTCTTTCATCCAATGAAGTGATGTCACGTCGACATTGTCAAAAAATAAATTTCCAAGTGTGTGTGTGTATGTGGGCACGTGCTAATTCTCTTGTCTGCTAACATAGCAATTTGGGATTTGTTGTGTTTGTGTATGTGTGCGCGCCCACTAATTCTCTTGTCTGCTGACATAACAATTTGACATTTATTGTGTATGTGTGCACATGCTAATTTTCTTGTCTGCTGGCATAAAAATTTGGGATTTTCTATCCTAGCTCAGTTCTCATGGACCACTCCATGTTGAACCCAATTGTACAAGTAAAAATAAAAATAAACCTAGTCTAAGAATTGCTAAATGCACTAAAATATAAAAGAAACACTTAACCTACACTAGTTATTTTCTCTACCATTACAAAATGTTATGATCTTCAACTTGAATTGCATTCATCTCAAAGCTCTAAAAACTATGTTGTTGTACTCAAATTAAATCTTGTTGGGTCTAGAATCCAGCACAACAAATTTAAGCTCAATTGGACATATGTAAAAAATGTTATGAGCAAAACAATCAACAAAGGTCAAAGTGTGAGAAATATGAGTTTTAGCTCCAAACATGTATCCTAAACCTTATTTACCACATCTCCTAAAAATTGTTAAAAATTGCAAAATCAAACTAAAAATGAAAGATAAGACAAATTCTCTAAAGGAACACAATAAGTCGTAAGATGAGAGCATGAAAGTTGAGTTATACATTAAGATGATGACTATTATCCACAAACATAGTATAAAACCAATTCCTACTTCTTGGAAGTCTTTCCTTTTCGATTAATTAAACTTTTGTGATTAATTAAACTTAGAGTGACTTTATCTTTTTATTGTAGTTTTTTTAACCATTTTTTGAGTTCAAATTTTATTCACTTGTTAGTCTTCAATTCAATGTTAGTACAATTTGTTTGTTACGTTCTTATTTTTTCTATTTAATGAAGTTTGTTTTAAATCCCCATATTTGTGTATTTCTCTTAAAACAATTCATTGTTTATTATTAATTGAATATGGATCTTCTATATGTCGAGATTTTATGTGAACTATTGTTTTGTTATGCCACGCTTGTATTTAGTCTAAGAGGTCAATGTGACATTGATAAGATGCACATATCACCATTTCATAGTTACCTTTTTATGTGACAAAAGTAAAACAAGGGTCCATATTAGAACTGGTTGAATGGATACACCACATGCATTACACAAGAAATGGGGCACTTTGATTGGGTCATTGTACACTACTAGACTCCATAAATTGCATGCTTGATGTGTAATGAACTTATCATGGTTCGAGCACAACTCCTCGTTTTGTGTGGATTACATCTAGTGTCCTCATATGACTATATATATGTAATGTGCATTGATGCCTTTTTGTTGTCACAAAAATTACCTTCTACCTCAACTCAACAATGTGGCAACGTATAGTGTGACCTATGCAAAGTTTCTCATTTCTTTAAACTTTTATTTTTAATCTATGATATATTTATACTTCAATTTGTGTCACGTATTCCGTATCTGATATTTTAGGATACTTTACCAATATTTATTAATGAAGTATTTAATATAAAAATTAATAATATTTTTATGATGAGAATAATTTATAAATTTTTATGTTAAAAATATTTAATATATTTGATTTTAATTTGAATTCATACAAAAATAATCATATATTTTTTATGTTTCTAAGAAAAATTATATATTTTTCAATATGCATATATCACGTGTCATGTCCTATTATTTTCAAAATTAGTGTATTAGCATATTAAATATGTGTCATATCCAATATATAGATGATATATGTGTATCATAGCTTTTAACTTATAAAAGAGATATTGAAAAGTTCATTTTTGTTTTTTCCTCTATTTTTTTTTAATCATGAGAGTTATTTATGGAATAAATGACCAAAACAAATTTTTGGAGCGAAAAATTATTCAATTGCCTCCGCAACATCTTTTCAGGAATTCCTTTACTCTTACAATAGCTGATTTAACCATATTTATGAGGATTATTTTACTCAAATCAGAGTCACGTATGTCTGGCTACATCGGGAGGTATGTTCAACTTCTTCAAACGGTCAGAGATAAATCAAAACCAGTCGCGATGATTTCTTCAATTCTTGAATTAGAAATTTTAATCCCACTGTCTGCCCAGAAAATCAATCTTCTATATGGATGGACAAGGGTGTCATTCATGTTAATACAATGCCAACCATAGCAAGAGATGACAAGACAGTTAAAATCCTTCCAGAATCATCCTTTTCAAAAGGAATTTCAACAAGAGAAAATTATAAAATAAAATAAATAAAATTTACAGAGGTTAAAGCTAGTTTATCTCCAAGTTAAAAATAAAAGATTTTAAAAAATTATACACAAAATTTCTATAAATTAAGTTAACTTGTAAAACAGTTAATTTAATTTTTATTTTTCTCTTAAAAATCTTTTATGAAAAAGTTCGTTAAAAAATAACACCAAAAAGCTGGGCAATCGTCGGAATTCCCCCGTCCCAACCAAAAATTGTAAAGCCAAAGAAATTTCTAAAATCTTCAGGTGGGGCTTTCCGTATGCATGAATGTTCTCAAATAAGAACCACAGCCTTCAGGTGGAGCTCTCGCCAACTATATGTTTACCTGAAGAAGATAATATGTACATAAAATAACCTAGTAATTTAGTATAAAATTAACTTACCTCAACTGTCTAACAAGTTCAAGCACTCCCGTCTAACTCCTTGAAAAAGTACAATGAATTTTCTTCAATAAATGCTTGTTCTGAAATTTTACCCAAACTGACTCGTTTGTCTATACTTCTAAAAATAATGGAAACTTCACCAAAAAAGTACAGGGAATTTAGGATAATATAAGAGAAGACCAAAAGTTATCATTGGGTAACATTTGACAGTTAAGAAACATGGTTGGAAGTTAAAAGTCGATACCAATAGTTGATGTTAGTAACTGTAAAATAAAACAAATGTTAAGTCTTGCGGTTAAACAACTAGCAAAGAATATGAAACTCCAGGAAACGGGACAGTTAGTTGTGAATATGTATTGTTTGCTAATAGGGTGAATGCGAGAGGGTATTTTCTATTAGGGTACGACGAGATGAGCTATATATATCAATTTAAAAAATATTATACAAAAGATTCTGGTAAAGTTACCAATCAACTTCATTGTAGCTCCTCACCATAATCTTGCAGAACAAAACTAGAAATCAACACAAGAAATCAAAATATGAAGAACACTAGTAACTAACGATCACAAAGAGAACAATGGCAGAGTACAAGTTTACTATGTAAGAGTATAAAAGTAAGGAAGAAAAAGTAAATCTAAATACACCTCTCAGATTCTTTACTCCATGAGATCCCCTTTAAAACACATCTGACACATGCACAAGGGTTAAACAAGGCCAAGATTGCCTTATTGTTAAAATTTGGATAGGATACAGGATATGAAAGTATAACAGGAAACAGTAACAAAGAATGAACAAGTCTAGATATCATCTACTGTTTCATTAGCATTATAAAGGGCTGAATAGCACATTAAAAATCAAACAGAAATTGGTCCACAAATTATAGAAAGTGAGAATAGAAGCATTAAAACATGTATTGGACAAAAAACGTTACCTTTACACTCGGCTTCGTAGTTCGGTACAGACAAAAACAAGAAATGAAGAGCATTATTTATATGAATTAGTTACACTAAAATATTATAAACTACAAGGTATACAATCATACTTAATTGAAGAAAGTACAATGAAAAATGCATTCCACAGTTATGTGCACTTTTTCGACACTTCTTGTGACAGAAATGTTTCCGGATGCGCAAAATGGCAGAAGAGATACATCATCCATCAACAATGAATTGATCTTCTTGATTATCTCCCTCGACCCTAGTGTCACCATGAACAATTCCATTCACATGATGCAAATTTTGCATCATTTGTGAAAGATAATGGTTGCTGGCACTAGTATGATCAGATAGGCCAGCAGGTTGGGCATGCCATTGAGAGAATAGACCAAGCAATTGGCTAGTAAGATTTTGTTGCTCGTGAAGAAACCGAGTCTGCATCTGGCCCATTTCTGCTCGGTGCTGGCTTAGCATCTCGTCAACCCTCTTCTTCCATTCTAGCCTCCTGCAATTCATTCTTTCCTCACATTCCCTCTCATGAATCAATTCTTCCTCTCTTCTTTTCCTTTCCATCTCTTCATTTTCCTTCTCCATAGCTTCCCACTCCGCCATTCTCTGCCTCCTAAGCTTGTCCCTTTCCTTGTCCCTCTCCTCCCTCTCCTTTTCCCTCTCCTCCAGTTTCTTCTCCCACTGTTTATCAAGCTCCACTCGCAAGTTCTCCCTCCTCTGCCTCTCACGCTCCCTCTCCACCTCACGCTGCTCAAACCGCGCCTCCATTTCCCTCAACTGCCCCAGTTGGTTACCAAGAATCCGCCACACTTTCTTTTCCATCCCCTTCACCACCTTCCTCTTCTTCAAACTTGACCCATTCACCTCCCCTTCCTCCTCAAACACAAAACCATTCTCCGCCGCATCTTCCCTCTCCCGACCACTCCCATTGTAATTCACCTCCCCTTCCTCCGCCTCATACTCAAACCCCAACCCCATCACCTCATTGTCAACACCATCCATAGCAGCCCCAAAATCACCATCCCCAGAATGACCCATCTGCCCAAACTCAACCATGTCCATCCCCCCACCACCAGCAAGAAACCCATCTCCATGATCCCCATGGCGATCCACGTGATCCCCATCCTCAATCGCCATCAACTCATTGCCACCATGACCACCAACGACAAGTGCAACATCCCCAAACACATCCTTGTACCTTAGAAAGTTCGACCAATGAGTAAGCCCCTCCACCCAATCAAACTCACTCCCATCATCACAATCACCTCCTCCGGACCCCGAAAACTCAGGCCTCTTGATCTTCTGCTTCACCAGTAGATACTGGTGCCTCATGTTCTGCACCTTCGTCGAAACGTCCTTCCAACTCCACTGCCAAGGGTACGTCACTGGATCGCGCACGTGGTGCACCGAATTCACGTGACAAGCAATCGGCTTGAACTTCTTCTCGCGAGTCCGCATCTTCGCCAGCGAACCGTCCGCCACCATCTCCCCGTACTTGTCGATTAGGGTTTTCTCCTCGGCCTCGGTCCATTTCTTCCGTCTCGGAGGAATCATCGGGAACCAATAATCCCTACGCTAACGCTTGCGCAATCTTCCTCTTCTTCTTCCTCCTCCTCCTCCGTGAGCACCAAAACCTTTTCCGATAGCGATTCTGATTGCATCGAGAACGCCAAGATCGTGCAAGTTGCTTTAATTTTTTTTTTTTCGCCTTTTCAATCCGCGAATTTAACCTAGCGATCAGTTAATCGAATGACCTCTACGAAAATGTAAAAACATAAAAAAAAAAAAAAAAAGGATGGAGCTTGCTTACCCTTGCCGGTTTCGGAATTGGAATAACAGGTGTGGCGTGACTTTCCCGGAAAGTTAATTTTTCTGGAGAAAATATCCAAATAATAATTCACTGGAGAATGAAGTGACCAGAAGCTATATTCCAAAGCTGCAACCAAAAATTTTCCGGCCAATTTTATTTCCAGAATAATAGTAAATTTTATCAGATTATTTACATATATATAAAATAAAAGGTTGGAAAGCGCTTATCAAAGTTGTGGACATGCCGGAGTGGTTATCGGGCATGACTAGAAATCATGTGGGCTCTGCCCGCGCAGGTTCGAATCCTGCTGTTCACGTTTTATTTTTCCATTTTGTTTTGTTTAATGGTGACAATCTCTTGATAATGTTTCTTTCATAAACAAGTTTTGTGACAATTTGTTGACAATGATTCTGTCAAGCCAAGAGTTGTGTCTAATGATATACCTTCGGATGGTGAATAACGAAAATTTCCGAAAGTTTTAGATATACAATTCAATCCTCCATTCTTATTATACTTTTTTTTTTTGTTAAATATGTTTTTGCCCTTTAAATTTGAGTGAAATTTAAAATTAGTTTCTTTTCAAAAATTTTGACTAATTTAGTCTTTCATCTTTATAAATGCGTAGATTTAGTCATTTTAACCAAATTTTGTTAAATTTATATGTCCTTTCAAATACATTTTATGATAGTATTTGGATTATTTATACCATTTGACATATTTTCGCTTCAATATTAACTCAAATATTATCATAAAATGCATTTGAAATGACAAATAAACTTAACAAAATTTGGTTAGAATGACTAAATTTACGCATTTATAAAAATGAAGGACTAAATTGGTTAAAAATTTCGAAGAGGGACTAATTCCAAATTTCAATGAAATTTGAAAGACCAAAAACATATTTAATCTTTTTTTTTTCTCCTTTTACATTCTCAAATTTTGTGAATTGACCACCAAGCTAGAGTGGTTAATCTATGTTCTAGGGGAGGAATTTTATATGATAGTTGCTATATAATTAATTATCTAAAAGTGCCACTTAGTACCTTATTTCAGCTAAGATTGATCTTGCTATGAATATACATAATTCTAACATAGTATAAACAAATGGAGTTAACAAATTATCTCAATTTTTTATTATTTTCGTCCTTTCTATCAAGCATATTACGTTAGACCTAGCTAGAAAAATATCTTTTGAAAATTGACTTTATCCTTTTTAATTGATCTTAAATATACATGTACACATGTATATTTATCTTAAATATACATTAGACCTAGCCAAATGAATATTCAACCTTTTTTCTTTCATTCATGAGTCAAGACAACATTGAGGTGTGAAGACCATAACAAGACTTTCAAATGGATTTCAAGGATCGTGATCTCATATGAAGACTAACTTTAGAGTATTAGCTATTCACAATTTCACACAAAAATCATCTGCTCATAGAAATTGCCAAAGGGAAAATCGAAAGAAAAAGATTACAGGAAACTAAATTATGATATTAATCTCTAATATTGTCTGCTTCTTGTAACATTTATCTCTTCTTACTTTCTAATTTGTCTTTCCTAACACTACAAGCTAGTTAAAACCAATAAATACCACTCATTCTTTGACCTTCTTCTTGAAATTTCATATATAGCTTAATCTTCAAAGGATTTGAAAACCCTCTAGTTTGGAAACAAAGATGAAAAACCCCTGTTTTCCAGGCTAGAGTTTAAACTCAACATGGCTATCAAGTCGATGTGATATTATCCTCACGTTCTGGAGTTGTAAAAACCGGAGTCTGTATGGGTTTATTACCCATATCTTTGGTTTTGTGAAGAAGAAAGGTCCCAGATAAAATTGTGACAAAGCCACAAATCTCAGTAGCAATTTGTGATGCATGCTGTGTGTCCCACTCCTGTAGAAAATCAACAAAGCAGAAAAGCAGTTAATGATTTGCAATCCATTTGCAAACTACCGATGAAGATATTATTTAAGAGCAATTATACTGCAGATTTGAGATGAGTGTACAAGACAATATAGCAATGCAGATAATTGACCAATCGTAGATGTTAATCATGCATTGTAACCTTGTCAAAATTTCATCATCCATTATTCTATTCATGTTACTAGGGTGTACGGTAATGATTTCTCTAATGATCTCATTGCTCATTATAAATTTGTAATAACCATACTCAAGCATCTTCTAGGTAATCATTAACATATCCTTCCTTATAAATGTTAAATCCTTTCAACCTTAGAAGAATTATAATTTGTCACCGTATGTTTTAATAGAACTTCAATTTTTCTTAGATTGCGCTGTATACTCTTGGTCTTTTAAATGCTATGAAAAATCCTATTCTAGACATGATTGCGAAGGGGGTAAACCTTGATCGATCCAAATTCTAGAAATGTTACCACTCTAGTTGAAATATACAATAAAAACTATCAAGTTATAAGCAAATCATGACAAGGAAAAATTTTATTTTTCGTCAAATTAATTCTGACTCCGCCGGTAGTTTAGTTTTCTTCGTAGTCTAACTAAAACTAGGTGAAACAAGAATCTTATATCTGAAGTACCTAAATTGGATTTTGTCCTTATCGTGCTATATATCCCGTAGGCATTTTAATATAATATATAGTTCTTCCAAAATTTGAGGATTTGGAAGCACAATGGCATATATTGATAATGTGGCTGAATCCACCAAGTGAAAGCAGGCTTTTTGTTATTGATATTGTTTTAAATGAATATGTGAAATGGGTGCTAACTTTTGGAAATGGGCTAATATTGTATTCCTTGGAGACTTTTCAATAGATGGTTGTATGGCTCTTATGAAGACGAAGTTTCAAGTATCTCATAGAGAGGATAATAGATGTATTGACTTACTTTCGACATACTACATTTTATTTTTCTTACCAACAATATCTAAGTATGTTGCAGATTATTGATGTTATCGAAGGTGTCAACATAATTGGGGTTGCAGATAATATACTGATGCTAGTGACTTAATAAAAAAAAAATAGCAGCATCCCCAAGCACATTTTAAACTAAAAGTATAAAGCAATATAAAATATGTAATTAGTTACCTTAAACATCATTATGCTGGCAAAAATGGTGAATGACGTAAACATGACATAGTAAGTTGGTGATACAACTGCGGTGTTAAAAGTGTCCAAAGCCTGAAATATGTCTCCAAAATAAATAAATAAATAGCATTACAATCAATAATCATATTGTCTTGAACTAGTAACTCATTACACTTATTTCAAGGATTTTAGCATTCTTGACTATAATTATTAAAGAAAGTGCACAGAGTATGTGCCATGCCATTTCTAAAGTATTGCATGTTGAGTATTATTCATCTTTAACTGAACATGGAAGGAAATGAACTAGTTCAATGTCAATTAAGATAAATAAACCACAGAAAACCTTTTATTATAACTTATAACTTTTCCAAATGCCAAATATTAGATTAAAAGTGCAGACATTTCCATTTAGCAAATGACAGAATCCTGTACAAAAGCATAGTTAGATATTTTTAAGCATAACATACAAACTAATCATCAAGTTCAAATGTTAAAGATCTTAGAAAAAACAAAATAGTATTTTCAATGCTAGTACTCTAATCACCAATACAAAAGGTTTTGAAAAATAAATTTAACTTTAGCATAATTATATCGAGTCGTACTTTGGAATACATGTCACCAACGGTACATGTAGTAAAGATAAGTTAAAGTTTACCTTGTTCAAGTAGTTAATCTGCAGAAGACAACATCCTATGACAATAATTGTAAAGAACCAGGTCTGAAAGTAAACGAATTGGTTGTTGCCTTCAAATGTGAGCTTCAAAGCTATTGAAACTGCTTTCACACTCATAACCTACCCAACAAGGAACAAAATTAACTTTAAGAGGGTAGGTATATTATGAGCATTGAGGATATAATGGATACCGTAATTGAGCCTGTGAGAGAGCATATTCCAACATATACAATCAGATGGCTTTGCCCATATCGTGGAACAAAATAGAAAATAAGGACGCAAACCACAACCACAACTACGCAGCTGTAGATCAAAAATCCTGTTGATGAATAAAAGAAGTCAATGTCAGCATAATTAATCATACATAAATGCCTTGAATCCATTCAATGGTTAAGAATGTTGAAACCAAGCAATCAGGGATAAAAGTTACCAGGTTCTGTAGCAAGTTCCCACACTTCCTTAACAGAGTGAATATCTCTTTCATGGGGAGCATGCAACACAATAGTTGTAGATCCCACCACACAGAGAGCACATCCAAGCACACCAAATATGTGCAACCTCTCCTTTAGGATAAAGTGAGCTAGTACTGCACTGCATCGTGATATTAGTTTGCAATTATTTCTTAAATGAAAACAGCATCCAAATTCAAATTTGATGGATGATGATGCGCATCCACAATTGTCTCAAAGGAAGCAAATGCCACGAAGAATACAATGTCCCCGTACCTGAAAATTATACTCAAAGCTCCCAAAGGAGTTACAAGTAGTGCAGGAGCAAAGGCATAGGCTGCAAAATTGGCTATTTCCCCAACAATCACTACGAAATTTAAGCATACATAATGAATTAGTAGATGAATTTTTCATCAGATTAGTAAGAAGTGAGAATATTTGCAGATACGTTATTTCTGGTTATAGAGTACAAAGATGTATAGACACACAAAAACACACGTGCGTAAGATTGCCCAACATCGATTTTTGCCAAGGCATTTTTTGTAATCATATGAAGTTGAAACTTCAATTCTTGAACATGTAACAGTAACAAACAGCGGCAGTGACACGTACTCAACATTACTTAAGGTTTGAATAGATTAGAAGCTTATTTCTTTCACAAAATCTCATGAATATGGAAGCCAGCATAAAACAAAAAAGGGGTGTATAGATATTCCCCAACTGTATATAATGTAAAAGTATGAAACCCCAGTCAGTCCTTCGTCTGACTAAATTTTTCATGAGTTTATGATAAAAACAGTCCGAATCTTGAACTTTCAAAGCTTCATCAAATATAAAAATTCGCAAGTCAAGTCCACCTACTTCGGTCGTTGCTTTTATTCGTAACTTGTAATGTACTATCATCAAAAGTAAGAACAAATAAAACATAAAGTCAACATTTATCAGATTATATCATAGAAGAATGGAAAAAGGAAATAGTCATCATCCTTCCACTGTTTGTATCTTTGCAAGAGAGGGAGGAGTAATAATCTCAGACCATCACTTTATGCAATTCTTGGTGGAGTAAAAGGACCAGAATATCTCTACTCTTACATACTTGTTACTAGAGATAGAAATCGATTAGAAATCAAGAATTTTTGGTAGCCCAAATATGTAGAAATTATTCTACATCCTTGTACCCTTAACTGTAAAATGGTAATTCCCTGATAGACAGAAATAAAGATAACAAAACCTTTCATTTAATTGGAAAATTTAAGAAGCTCAAGCATCATATTCAAGCTAAAAACACGGTTTTTACCTGAGAAAAAGAATTAATACTAAAAGGTGACATGGCAAGGCCACCAAACCTTAAAATCTTGTCTAGAAGCTACATGACTCAACTGCACAACTGATTAGAAAAAAGGTCCAAAATGAAGTATATCATATAAAGTAACATGATGAATACAATCACACATTTAAAAAAGAATTAGGTCAAACATGCAACACAATTGGTCACAGCAAGAAATCCTATACAGATTAAAACAAGTAGGTAGGTGGTTTATGCATGTGTTGCAGTTAAGAATATTACACGGTACATTACTCCAGTAAATGCAGAAGTGAAATAGTTTAAAAAGACTGAAATTCACTTACTAGAGATCATTCCAAACCACCAAAAAGGTTCATAGAGATATGCATGCCCTCCCGAAGCTGGTCAAACAAAAACAAAAATAAGAATTGAAAAAATAATAATTCAACACTTGTCATGCGAAAAAGAAAAGAAAAAACATGAGAGGAATCATGAACCTGCTCTTTTCCCTGTAGCCCCAGCCTTCTTTAGCCCCATTTTTTTTATTATGAAGCTGGAGCCAATGAAAATGCTGGAAGAGACAGCCAGAATAAACCCCGTTACGTTGTCAACGTTGTCAGAAGATGCCCCCATTTGTCACAACCAGACAAATGATACCAAAAAATATCCTCTGATGAAACTAATAGAGGAATTGCAGGGCCAAGATGTTCAATTCGATCCCTTGACCCTATAAGCCATTGAATATGCATACAAAATTAATAATTAAAGAAGAAAATTAATTGATGGAATGAAGATAAAGATGCACATAGAGACACCTTAGAAGGATAAGTTATACACCTTGTTGACACCTCACACACAACTTTTCGGCTAGAAAATCATGACTCAGAATCAAAGGAAAGGGTTCTGCTGAGCATGTAAACTGAAGCCTTAATCGTTGATGCCAAAGGTGACGGAAAAAGAGATCATGGAATTCTGATGGAACAGACACACAAGAAGCAACACAACCCTTTGTTGTCACGCATGCCTTGCTGAAACAATTACCCCAAATTAAGAGTTTCCGTAATTCACGTTTTCTAACACCTTTTTGCATTATTAATATTTGATATTATAATAAATATAATACGATAATTACTAGTACCACTTTATACAATTTTCTAGTGGGCTGTAACTGTTAGAGTGAGTCTTATGTCATAAATAACAGTAAGTGTTACACAAGGATTTTATTATGTCAGATTAATTAATAAGTAGTAATGTATTTTAATAAATAAAAAATTATCATGTGGATTTCATGTTTCTCACGCACTAATAATAAATATTTATTTCCTTAATGATGTTTTAAGATACTTTTGTTAACATGCCTAACTAACATCAATATAAATATACATAGAAGTATTTAATACATTTTTAGTAATAAAAGTTAAAATATAATACAATTACACTTTTAACAATTTTTCAAAAATAAAACTTAATTAATTGAGTCGTTGAAATTCATATTTGAAATTTATTTACTTCACTTAATTTCAACATATGATATAGTATGTAAATACTTAAAATATGATGAACATCAACCCGAGGTTCTATGGCTTGGGCCAATGACTTGGGCAATGGCATGACCCAATTTTATTTTTTTTGTTTTAACTCTACGAGGTTTTTCTTTACACAAATAACTTTTTTTATATTCCTAAATATCTGCATTGATTACATTTATATCAAAGTAGGTGAGGGTAATTAAAAAAATAATTGTCCTTCCATATTTTTTAACTAAAACCTTGCACCTCTAAAGTTTTCACATTTTGAAAAAACACTCGGATCTCTACTCTTCAACATCCTCTAACGGTTTTTTTTTTTTAAATGTTTTAGTGTGTTGCTTTGTGTTGAACTTCAATATCAACATTGTAGTCCCTGCCTGTTCCAAGTTATGGTCCCCAATCCCACTCCTGTCTTTCTATTTCTCATTGTTCATCTGTATCATTGACATATTTACAGGTACGAGTTATTTTCAACAAGATGTATTTTGATTGGACACGTTTTATTTGCATTGCATGCATAGCTATAGTTGTTGTGTTGTTTGTTGAAGTCACTTGTTAATTATCTTGTTCGTGCATTCTTCGTATAAGTGGCTTTAAAAAACAAAAAGTTTCATTAAACACTAGATGTGGATCTCCGTTATAAGAAAACATAATGAAAAACATATTGATTGTCAATGTAAGACCCAGAAAGTTGGGATAAATAATAATAATAAATAAATTACAAATAATTGTGGGTTGGAAGTAATCCTAAAAGAATTAATTGACAAGTCATGGACAAAGAATAATACTAGCTCAAGTGGTTGAGAGTACTTAGGGATGTTGAAAGGACTTGGGTTTGACTCTTGTATGTGTCATTAGTGTGATATTTGAATTGTGTTTTATTTTACAAATATATTGTGAATGTGGAAGCATAGTTGTAGTGCAGTAAAATACCTAAGTAATGGCTATTAACTTTAGTTTTAATAAATTAATTTTTATTTATTTTATTTATATTGGGGCTGAAAGAGAGAGGAGATAGAGGTTGTGAGAAAGCATAAGGTTAGTGAATGTGCCTACAAGGCGAGGAAGAGAGAACAATGAAATTGTGATATAGTGAGATAGATTGAGTGCTAGAAAGGAGTCTTTAGGTAAGGGGAGTTATCCTTGCGTGATTTTACTTTGAATAATATGTTTTGCGTTATATTGTGGTTTGAGCGTCTCAATTTCCTCTTCTCTGTGTTGTTTTTTTGAAGTTTTTGGCCTCCTGTTCAAAAATCGCTTGGCAGCTAAGGAGGCACGCCACGCAACTCATTCTGTTTTCACCCAATTTTTTGGGTTCTACAAAAAACTGTCTGGCAGCAATGAAGGCCCACTAGGCGGTACAAACTGATTTTTGGTGCAATCTGCCTTTTTAGGGGTGTTCTGTTATATGCCTGGATAATCTGAAAATTTTTGTGCTATTATTTGTTTGTTTAATTATATAATTTACTGGGAATGTTTCCCTACTTGTGATGATTTGATGATTGGGGAGGGATCATGAACATGAAGGTTTTATGAGGATTTGGGGATGGATGCGAAATGTGTTGCGCATATTACTAAATTGGCTATTTAGCAAGTGTATGGATTAATTGAGTGTGTATGCATGCTAGAGATATAATTGTATGTAAATTATATGAAATTGGATGATTGAATCGTGTTCTAGAAGATTTAGGGTTTCAATCAGGTGCAAGGGAATTCTAGGATTCCCAGAAAACTAATGCACCGCTTAGCGGTACGGGTTTTGCCGCCAGGCGATAGACGATGACTAACATCTTGTTTTGGTTGTCTACTTTAGCAACAAATTTAAACTATTGGGACTTATCCTGAATCCTATAAATAATGTCATGATATAGAGTACATGTTTAAAAATGAGTGGGTTTAATGCATGCACTAGGGATATGGGATATAATATGACTTGTATTGGTTTGAATCATATAATGGAAGAGAATAGAAGAGGTATTGTTGATATCAGTAAACTGATTGCATGTTTTAGAAGCCTAGGAGTGGCAATTTAGGACTGCTTCACTTACATGTATGATCCAATAATCTAATCAAATAACTAATAAGGTGCACTTGTGTATGAATTGGGTATCATGTGGTTGGAATGAATCTTGAATTGGGATGAGGTACTTTAGGGTGGAAATGTATCATATTTGATGTGATGTTGGTAAAATTGTACGATGATTGATATACTAGTTCCTATGTTCACATGTTTCAAGCATATGCTAGGCTATTCTTAAGGGATGTCATATCACCAAAGTTTGAGTGCATGAATGCTTATGATTTATGGATTCTTAAGGATTGTGATAATGTAATTTGATGTATGTTGAGTTGTGAAGATGTGTAATTGGTATTCTAAGTAAGTATTGTGATGCTTGATGTGTGATAAAACAGTCTGCAGTGCCTAAACTAGTACGATTTGCCCTACTAGTGTAGCGCTTGGCAGTAGGGAGTCCCTACAACACGTATGGTAAGGATTCATCCTCCAAGCGATAAACCACAAATAAAGGGGTCACTAGATGCATGGTGCCTAGCTACAAGGGAATACTGTCAGGCGGTCTAGAGCACAATTTCGCCTGGTTGCGCTTAGGTAGTGTTATGACTTTGGCAATTTTACCAAGTCGCGCAAGTAGTAACCGGTAAGATCGAGATATCTTTTCTTGAGAGACTCGTGTATACTAAATAATTGCGTAATTATAGACTAATTTAAACTAAAGAATGAATCCATATTTTGAGTTTCATGTAAGAAATTAAATTTTGCATAAATGATTAAAATTGAACTTTGGAAGTTAGAGGCACTTAGTGAATGGAAAAGATTAGAAATGATATGAATTGATATTGTCGGGGTTAGTATTCACCAACTATGCTCTCATGCAACTACAATTTTACATCCTCTACATTAATATGCTAATGTCAACCCAAAAATTTACTCAAACCCTAATTCCTTAATGGATTGAGCCTAAATTTCCTTATTAAGAGTCAATTCAAATTTACTTTATGCACTAGGGTTTAAGACAACCAATGGGTCAAGCCCTATTCCTAGGTACAAGCTCCATTGAGTTTTCTTGTGCCAAATCAAGGTTTCAAAAGATATTTTCACACCCAATGAACCAAATACATGCAATGGATGGCCAAATCAATGCAAGCATTAAGTGAAGAAACAAAAAGACTAGCATTCAATGAAATATGCATTTATATATTCAAAGCATTGCAATTACATAACAGTGTAGTGGATACATCTAACCCCAACAAAAATTGGTTTAGCTCTCCATTGTCATGGAGAGCTCAAGCTTACAAATGGAAGAAATGGGAGAGAAAGAGATACAAAGAGGAAGAATGAGTCGTTCCCACATGCCTTAGCACACCTCCAAGCTCTCCAAAACAAGTTTGCTCATGCCTACCACTGCCAAAGATCCATTCCCTTCGAGCAAACCAGAAGAAATAGGTTAAAATGGCCACATCAGCACAAGTGTCGCTCATCGTTGTCCCCGCACCGCTTAGCGTCCAGAAAATGCGAGCCCATCAATGCTCAACACTGGCTTTTGGCGCTCAACGCCCAAAAATGCGAATCAAATGGGGCTGAGCGTTGGCACTGAGCGTCTAGAAATGCGAATTAACTAGCACTCAACGCTGATTCTGGCGCTCAGTGTTGAAAAATGCAAGAAAAATGGTGTTTAGCCTTGATTTCTAGTGCTCAACCTTGAACTACTATGTTCATATCTTCAATTTTGGCCTTTTTTTCTTGTTTCTTCTCTGGTTGACAACTTGTTTGGCTTGAGACAAAAGCTTCTTATCATTAAATTGGTCACAAAAATAGGGATTAGTGGTATAATTAGATCTATGTAACCCATATAGTATTTATTCACAAAAGTAAGTAAAAGTGAGGATTAAATGGGTAAAAAGCTCAAGAGGAGTTGATTTTGTTAACAAAAGATAGCCAAGATAATGGTAGAAATCTACATTATCAACTCCCCCAAACTTAAAACCTTGTTTGTCCTCAAGCAAAAAGGGTAACTTGGCCTAGATGAATAACACAATTGCAATGGTCTAGCAACTCAAGAAAACATGATTAAACAACCAAAACAGATATCAATCGTGCTTGCTCTTATTTGAAAGATTTTTTGACATATGTGTTTCATTAGCAAGGCGAGCTTAAGCTATGGTGCTCACAAGAACATGCAAAAGTTTATAAGGGATCAACAATCATGGCAAAATGTTTCCTTGATAAATGGGAACCACTTCTCACAAGAACAAGTGTTTCACTCAATCCCACTAGTGTATGCATATAAATAACATTCTCTCCACCATCACAATGTCACACAATATAACTTTGCTTTTTGTTCAAAATGCCTAAAACTTTCACAAACATGCTATCATCACAAGGGCTTTTATGGCTTGTATCGTGGCTAGGCTAAGAAGGAAATTTGGTTTTTCAGGATAACAAAAGTACCTTAAGCTAAGAGAACAACTAATCAAATCATGAAAGTATTTTTCTCCCTTCTCTATGAACAAATGAAACCAATTCCCAACTTGCTTTCAACAATTTTTATTCTTTGCAGCAACTTTTTTTTTTTATGAATTGAACCAAAAGCTTTACACATTTTCTCATGCTCCCTTATATCAGCAATAATTCCCCTAAACTTGAACCATACTCATGACTAACAATTATTTGCTCTCTCAAGCTCAAAGTAAGGTAGTTGAAATGTTCATTATGCTCAGGGTTCAAGGAATGACACATTTTATCTTTAAGGCTCAAAGACTAAAAGGGTTTGCGCAAGAAATCTACTTGAAAAAGATTGGCTCAATTATATAACAGGAAAAAGAAAGATGGCCTTGATCATCTGTAGCATGCAAGTAAATGATTAGCAAATGAACTCAAGCAAAATTAATTATGAGTCCACAGTGATAGCATTCACACAAATCAACTCTAGGACACAATCTCTCACAGGGTACTTTGGGTTCCACAATTGTCAACATATGTCAAAATCATTTATCACAATTAAAATCAAGCATCACTATACCAAGTCAATGCAAAAGAAGATTAGTTCACCAACCAAGCTACAGAATTCAAAAACTATGAAATGAAAGTTAAAACCAAAATTTAAATTGAAATCTAAAAGCATAATTGAAAATCAGGACTATTCACAAACACAAGTCCTACAAAAGGGAGTCATCTATCAGCTCCAAGAGCATCTCGTGAGACGTTATCCTCGCTCCTAGCGGAGGAATCATCATCAGACCCCTCCTCTTCATCATTATCGGGCTTCTCCTCATCATTAGACTTATCCTCCTCCTCATCATCAGCAGCTGCAGCAGAGGAAGTTGCTCCTCCTCCTCTAGAAAGGTTGGCCTGGTCCCTAGGTCATGCTACTCTAGCCTCAACTTCCTTAGCAGATAAAAGATGCAGCTCAAACATGGCTAAAGACACATCTCAGATCATCTCCGTGTGTACCACTTCCAACCGGTGGAGGGCATTTAGCTTGAGGTCCAGGGATTGCATCTGCAACTGCATGATCTGTCATGCATCAAGGGGAGGGGTAGTTGGTTGTTAGTCAGGATTGAATGGTGGTGCAGTAGGTCCCTCCCTTCGACTAGCAAGCAATGTTGTGTGTAGTAACCATTTTCAATTGGTGCATGGGGCCTCTCGAAAGGTGGAATGGAGGTGTCAACCCCAGCCAACTCACATAGATAAGTGATCAAAGATGGGTGCCCAAGAGGAGCTTTAGGCATGGCAACATGGGCACACTAGTGGATTTCATTTGCAATGAGTCTACCAACATTCAAAGGTCTGCCAGTGAGAATGGCGTAGAGGATAATGGACCGGCTCATGGTGATGTTCGAGACGTGTGAGCATGGGGTCATATTGGCGTGTATAAGGGTCAGCCACATCTTACTTCTTGAAGTGAGATTCGATCGTAGGATTTTGATGGGTTGTTGGTTCTTGTTCAATTCAAATGTTCCCCCCAAGATGCATAAAGTCCGCTCAATCTTTGTGTAGTCAACATCAGCATTGAATAATTGGGCATATTAGCAAGGTGTGTTGCCCGATTTCCAGTTCGTTCCCAAGAATGTGTTGATAGTTTTAACATCAAAAGGGACGCGTCTTCCTCTAACATAGATAAAGAAGGGATCTTCATCATGGATTTGCTTTGCATTAACATATAACTCTTTCACTATAGCTATGTTTGTCGGAGCTGGATACAATCCCAAGTTATTCCACCCTTTGCGAAGGAATTCTTCTATGAATTCAGGCACTTCTCCAGGTAACAGGCCAGGGGCTTCTCCATCAAGAGCCATCGGTTTTGAACCAAGTCGTAATTTTCCTCATGCTCCTTGGTGAGGAAGCGATGGGAATAGAATTTTTCCTTCCTCTTTTGACCTTAGGAGGATTGGCCAGTAGTTGCCTTGTGGCGATTAGGAGTTGAAGAAGATGACATCTTGTAAAATAGGTATTCACAAAAAGGTATAGTGGCATTGAAATGTCAGCAACTAAATTGGATAATGAGCAGCAAAAAGACTATAGTAGTCTAAAATCTGGTAGCCAAAAATTGTGAGAAAAGGCACAAAAATAGACACCAAACATAGGCATCTTAAATTTCCACTCAATTCACACTCAATCAAAACCAAGGTCATCAACATTGAACTAGATAATGCAAAAACACAAAATAGGGGCATTTTGGCGCCCCACAAAACAAGACTCAGCAAAACAAGGTTAGCATAACTAAACCATTGCCCTTGAGCAACAACCAAAATAATGGCCTTAAAAGAGTAACACTGGCCAACACTGCAGGCACATACAATAATGGTCCAGAATTTGACCCAGCCAACACATATTCACATGACAACACAAGATATAACAACAAATGGTGAACATGATAGTTAGACTTACTAGGCAGTGAACATCACAAGAGGATTCAACTCAATGACAAAAACATGGCTTAAACAGCCCAACCTTAGCAACATCACTCTTTGAAGCACAAAGACATGGAAATGGCCTAAATAATTATTCACACAATTCATAAAATTAGCACATCACAATAGAATGCACAAAAAAACAACAATTACACAATGAATGAAAAATAAAAACATGAACATTTACGTGAATGAATGCAAAGGAGAGGAATGCCTGGTTTAGTGGATTGAGAAAGAAGCTTGCTCCTGGAATTGGGTTGGTGGTGGTTTGCAGAGGTGTTGGTTCGCGAATTGGGTTGGCAATGGTGGTTTAGATTCGTGTAGTGATTGAAGGTGATGAAGGTTAGCAGTGAATTCGTGCAATTGATGAAGGTGAGTGCGTAAGTAAGGGAATACGAAAATGGCAGGCTGAGCAGTGAGCAACGATGGAGAGTGTAAACGTGACTGGTGTGGGTGTAGAGGGAGCGTGAGTGAGGTTTGTGTGCGTGGATGGAGGCACGAAAGTGGTGTTTCGTGTGGGTGCAGAGGAATAATGAATGGAGCGAATGGTAATGGGGTGGTGATGAAAACGAGAGTGCTAGAGGCAGGGTAGGGCTGAGTGGTGGTGTGTAAAACTGAGAATGGGAGTGATGGAGACAGGGATGAGCGGTGGTGAGCGGCAGAATTGGGGGAAAATCAAGGTTTAGGGTTTGAAAATGAGAGATTGGGGATTGGAGAGGTAGGGTTCGAGAGTGGGAGAGCGAATTTGAGACAAAGAATGGATGAGGGTGTGAATGGGCCCAAGACATTGTCCAAACTATCCCAAAAAGCATCAGACCTACACCACGAGCCAGCGTTGAGCGTCCTGCAACAACGCTTAGAACTGTATCAGTTAAAACAAAGGTTGTTGATTTTCTGGTGTGGCATTGAGCGCTAAAATCTGACGTTGAGCGATGAAGCTGCAGTGGTCACTTTCGTGGCTGAGGTTGAGCGCTACAGATCAAGGTTGAGCGTCAGAGCTGCAGTGGTTATGAATTCTATGCTTTTTCTCTCAACCTTTGAACCTAGGCACTCGACATTCATGCAAACATGCATTCAAACAAAAATAAATGCTAAGACTAACCTAAAACACACCTAAAGACCACATTGACAATACATCAAAGGCTTGATGCACACATGACTTAAAACAGAGAAAAACATGCTCAACTTAACTACCAAATTTCACAAACACATAAAATTTCACAAGACTCAAAACAACAAATTGAAATAAAGAAAGGGTTGAGAACATTGGGTTGCCTCCTAGGAAGCGCTTATTTAACGTCATGAGCCTGACAGTTAATGCACTTAAGCTTGGTTGGTGCTTTTGGTGTGCTGCTTCCCAACCTAACACATATACAACTTCAATTGATCACTAGTCACCAATTTAGTCCTTCTAAAATAAGGAGCTTCAATTTCAATCCTTCCATCAACTTTGATGTCTTTAATAACCCACAACCTTGCCCATTTTGACTTGAATCTTCAAATGTTCCTTTCTCATCACAATTTGTTGGTCGGGTCTAAGCCCATTAGTTCCCATCAAAGAGTGGTGGTGAACTAGAACATGATCTTTCTCTTCCCTCTCTTCATGCACTTTCACAAAGAAGCAATTGGAGCACTTTTCAAGTAGTCTTGAAGCTTGCCATGGTCTACTAGTCACAGCTAAAATTTCATTAATGACCTTAAGACTAGTCTGTTCCTCACTGGATTCTTGCATAACTTCAACAACATGGAAAGTCACTTCCTCATCTTGGTCTTTTAATTTCAGCGTTCCCTCATCCACATTGATGACAACCTTAGATGTTTTCATGAATGGCCTCCCAAGAATGAGCGGTACACCTTCATCCTCCTCCATTTCCAGCACCACAAAATCTACTGCAAATTTGAGCTTATCTCTTTTTACCACAACATCCTCCACCACACCATAGGGGTATTTAATGGACCTATCTGCCAATTGCAAGGTCATTCTTGTTGGTTTAGCTTCAAGACCACCAATCTTCTTAAGCGCAGATAGGGGCATCAAATTAATGCTAGCTCCTAAGTCAACTAGAACTTTCCCCATATCATGATTTTCAATGGTGCAGGGGATGGTGAAGCTATTTGGATCATTGAACTTTGGAGGAAGGGTCTTTTGAATAATAGCAATACAATTCCCTTGCACCTCAGTGGTTTCCTCTTCTATGTACTTCTTCTTTTTACCGAGGAAATCCTTCATGAACTTTGCATAAGAAGGTATTTCTTACAATGCTTCAGAAAAGAGAATCTTGATCCCAAGTTGCTTGAATATGTATTTGAACCGAGCTAATTGTTTCTCCTTCTCTTTTCTTGAAGGGTTATGAGGATAGGGAAGGGTTTTCACAACAAATTTCCCTTTTTTCTTTTTCTCTTTTTCATTTTCCTCTCTTTTATTAACTTTCTCCTCTGCTACAATTTCTTCATCAACTTCTTCCTTTTGAATTGCTTCTTCATTCTTTTTCTTTTCTCCAGCTTCCACCTTTTCTTTAGAATCTAGCCCAACCTCCTTCCCACTTCTAATGAAAATAGCTTGACATTGTCCTTTGGGGTTGGCTTGAGTATTTGCAGAAAATGATCCACCTTGTTGGTCCGCCAATTACTTTGCTAATTGCCCCACTTGCACCTCCAAATTTTTAATTGATGCATCAATGTTCTGTTGATTTTGTATTGACATTTGCAAGAACTGCTACATTATGTCTTAAAGCTTTGAAGTTCTATCAGTCAAAGAGGTTGTTGGTAAGTCTGTTGATGTGGGAGTCTATTAGAAAGTCCTGCTTGGTCTAATTCTGGTGAGGTCTCCATCCTTAATTATAGTTTCCAAGTCAGCCTTGATTGCCTATTGGTATGGTTTCCTCCACACAACTCACAACTTTGCACTTGTTGGATTTGAGTTATAGAGGTATTTTGAAGCTCTTGGGAAAGTTGTGACAATTTCATCATGAAGGTCTCTAGTTGCTGAGTCATGATCTTATTCTGAGCCAACAGAGCATCTTGAGATTGAAGCTCTAGAATACCCTTCTTTTGAGAATAGGCTCTCTCAGTATAGGCTTCATTATCATTAGCTGCCATATTCTCTATCAACTCATAAGCTTCCTTTAGTGTCTTCCACTTGATACTTCCTCCGGTCAAGGCATCCAACATCAGCTTTGACTGGGATTTAAGGCCCGCCAAGAAAAGAGTAAGTTGTGTAGGTTGATCAAATCCATGAATGAGAGTTTTTCTTAACATTCCTTTGAATCTATCCCATGCTTGGCCTAAGAACTCATTCATATCTTGCTGGAATGCTAATATTTCCTGTTTTCCCTTGTTGACCTTGGACTGGGGAAAATATTTTCTTACGAACTTTGCAACCACATCATCCCAGTTAGTGAGACTATTCTCAAGAAAGGAATTCAGCCATGCTTTAGCAGGTCCTGCTAGGAAGAAAGGGAAGAGACTCAGGCGTATGGCTTCATCGAGAACTTGATGGATTTTCACAGTGTTGCAAATCTCTAAGAATGTGGCCATATGAGTGTATGGATTTTCATGAGACAGGTCACTGAACTGATTACTCTAAACTAGGTGAATAAGAGTCAGCTTCATCTCCATATTGGTGGCATTGACTATTGGCCGAGCAATACTGTTGAAGTTGATATAGCTTGTCAACGTCGCATAATCTTCCAAAGTTCGTCTTTTACGACCTCTACCATCACCATGAGGATTTTTAGTCATTTCTTCCTCTAAAAATGAATCAAGATTCTGAGAAGTAGACTAAAGAGTGTCTGAAGCAAAAGAGTGAGGGGCAATTTGTTATGCTTGAGCTCATCGTCGCCTAGTGGCACTATTGTTTCTGCGGGCAGTTTTCTCTATCTCAGGATCAACAAGGAGTGGTTCTGAAGACACAATCCTCCTTGTATGGATTCTACCATGTATACACTATAGAATAACAACAAAAACAAGCTTGAACTACAAGTTAGCCCAAATAACGTGTGTATCTAACAAAACCAAAACAAGAAATATGAACAAAAAAAATTAAGTTTAAATAAGTCAAAAATCACACAAAACTATAATATTAGACACGGGTCCCCAGCAACGGTGCCAAAAACTTGTTACAACTTTGGCAAGTGTACCAAGTCACACACGTAGTAACTGGTAAGACTCAGATATCGTTTTCCAAGAGACTCGTGTATGCTAAATAATTGTGTAATTAGTGACTAATTTAAACTAAAGAATGAATCCATATTTTGAGTTTCGTGTAGGAAATTAAATTTTTCATAAATGATTAAAATTGAACTTTGGAAGTTAGAGGCACTTAATGAATGGAAAAGATTAGAAATGATATGAATTTATATTGTCGGGGTTAGAATTCACCAATTATGCTCTCATGCAACTACAATTTTACATCTTCTACATTAATATGCTAATGCCAACCCAAAAATTTACTCAAACCCTAATTTCTTAATGGATTGAGCCTAAATTTCCTTATTAAGAGTGATGAAGGATTGACCACTCAAAGAACTATGGAGACTACCCCAAGGAGAATTACTAGGAGCATGACTAAAGGGGATAATCCTTCTTCTATGTCTCTTTCTTTATTTTCCATCTTAATTTCTTGATTTCCCTAAGTTGACTTAGTTGACTTGTTGACCTTTGACTATGGTTGACTCATTGACCAAAATTAATTAAACTTAAGTCAACATGTTAATCCTTGTTTTAGTTGATTTGTAGGTTAATTTTGTAGAGACAAGCTTGATAGGTGGCGCATGGTGATTGGAGAGCATGAATGATGTGGAGGAGAGAGTAAAGCAAAAGCAAAAAGCATAAAGCAAAAGTAGACATTGTACCTTTTGTCTCTTTTGATCTTTATGCTTATTTGCATGATTTGGAGACCACTTTTTTCTCTTCCTCCACCCTTTTGGCCGAGAATCCTCATTGGAAGAAGCACCACCATCTCATTTTGTGCCTAGCTTGAAGATGCTTCTAGAATTAGGGTTTTCCTTGCTTTTCTAGTTAGGCCTTTTCATCTTTTGTATTTTGCTTAGAGGCCCCCAAGACTATCTGTTTAAGGGGAGTTCTACCACTTGTAAAAGGGTTGAATACTTTGAATCTAAACACTTTTGTTTCAACCATTGTCCCGTGAGCTAAGCCCTCCTTCTAGGAGAGGAAGAACTCTTGCCTTATCTTGTTATGCAAGTGGCGACACCATACACTCATCTCTAGAGGTTGGTTTGCTTTGCCCCCTCTATGAGTGGCGTACTCCACTTCCATATCCACTATTATCTTCTCTTCTATTTTATTTGTTCTTATTCTTTCATTGTATTTTTGTTTTTGGTCTTTCTCTTGTTATTTTCGTTTATAAGCACCTTAAGCTATCTCTTCTCCTATTGAACTCTTGGAAAGGAACCTTCACATCTAGATAGCCTTCTATCTTAATGTCCAGTAGGGAATTCCTTGAGTTTTCTTTAAACAACTATTCACCATATTCATAATCTTAAAAGGAAACAAGATAATCCTTCATCAAAGAGTCAATTCCTTGAACTCTTAATAAGCAAATTTGCTTTATGCACTAGGGTTTAAGACAACCAATGGGTCAAGCCCCATTCCTAGGTACAAGTTCCATTGAGTTTTCTTATTCCAAATCAAGGTTTCAAAAGATATTTCCACCCACAATAAACCAAATATCATGCAATGGATGGCTAAATCAATGCAAGCATTAAGTGAAGAAACAAAAAGACTAGCATTTAATGAAAGAGACATTTATATATTCAAAGCATTGTAATTATATAAGAGTGCAGTGGCTACATCTAACCTAAAAAAAATGGATTTAGCTCTCCATTGTCATGGAGAACTTAAGCTTACAAATGGAAGAAATGAAAGAGAAAGAGATATAAAAAGGAATAAAGAGTTGTTCCCACAAGCCCTAACGCACCTCCAAAAAATGCAAGCCCATCAGCGCTCAACATTGGCTTCTAGCGCTCAGTGCCTAAAACTGTGAACCAAATAAGGCTGAATGCTCGCACTGAGCGTCCAGAAATGCAAATTAACTGGCGCTCAACGCTGAAAAATGCGAGAAGAATGGCGCTCAGCCTTGATTTCTGCCGCTCAGCCTTGAACTGCTATATTTATATGTTCAATTTTGGCTTTTTTTTCTTCTTTCTTCTCTGGTTGACATCTTCTTTGGCTTGAGACAAAAGCTTCCTATCACTAAATTGGTCACAAAAAGAGGATTAGTGGTATAATTCGATCTATGTAACCCATATTGTATTTATTCACAAAAGCAAAGTAAAAGTGAGGATAAAATAGATAAAAAACTCAAGAGGAATTGATTTTGTTAGCAAAAGATAGCCAAGATAATGGTAGAAATCTACATTATCAGCAGTGCCAGACAATAGTGTAGGGGCAGGGGTCTGTTGCAAATGATTTTGCATGGATGGCTTGATGGTTTGGTTTGGGATATGTTGTAATTACTTATGAGCGGGGAGGTTCATAATGGAGTTGGAAATGCGTGATTGATTCGGGCGAGGAGGTCCTTATCAATTGTACTCTTGTGTGGGGATACAAGTGGGGGGCGGTCGTATATTTCGTGCTCACACTTGAGGTTGTTATGAGCGGCGAGGTTCATAGCAGGTGTTCACGCATGTTGGACTACGAGCGGGTAGGTTAATATAGACAGACTACGGGCGGGGAGGTCCGTAGAGTTGGACCACGAGCTAGTAGGTTTGTGGAAGCATGATAATCATTTACGACTAAAGTGTGTGTGTGTGTGTGTGTGTATGTGAATCCTTCTTATATAGGTTATGAGATTGGGGAAAAAGGTAAAATGAAGTATATGCATAAAGAAATATGTTAGGTTCTTGGGTGGGTGTTAATTCTCATTATTTATTTTATATTTTGTTCAGCTCACCTTTTCTATTTGTTTTTGGTGATGATCGTGTGACTTGTCACGTAGGAGCAGATGTGAATCCAGGTGAGGACGTTGATGCTTAGAGACAAAGCGGGATAGACTATGAGGGATTTACTTTATGTTTTATTTACAAACATTTTGTAATAAAGTTGTATGATGCTTTTCTCTATTAAGGATTTATAATAAGGATGATTAAATGTAATTGAACTTCAGCGATATAAGTTTTAAATTTTTCTGCGCTTGGGAACTTTATATATTATTTTAACTACACAAATAAAATTATACGATATTTGATTTATCAAGTAATATTTGCCTAGGGTGTTGCAATCAACATCCATTACATCCAAAAGTTAGATGTCGAAATCTGGTTTATATGAATACCAGATGTCGACATCTGGTATACAAGTTTTTGTTTTCATTTTTTTTAAAGATTATAACATGTACCAGATGTCAACAACTGATATGCACATAAATCGAATGTCGACATTCAGTGTAATAAGAAAACATATCTCATGTTGTTTGTGAAGCGAATGTCGACTTCCGGTTGATTCTTACCGATTGTCGACATCTGGTATGCAAGTAATATTTTTTTTGTTTTTTATTTTCTAAAAAAGATTACACCAATGATCAGATTTGGGCATTTGATATGCACATACACCGGATGTTTATAGCTGGTGTAATAAGAAAACAACGGATGTATGTTTGTTGTGAAGCAGATGTCAACTTTTGGTTGATATGTTTATCGATTGTCGACATCCGGTATTTAGTGGTGGCAGATTTTGCATTGTCTTGATCCCACGCCACCAACACCTTGTTATCAAAGTTCACTCTATGGTTTGCAACAATGGAGCTTCATCTTATCATTATTCTTAACGGTTGCTATTTCTCCTTTCTACCTTGAGAAGTCATAAACAATTGGTTTTTCAATGGCTTTCGCACCACAAAAGTGGACTTTTGAAAAACAATCAATACTTTGTTGTTGTCATACCCATCAACTGAGCATGTGTACAAAATGGATTTGTCCACTCAAACTGTTATGGCTAGTACTGGTTGATGTTTCTATAAACCAGCGAAATTCTCAAACCCTATATTGATGGCCACAAAGTAACCTCCATGAATAGTTGCATGCACACATAAACTAATTAACATGGCCATATAACATGAACACTTTCTTGACTTAGTTAATATGTTTTATTTTATCTTAATTTGTTTTTAAATTTATTTTTCAAGGTGTAATTTTTATTTTACATTTTTTACATATTGAATATGTATTTCTTTATATTAAAAATATTGATTTATTAATTATTTTCTATTTTTTTAACACATTAATAAATTATTTAATTATTTAATTTAGTTTTTATATTTTTTGTGTTTTTTGTTAATTAATTATTTTAAGTTTTGTATGATTATGTTATGCATATTATTGTATTATTTTAGGTGATTATAATTATGGAATATTTTCATTTGAATTTTTTGGATTCTCAAGTAAATTTGAGTTTAGTAAATTCAAACTTGGTATCAAAATTTTCTTCTTTTATTAATGATATCTGAGAAGGAGATTATACACCTAACTTTACAACTGATGAGATTTTTCCCACACGTGAAGATTTAATTAAGTGGGTTCGAGGGGTTACTTATGATCTTGGATTCATTGTTATTATTCTAAGATTAGATAAATATAATGAATAACCCATAAGTTATTTGCATAGGCGTATTTTGTTAACAAAAGGGCATAAACCGCTTACGCATTTAGACCTTTGTAAAAAAGTTGTTGTGGCTTGGAAGCATTTGGATCAATGGAAGACAATTCCAAAAGGGCAAAGGTTCTTATGGATTTGCTTTTTCTTCTTTAGAAGACATGCAAAGGGTTTTGGTTGTTGGAACTTGGAATTTATCTCTTGGCATTCTTAGTGTTTTTCTTAGACAAAAGAGTTTGTCCCAACTTCCATGAAACTCACGAAAACTCAATATGGGATTTGCATTCATGGCCTTCCTTTAGAGTATTGGCAGCCAAAAGCGATTTTCTCAATAGTATGTGGAATTAGTAGACCTTTATCTTTAGATGATTATACTAATAATAAGTCTCAAGGTTTCTTTGCACGTGTCTTGGTTGATGTTGATTTGTTATCCAATTTTCCTAATCAAATTTTGGTGGAAAAACCAAGATTTGCATTTATTGTTGATGTGGAATATGAGAAATTGTCTCTATTTGTTCAAATTGAAAAATGATTGGTCATGATCTATCTAATTGTAGACATTACAACAGGATGCTAATGTTATTTTTGGTGGGGAGAAAATCGCTTGCGCAAAAATACAGCAACATTATTGTCTTAAGATGATTTATGCACAAGATGGGACTAATGGCTCTTTATCTTAAGTGGTGAAGCTTGTGAAGGAGCCTATAATGGAGCCTATGGTACAACTTGTTGCTCAGTCACAAACTAAGCCAATGGTAGTTGATCATGATAATATTTCTATTGTGAATGGATCTTCTCTTGTTAGGAATCTTGATGGTTGATGTAGGTTTGACCCCTACCAAGGATGGTGGGCCAAGAAATATGGTTAGGAGAACCCTCATGAGAGTTATCGAATCTCTTCCATTGTCTTAGCTTTCATTATGTTTGAATTTCCCTAAGTTGACTAGGTTGACTTAATCTTGGTTAACTTGTTGACTAGAGTTGACTTAACCTAAGTCATCATGCTAATCCATGTTTATATGTTTTGTAGGTTTAATTAGGCTAAGAAGGATTGGATGATGTGGCACAATCCTAGGTGTAAAGTGGAGATGATGTGGAGCATAGGTGAAGGAAGAGGAAAGCACATAAAGCACCATTTACGTTGTACCACCTTGTACCATTTGGTCTCCTTTGTTTTAAGCACCTTTTTGCTACTTTTTGGAGACATATGAGACACATTTCTTGACTTCCTTTATGTTATGTTTGGATTGGGGTGTGAATTTGGGGAAGTGGATTTACATTGCTTTTAGTTGATTTGTAGGTGAAAATATGGTTGTTTGGGTTAAGGGAAAAATAATATGATTTGAGTAAATATGAGTGGAAAGTTTGTGCAAATTGTGTATGATGTGATTGGTAAAATTTAATATATTTTTATTTTAATAGATTAAATTATATGATTACTATTTTACCCTTTAGTATAAATAAAAGAAATAATATTAAAATAAAATTGAAATTTTTTATGTAAAATTAAAAAAATATAATTTAATAATATTGTCGTTAATAACCTGAAATAGTTTATTTTATTTTATATAGTTAATTCATTTTTAAAAAAACTTACGTATAACATATTATAAAAAATCAATTTATGTTTCTAATAATAATAATAAAACTAATAATAATAATATTATTATTAATAATAATAATAATTATTATTATTATTAAAAAAATATTAATTACATATAGTTATTATAATATATATTATCATTATAATATTATTATTATTATAATATTCTTACATTTAATATGTAATTACTATATATATATATATATATATATAATATCAACTATAATTGATTTTGTGGGAGAAAGAATCAACTCGGTTTAGTTTCAGAATTTAATTTTAATTATATTCTTCACTTTTAACTTTTATTTTCATTTTCA
>Ga0209589_1000913_pt1 | contig 45396 bp, 17 predicted proteins | sample CowpeawhiteBW_FD_187525 | JGI IMG/M metagenome (GOLD analysis project Ga0209589, IMG submission 187525) | Root nodule microbial communities of legume samples collected from California USA - Cow pea white BW (SPAdes) (version 2) | ecosystem: Host-associated > Plants > Roots > Nodule | place: USA...
TTTTTTTTCTTGCAACAGAGGAAGGAGAAAGGATCTCGCGCGTTGGAGAAAAAGGAAGAAAGAGATGTGTCGCCGGTGAGTGGTGGTCGGCGTCGTCGCCGGCGTCCCTGGCCTGCCGGAACGGGTGCAGCGCAGGTAGGTGTCGTTTTGTTGGTGCTGTGAGGGAATGAAGTTGTTTGGCGTGAGTGAGGGTTGGTGTGAAGGAGAAGAAATGCTCTTTAGGGTTTTGCTTTCTATATTTAAGAGTTATTTTTGGGTTTAGGTTTAAATCTGCTCCCATTAACTTCATGCACCACCATTTTTAATATTCTCACCTTTTTGTGTATTGTTTCAGGTCTTACTCTGTGCACCCCCTTTTTTCCTTTGTCTTGCACCCATGTTTTAATTTTTGCTGCGAGTACCCCTGATATTTACTAAACTTGCACCCCTGCCACACTTGTTTCATACTTTACTCTGCGCACCCCCTTTTTTCTTTATCTCACACCCTGTTTTTATTTTATCTGCGAGTACCCTTGATATTTACTAACCTCGCACCCCTGCCACCCTTGTTTCATGTTTTACTTCGTGCACCACCATAATTGATAACCTTGCACCCTTGTTTATGTTTATCTTGTTTTGGGCCTATGTTTTATGTTTACTTCATGCACCTCACACATTATCCATGCACCCTCACGTTTTGTTTTTCCACTTTTATCCTTTTCTTTATATTGAACTCTACCTTTATAATTTTCTAAAAAAAATAAAACAAAAATATTTTTAAAATATAAAAAAAATTACAAAAAAATAAAATATATAAAAATATGAAAAATGTTCTTTTTGCTTTATTGTGTTTGTCCGGTCGCCCGCACAGTGTGACACTGATTTTCAAAAATACAAAAAAAATATTTTTCTTTCTCTTTTAGTGTCTCTCTGACCTGCTCGCGTCGTGTGACACATATTTTCAAGTAATTCAAAAATACGCAAAGAATATAAAATTTTCAAAATAGAAAAACATCAACATTTCAAACAAAGAGTCTTTTTTTAGAACTACATGATCCTTGATTCTCCATTGTGAGATACGTAGGAGCAAGGCCAGTCCTTGTCAGGTTCACCTCTAAAAGAAATCAAATCTTTTTCTCAATTGTTTTGCAAATATCTTTTAAAGAACTACGTAACCCTGATTTCTCATCTTTAATGAGAATACGTAGGACCAAGGTCAATTCTTGTCGGTCCCAAAAATTAAAAAAAAAAAAATTTTCTTTTAACAGTTTTGTCTTGTTATTTTTGGGGAAAATTAATATTTTGAAAATCACATCAACTTTGCATTTTTAGTTAAAGGTACCGCCTTCGGGCGGGCGCTGTAGGGTGCTAACACCTTCCCTACGCGTAACCGACTCCCGGATCCAAAATCTAGTTTTTCGCAAACTTGTCTTATGGTTTTCTATAGTTTTTCAGAATAACTATGATGGCGACTCCCAAATCTTTTTTTAAACTCGTTTTGTTTTTCGGTTCGCCTTCGCATTACGATTCCAATTGAGACGATTATTATTTATTTTGTACATAAACAATATTGCATATACAAAATTTTACATTTGTGAATACATGAAAATAAGAAAATGACATAGCAAGATAATTTAACTAATAAACAAATTAAATAAAAAAATTGAATTGAAAAATATAGAAAATTTAGATATTCATTAAAAAATCAATAATACTTAATTAAAAATATACAAATTTACGATAAATTTAAAACTCAATTAAACCATTTTGTATCATAAAATTTAAATAATTTTATAAAATAAAAACTATAAACTATAAATTATGTAATAAATTTATTTTTGTACTAAAGTAGTTTTAAATCTAATTAAAAAATATAAAAAATGTATACTCTTTTATGCAATTATGTAGTATCCCAAACTTGTCCAAAAGGGGTAGGTCAGAAACTCAATGGAAATGTAACGTGCAGACAGCGATTGTTATGATGTTTAAGAAGGAAAACCATGATATCTGTCTAAATACTCTCAATTTCCACCAAATTAACAAATAAATTCTCTTGTGCCCGATCTCGCGCAAAAAAAAAAAAAAAAAAAAAAAAAAAGACAATTCCGACAAGTATTAATACCAAAAATCCATTAAACCAAAATATTTTTGTTTTGTTGTTTTTTTTTTGCTTTCAAACTTAAGAAAGATCGATTTTATATTCCAATAAATTTTAATTTCTTATTTGTCTCGTATTCCGTCTTGCGTTTTTACTTCTTCTCCTATTTATATTATTTAAAAAGTTTTTAAATATTATCGTTAAACTTTTTTAAACAATATTATCGGACACACTTTATATATGTCTTAACTTCTTTTACTGTATATAAAACAAAAAATCGAATGTGAATATATATAACAAATTTGTTTCCTCTGCTAGTTTATTCAAATTGTAATTCATAACTAGTATGTTTGAACTTCAACTATAACGTGAAAAATGAAGCTTCTCGTAAAAAGTAAAAGCAACTACTTTGTTGCTTTTGGAAAAGCGTTTTTAATGGTTAGCCACCAATTTGGAACAAAAGACGGAATTACTTTTTTTTGCAGTGAAAGTTAAGTCACGCTTAAAAATCACATGACAAAACGGATTAAAACGGATTAGTTCGGTTCGTTGTGCCCGTCAATACGTAGTTCATAAACAATGGGTCGGATTGAACTAATCTGTCAAACAAAAATAGGTTAATAATAACAATCTATTTTGAATAGGAAGGGTTATCGGGTTGGTTCATTCAATTTTTTTTTTTATTTTTTTTTTAGTTTTTTAAATTATTTTTAAATTTTTCAAATTTTTTATTTTTTAAATTTATTTATATATACATATAAATTATTATTAAAGTCATATTTAATTAAATAAAATATTTTTAAAATTTTTAATTAATTAGTTAATGTTTTTAATTAGATAAGTTAAAAACCTTGATGGATTGGCTCGTACTTTGGCCTGTCAAGTTGACGGACTGGACGAAACGGACTAAAATGGGTTGATGGGTTGAAATCTTCAACCTAACCTGTTTCTTTTAACACGGATTTACGGACTAATACTTTAAACAGCCCGTTTTATCATCCCTACTTTTTTCCCTCTCAAAATTCAAATATAAAAATTTCTTCAATTCTAACCAAGCAGAGGCATAAGTAAAAATCAAATTCAATTGGGCTTGTGTGTTTTGATATAATACAAGCCTTATTTTGCATTAACTTGGCCAATTTATGGTTGTGAATATTGCTCATTCTTAATGATAACATGAACTAAAAGTCAACAAACTTCTTCTCTTTTAAACATTCAACTGTCTCCCTAAGACTCTCTTCCAAGGAAATAAACTCTATTCCCAACCTCTTTGCCTTTTCTTTCGAAACCTTAAATGTTGGCAGAAATGGCTCATCATCTTCACACCTGATACAATTGGCAGAAATCACTGACTTTTACCAACTCAAAAATATGCAGTACAAAAAAAATTGTTTAAATTTTACATAGGTAAACTACTCAGAAATTATACATTTTAAAGAAAGATGATTTTTTGACTACTAAATTTTGACAATTAAATTTTGACAATTTTCTCTTATAACCTTAAGTGACATCTTCTAAATGGTTCTCCATTTCTTCATTTTTTCATTTTCAATATTTCAAAATTACTTAAAAGACGACACATCATGTTATAAAAGAAAATTGTCAAAATTTAGTATAAAAAATATCATTGTGCGATTCTAAAATAATTACAACAAAAACTTCATTGACAGATTAAGTGTCAAGAATTCTAAAAGTTCACTGACTTTTACTAACTCAAAAATATGCAGTAGAAAAAAAATTGTTAAATTTTACATTGGTAAACTACTCAGAAACTATGTATACATCCTAAAATAAATCATATATTAAAAGTCAAACAAGTTGATATACATGTCAATTAATTCTTACCTAAATGACATTTATTCATCACATTACATGAATTTCTCAGAGTTAAACTTACCTGTCTGCAATCTTCAAAGTTGGGTACATCTGACCTAAAATCTTAACAATTTCGGAAAAGTGTGCAACTCTTTCAACCAGACAATATCTTCCACTAGCTGAATCACTCTCATACGCTTGAACATGAGCATTTGCAACATCTTTCACATTGATCCACCCAAAGCTGAAATTGGGAAACGTTTGAGAACCTGCATCAACCAAGTGAAAGAGTTATTGTTTTGGGAAAATCTGCAGCAGAGTTTTTCTTCTGCATAATTCACTTTTCTTGACAAAACCAAAAGGCTCGAATGGTTCAGAAGATAAACATCACCATTGATTAGGTTTAAAATTGAGGCACAACTTTCGTTCATTTGTTGTTGCAACAGAGGCCCTATGGTCATTGCAGGGTTAATAACAATCAACTTAATGTCTTGTTCTTCCAGAAATTTTCTGGCAGCATCCTCAGCCAAAGTCTTTGCATATGCATACCATCTCTGAAAATGTGTAGCATAACACTCAAAAATAAGAAACAAGTTGCAGAATATTAATAAGAAGTAGATTTCAAGTCTAACTCAATCTCATAAAATCAGTTTATAAGACGAGGTTTCAACTCATTTATGTATTCTTAAATCGTTTTATTTCTAGTCAAGTGAGACTTCTAGACACACAAAAACAAAGTGTTAAATAATATGTTTTTGGTCCCTTAACTTTTAGTGAATTTTGGAATTAGTCCATTTTGAAACTTTAGACAAATTTAGTCCTTCATCTTTCGAAATACGTGAATTTAGTCATTTTAATCAAATTTGGTTAGGTTTATTTGATGTTTCATACGTATTTCAGGATTGAATTTGAATTGTTCATTTGTTTGACATATTTTTGCTTTAATATTAAGTCAAATACTATTATGAAACGCCGCTTGAAATATGAAATAAACTTAACAAAATTTGATTAAAAATACTAACTCCACGTATTTAAAAAAATGAGGAACTAAATTTGTCTAAAATTTTGAAATAAACTAATTCTAAAATTCACTAAAAATTAAATCATCACAAACATATTTAATCCAAAAACAAAAAACAAATAGCAGTTACTCAGAAAGAAGAATGACACACCTCAATTTCGCTTAAGATGTTCGGATCTGAAAACCAAGTCTCGTCAACTACAACCTCGGGAGAACGAGGTCTTCCATTGTACAAAACCGCAGCAAAAGAAGAAGTCAAAACAATTCGTTTCACTGATGTCGATTTTGCACATGATTTAACAACGTTGAGAGTTCCTTTAACCGCTGGATCAATTAACTCTTTCTGAAATAAATGAAAACAAAATCATTCAACAAAAATTCAGTCTTTATCTGAATTTGCTGAACTGCAAAAAATCATCTGATGAAAATGTGCATCACTGGTATTTGAAAGTGCTTAGTGAAATGAACCTGTGGGTCGTTGACTATGAACTGAACCCGTGAAGCAGTGTGAAAAACACCATGACAACCCTCAAAAGCAGAGTCGAAGGATCCTTCTTCAAGAAGATCTGCTTTATAGAGATGTAACCTTTCCTTTGCTCCTTCAAGTTTCAGCAAGTGATGAACCTTTTCATGATTAGCTGCATCAAATACTTGTATTATATATTATTCATCTTACTTTTATAAAAAATAGGTTAATCGAAGGTGAAAGAGGAACTGACATGGGTCACGAACAGTGGCTCTGACAGTGTATTGACGTTGGAGAAGGAATTTGATGATCCATGAAGCAATGAAACCAGAAGCACCAGTCACACACACCACTCTTTCTCTGTTGCTGCTCATCTTCTTCTCTTTTTCTTAATCAAACACCTTGCCTTCAATTTATGTTTGGTTATTTTCTACTTAAAGAGGTTTATATCATCCGTGAGTAAATAAATCTTGACTTACAAAACTGGGCAATTCTGCTGAGTAAAGTTGATTCTTTCATTCATCTTTTAATTTTCAAAATACTTTATTCAACAAATTAACACTGATATGTTTTTTTTAACTAGTCTTTTTAATGACAAATTATGGTACAAAAATGTTGTAAGTACATAAAGACAAGAGATAAAATAATGTTATAGTATATTATATAATATAGATAAGGACAAATCTTATTTTATAAGTTAATTTTGTGAAAAATTGAGTTAGACTTAAAGTTCATTTTTTTTTTCAAGATATCACAGTCATAATTTAAAACATGTCTTAGTGAAATTTATGTTTGTTAGACATATATTTTCACTCGATCATTTATTAATGTTTAGTCTCACACACTAAATATACTTATAGCTCAACATGAGGAAGGTATTGAAAGTCTCTCATATCCTATTTAGTAAATTGAAAAGTCCAGTTTCTTTACTGAATTTTTTTATATTATCCTCTGCTAAATATTAAAAATACATTAGTCAAAGATTATTTTAATATATTTAAAAAATTTTAAAAAATTAATAGAAAATCCAAACTCAAAATTAAATTAAACTCCAATATGCCACGTTAACCATTTGATTTTTTTCTTTTCCTTTTTGTCTGGTACGTACCTGAAGTGCCCTATTGCAGTGGGACAGTTTTAAATTCAATATTAAATGTTCATTTAAAAAAGTCTTAAATGCTCAGAGTTATTTCAAAATAAAATTAAAAATGACATTGAGTTGGTGTTAGGCAGATGGATACTTTAGATGATAAACATCATACACTTTATTTGCACATCAATTTTTTTTTCTTCTTATTTCTGTATTTAAGGGTCTGTTTCAGATATCTTGGGATTTGATTTGAAAATCACTCACTGGGTTTTTCCTTTTCTGAAGATCGATATGTTTTCTTGGACTTGTAGAAGCACAAGAAGGACAGAAAAGATGGTGTGGAAGCTTACTTTTCTTCATGGATATATGCATTTTTCTTTTCTTTGATGATGCTTTTGTTATGGAAAATGATTTTTGGATTATTAACTTTTGATAATTTTCTCTTACAATTTCAGGTATCATTTTTTAATTGGTTTCAACCTTTTTATTTTTTTTTAATAGTTCAAAATCATTTAAAGATGACACATCATATTATAAGAGAAAGTTATCAAAATTTAGTAGTTAAAATATTATTCTCGTTTTGTTATTTTCTAACAAATAAGAGTGGTAATATAATAAGTTCAGTCCATTTTAACCCGTAAAAAATATATAGGATTGAGCTCGATTGTCACAAGAATGGGTTAAGAATTACGATCCATCTTATTAGAGGACAGACCAGGTGAACCGATAAGTTTGTCCATATTTGTTTTAATTTTTATTTTAAAATTTGTTTATAAATAAGTATTTAGAACATATTTAATTATATAAATATTTTGTAATCTTTGACTTAATAAATTAATATTTTTATATAAATAAATTAAAATAATTATTATATTTATATATTAGATTAATCTATTATAACTAATAAATAGAATTTTATATTTAAATATTTATGATTTAAATTATAATAATATTGTATATTTATATATTTATAACAATATAATATAAAAATTTAATTTTTTAATTATTTTGATTTAAGTTTTTAACTGATATGTCAGTTTGGTCTTACTACAGAGTTAAAAATTGTAGCACTACCCACTCTATTTTATATTCTTAATAGTTCACAACCTAGTCCGCAAACCATAACCTATTTCGGTAAAAGAAATGATTTGTTTGATAATTTTTTCTTACAATTATAGCGACATTTTTAAGTATTTTTTTATTTATTTTTTTATTATTTTAAAACTACTTAAAAAATAACATTTTATATTATAAGAAAAAATACTTAAAATTTAATAATCAATATCATTGTTTTTAATAAAAATATAAATGTTCAAACATAAATATAATTTAAAAAATAATACAATTTCAAAATCAATAGAAGACTTTGCATAAGCGAATATATCAAATCATTACAAATCTTTTTAAATTTTGAAATGAAAAACACAATACATAATTTATTTATAGTACATGTATAAGAGTGCGACTTGGATGATTTATAGTAAATTTCATTACGGAAAATAAACCACTAAAATATCATTTTCTGGCTAAACTTGACATAGAAATCAACTTTAGAAAATAACAGAAGAATTAGCCCACGGTGTGAAGTGGGATTTATAATTGAAATTCGCATTCTGCATTTTCCCATGAGAGTCCAATGCAGAAAAGTCGCAGAGAAGAGCATAGTGGTTGAGTTTATACCTTTCTGCGTTAGTGATTCAGTGGACAAAACAAATTGACCACTCCATTGTACCTAAATAATTATGATGGCAAATTTCAAAATAAGTAATTTTTTTAAAAATTATAAAAATGATTACGTAGAAAATTGTAAAAATGAATATGTCAATTTTATATTATTTTATTATAAAAATAATAACTTCAATTTAAAATACTCTGAATTGAATTGAAGTCGTCTTAGTTTATTACGATTCTAACTTTAAAATATATTTTGAACTAAAATGATGTCACCTTAAATGACTATTTTATAACGAAGCCGTGTTATGTTAACAGTTTATCTATTATCATAAATTTTTTCATTTTGATAATTTAATTTTTGAAAAAATTGTACAAAAATTATGTTTTTTTCCCATTATGATACCACTTGGAAATAATGTATTTTTTTTAGAATATGTGATTCTTACTCTATAGTTTTCAAACATAATAAAATCAACCATAATAAAAAAGAAGCTTGATATAGATTCAATCCAAGTAGTATATACGAAGAATCTTTAATACATTAGTATTCACCATAACCATACTAAGTGAATTAAGTTCTTCTTGGGTTGTTTTCTTGTTGTATTGTTCTTCATCTGGTTGTTAATTCTTGTAGTTAATTAATGTCTGCTTGAACACCATTTTTTACCAACTCCAACCTTACGGATTAGCAATGAACACTGGATACCTCAAAAATCCTTAACTATGTATAATATTTTAATAAATGTTTAACTGAAATAAATCTAAATTAACTATACCAATGCTTGATTTTATAAGTGAGTAATGTAGGTATATGAGATAATGTCTATTTGTTTATTTGTTAATTTGAGGTGTAAATTACAAAAAAAAAAAAATGGTTAGTTAACCGTTAAATTATACATATGGATGAAGTAATGGTGATCCATGACGACTTCTAAAGTGAAGTTGTTAGATATATAAACGGTTTCTCTATAATTTTTCAAAATTTTTTCAAAGAGTCAAAGTCGTCATGTATACCACGATTTCAGTGTTCAATTTTAAATAAAATAACTGAAGTCGGTTAAAAATAAGAATGATTCTTACACTGAAATTGTCATAATACATCAAGACTTTTTCTTTCTACAAATTTTCAGAACTTCACCTTAGAAGTACTCGGCATTACTTCTGTAATCTAATTGTCAACCAACTCTATTTTTTTTTTTTAATTTAAGCCTAAAACTAACCCACGTTTAAAAAAAAAAAATTAAATATGTTTTTTGTCCCTCAAATTTCAGTTAATTTTGAAATTAGTCTTTTTTGAAAATTTTATACCAATTTAGTCATTTATTTTAAAGATGCGTGGATTTAATCTTTCTTACCAAATTTTGTTAAATTTATTTGACATTTTAAACATATTTTATGATAATATTTGAGTTAATATTGAAACGAGATATATGTCAAACGGTATAAATAATTCAAATATTATCATAAAATACGCTTGAAATGTCATATTAACAAAATTTAATTAAAAAAATTAAATTCACACATTTTTAATAATGAAAGATTAAATTGCTGACTTAAGAAAAAAAGGAGTAATTTTAAATTTCACTTCGACTTCGACTTTAACAGACAAAAACATATTAAAAAAAAAACGATAATGTCCAGAAACTCTAAGTCTTTAAAATATTTAACGCATGCACTATACCTGAAGTGATTGTCATCATGGTCCAACCGGTGGGAGAGTGGTCGAGACCACAACTTTGTATAATGGAGCATACGTAAGTGGAACAATATTGTACAAGGAACGTGTTTCATTCACAAAATGTTTTTTTATTTTCTTCCCACCATAACCTATACCACCACACCCATTTCACCCCATTCATTTCTTCCTCATCATCATTGCTCTTTTATTGCAAAACTTCATCTTCATGGCTTCTCTTCTGCTCCTCAACCACCTCCCATCATCTCCTCCCCTATCAACACCGCACACCACCACCTTCAACAACACATCAACCACAACCCTCGCATTCTCTTCCAAAACCAAACCCTCACTCATCCTCAAATGCTCTTCCACCTCAAACCTAACCCCAAAACTCCACCAAGAAGAACTCGACCAAGAACAAGAACAAGAACAACAAACGTTTGAGTTTGATTCTGACACCCCCTTGAGCGAAGTGTGGAGGGAAATCCAAGGCATGAAGGATTGGAAAGGGTTGACAGAGCCAAGCATGAACCCTCTCCTCCGGCGAGAAATAATCCGGTATGGAGAACTCGCACAAGCATGCTACGACTCCTTCGACTTCGACCCTCACTCCAAGTACTGCGGAACATGCAAGTACCATCCCTCACACTTCTTCCACCAACTCAACATCCCCCACTCCGGCTACACCATCACCCGCTACCTCTACGCCACCTCCAACATCAACCTCCCCAACTTCTTCCAGCACTCCAACCTCGCCGCCGTCTGGAGCCCCCACGCCAACTGGATGGGCTACGTCGCCGTCAGCACCGACAAGGAACACATCAAACACCTCGGCCGCCGCGACATCCTCATTGCATGGCGAGGAACAGTCACCTACGTCGAATGGATCCACGACCTCAAAGACATTCTCCGCCCCGCTTTCTTCTCCAGAGACCCAACCATCAAGGTAGAATCTGGATTCCACGACTTGTACACCAAGAAAGAACATTCCTGCACCTACTGCTCTTTCTCCGCTCGCGAACAAGTACTCTCAGAGGTTAAACGTCTTCTCAACTACTACAAAGACGAAGAGATAAGCATCACCGTCACCGGGCACAGCCTCGGCGCCGCCCTGGCCGTTCTGAGCGCGTACGACATAGCCGAGGTTAGGTTAAACGTGGTTGGCGGCGTTGGCGGCGGCGACGGTGGTGAAGGTGTTGAGGTTCCGGTGACGGTGTTTTCGTTCGCGGGGCCTAGGGTTGGGAACTTGAAGTTCAAGGAGCGGTGCGAGGAGCTCGGGGTGAAGGTGCTGAGAGTGGTGAACGTGCACGATGTGGTACCCACGGTGCCGGGGATAATAACGAACGAGAAGTTTCGGTTTCAGAAGTACATAGAGGATACGCTGTCGTTTCCGTGGAGCTATGCGCACGTGGGGACGGAGATTGCGTTGGATCACAGAGAGAGTCCGTTTGCGAAGGGGAAGGTGGATCTGGTGAGTGCGCACAACTTGGAGGTGCACCTGCACCTGCTTGATGGGTTCCATGGGAAGGGGAAGAGGTTCTGTTTGGCGTCGAAGCGTGACATAGCGCTTGTGAACAAGAGCTGTGACTTTCTCCGGAGTGAGTACGGCGTTCCGCCGCACTGGCGGGAGGACGAGAACAAGGGGATGGTGAGAGGCGGCGATGGGCGGTGGGTTCTGCCGGAGCGCCCTAGATTGGAGGCTCATCCACCGGACATGGCCCACCATCTTCAACAAGTGTTGGACAACCACCTCGCAGCAGGTCAGCAATTAGAAACCATTTAGCATGGCTTACAGTTACTAGATTTTCGGACAAACGACAAAAAAACAGTGTTAAATATGTTTTAAGAAAAACAAAAACTTTATTTGGTCGTTGGAATTAAAATCTTAACAAAATTATATTGACGCGTGTTTTGAAGAAAGATATATATTGGCAATCAATAAAAAAAATTAACGTACAAAAATATTTCATTTATAAATTCTAATAATTTTGTGAATAAACTAAAAAATACAAGATATACATGTTTTGTTAATATGATTAATTATGTTTTTGGTTTTTACTTTTATTTGAAATTAATTCTTCTACTTTAAGTTTAGTTTAATTTAGTTCTATAATTTTAAAATTATATAAATTTAATATTTTAATCAAATTTTATTACATTTATTTAATTTTTTAAAAATATTTTATAATTGTTATTGAATTGTTTATGTCGTACTTTTGTTATAACATTAAATTAAATATTATTATAAAATATGTTTGAAATGTGTTAATAAATTTTGATTAAAAAAATTAAATTTAAACGTTTTTAAATTCAGACATTTTCGAGTTATTTGTATATAATAAATCTGTTAAATACTATAAAGGAATGATCATCCATTCACAGAAAAGTAAAAGTATTATATAATAATCAATATTTTAAGACAGACTTGTTAATTGTTTCTGTTATAATTTATTGATAATGAAACAAATTATCTTCTAATCATAAACTGCTACAAGGGTGACTTATTTCAAATAAAGTAGAAAATAAAGAAATATATTTTCGATTAAGGATTTATTTATTTTATTTAATTACAAGAAAAAATTGTGAAAAAATGGTTACACAGATGAATAAATAAATAAATAAACAAAACACGTTTCCATTTAGGAAAAAGGACAAAAATAAGTGGTCCATTCATTCATGAACATAAGTTCTTCCACCCGAAGGGTTTGAATATCATGACCCACTGAGAAATGCTTGAGCTCGTTGTACCCAAATTCGATGACATTCCAAGTCAAACTTTAATTTCTAATTATAAAAATTAAGAGTGAAATAGTTAATGATTATACCATTAATTATATAATAATTTGTGTTTGTAAATTGTTAGGTATAATATACTGTTAATTTTACCATAATTATGTTAAAAGTTGATATCAACAGTGTTTTTATGAACCACCACTAATTTGTTATTAGTTTGTATCATAAAACTTGTTACTGTGAGTGTATAGAAATTAGACTAAAAAATAAAAAATTAATGAGTTTGGATTTTTTAATGGTTTCTTTTTATATTGTTTATCTGTTGTACATTCAAAATATTAATTTTAAAATTTTAAAATATATTAAAATTATCTTTAAAATATTAAAATAATATGTTTTTAAAGTTGAGCATATGACATTATAAGAAAACTCAGCAAGAAATCAAATTCTAAAATTAAAAAGATTGAAAGTATGAGGGTAGGAATGGGCCATGGACCCTCTAAAATTTTGAATTTATATATATATATATTAAAAAATTATTGGATTTTTTAAATTATAGGTAATATATTTTAGAAATTGATGAAAATTAAATTGTATATTTTTCTATTTCTTTTATAAAGCACAATATTTAATGTTAATAAATAATAAAAAATAAAAATATTTAGGTTTAATTTCTCTTTTAATCTTGTTTTTGTCAAAAAAATTGACATTAAAATTATATTAATCATATCAACAAAGCAAATCATCCATATTAAGAGTTTTAATTTTAATGAAATAATCATTGACCCGTTTCAAGACATTTAAGTAAAAGACCAAATTAGATTAATTTTTTAAAAAATCTGAACCAAATTGAGACTACAAAAATTGGAGGACCAACTTAACATTTCTAAGCGGAAACATAAATAATAAAAGTACTTAAACCAAATATTTATTAAGATAATTTTTATTTTCCTTCTTCTTGTCTTTTTAGTTTTTTCACAAATTGTATTAATCTCTCACTCTCATATTTTCTTTTCGTTTAAAAAAAAAAAGAAAAATTAGACACAGTCATTATTTTTGTTTTTATTTCTCATTTATCCTCTTCCTTTCTTGTCTCTGGTTTCACTTGATAACGAAAACATTATTTTTTATTTCATTAGCTTTTTGTCTATTATTTTTTGTGAATATAGAAAATAAATGTATTGTATTTTTTCATAATCGATTTTTAATTGTGACTTAACTATAATATTTTTTTAATAATTATGTGCCTCAATTTTTTATTAAATTATGATAATTCTTTTTAATATTATGTATAAAAAAGTATATTTATAAAAAATAAAAGAATAAATTTATGATTAAAAAGTGATAAAAAAAAGAAACTATCGATAAAAACAAGATAAATTATATTTCTTCATATATCTTAAAACATTATACTAATAATCAAATTGTTTAGTTGAGAAGCCAATTTTTTAAAACATTATACTAATAAAAAAATATAATAATCTCAAAATATATTATTCTACTCCTCTAATAATTTTAATCAAAATCTGCCACTGAGTAAGAGGAAAATGTGAGAATATGGTTTTGAAGTTAGTTTGTTTCTTTAAGTGGTATTAAATTAATATATGTGGAATGTAATAAAACGTACATGTTTTAAGAATAAAAGACAATACGAAACGTTAGTAACAATTTGATAAAAGTTTATGTTTGAAAATTAGAATACATATGTTTAATCGTTGAAGATTCCTTCGAGAAAATGTTGAATATTCCGCTGAAACAAAGTAACACCAAAATCTATCTGATTCCACTATAATGATGACACCATATTTCTCAAATGTGAACCCATTCTGGTCGAATCATGAATGCGTGGTTTATTCTACCTTACCTTCATTTTAATCTTAGATTACAAATCCTATTTCCTAGAATATAACATATATAAAACAACTTTTTTTTTTTTTTAAGTTTATTTGTATATGTTATGGAATTTTTATCTTTATCGATGAGCAAATATTTCAACTAGTTCAACTTTTAATTTGCGGGTTGGTTAATTAAGGAAAGAAGTGAGTTTGGTTTCTTGATCAATATTTGGATAATGTTCTAAATATTAACTCTCTTACACTATAAAAAAGTATTAAATTATCAATATGAAAAAGTGTTAAAGTATAATTTATCAACAACTTTATGGATAGATTTTAAAATTTTAATTATCAATAAAAAATTTCTGTAATGAATTATGTTGGTAAACTAAAATTTTTATTACCAACAAAAGTATTTATCGTAAAATCTATTTGTAACTAAAATTTATTATCACGGGATAAAATTGACATTAAAGTTTTTTTTTGGATTTTGACAATTTTAAAATTTATCGATAAGGAATTTCTTTTTAATTTATTTGTAACTATATATTTTGAGAATTCATTGATAAATAAGTTATAACTGATTTTTTTATAAAATCTGTTGATAATTTTATCGATAAAATGAATAATAATTTTTGTGTTAAATTTGAAGAAATATCTGTTATAAACTAATTAGGGATGATTGAAAAGGAGAAGAAGTAGAAAAAAATTAGAGTATGATGAATAAAAATAAAAATAAAAAAATGAAGGGGAGTGAAGAAAAAAAAAATAAAGCATTTTAATTATATATCTGTCATTTATAATAAGTCTATTAATTTTTTATTAAAAAATAGCCAATTGGTTTTTGTAACGGATACTTGAAACAACTTCTAAATAATGGACAGTATAATTCTTTCAATTCACAATACACCAAAAAAAAGTATTTATTATGCATTTGATTTTCATTCAATTCGTGTTTATTTGCTAAAAAAGAGGGTCCATTGACCCACCCATAACAAACAAACAAAAATAAAAATAAGTTCAAAATAACCCTAAATTCCAGTCATTAAAATCGGTTCCAATTTGATTAAATTCAATAACATTTTCAAATTAAATATCATTTTCAAATTGACTCAAAGTAATATGATTTTTTTTTTCTTTTATTTCGTATTCAATCTAAACCGAACCACACACGTAGTGAATACATGTAAAAGAATAATGCCTAAGATTATGCTAAAGTCAATGATGCGTTCCATTTTATAATTGACTAATTAAGAATATTTTTTTTTCTAACAAAATAAGTGGGAATAATGGTATATAACGAGTGATTTTGTTACTAATTTTATAATTATATCTTTCATAAAAAATGGTTTTTAGTTTTTCATCATGTGCTCGTTAGAACATTATTTTTTTTAAATTATGTATTTAAAAACTAATTTAACTTAATTAAAGATGTGAATAAATTCTAGGATTGTGATCAGTGATTCAGTGACCAGAAAAAGTTGTGTGAACAGAGTGAGAAAAAAGAATAATTTTTAACATCATGCAAAAGCCAACGATGCATTATTCATTTTATAATTTATCGAATAGTTTGAGAATATAGATCAATCATTTAATAAACCAGCAATATTTAATTTTTTTCACAATAATCAGTTTTCACAAATGGTTAAGAAATCTCGATCATAATTACACTATAAAAAAGATATAAAAGCTCATATAAATTACTTTTATTTTAAGTATTTAATATTTAATTTAATTAATTTTAACACATTATTAATTTTTTTGTCCGTTGAATAGTTATTTTATTTTTTTATTGAGTTTCTATTGATTAATCTTTCCGTTAACTGAGTTGTTATCTTACTTATATTCTTTAGGGTCCGTTTTCAATTAGTTAAGCGGCGTGTTTTTAATGTTATTCACATTTTTTAATAAGTAAAAAAAAAAGTAGTCAAGATAAAATAACTGCCCTTTCAACTATATAATAGAAAAATTAAATGATAAATATTTAATTAAAAAATATGAAAATTTTGAAAACTAAATATAAAAAAGTTATTTAAAACTCAATTAAAAAAATCCTTAAATTTACTAAAAAAAATGAAACTTAATTAAATCTTGATATTTTTACATTAGACACTTAACAAATTAAATCTCTTAATCATTTAAGTAAGTTTTACTTTTTTTTTCTTATATATCACGGTAATTGAAACATATATTACAACATTTAGAACATTTCAAATCAATCAAGACAATAAAATATAAATAAATATTTTCTGAAATTTAAACTTGATTTAAAAAAAGTCATTAAATGCTTAAAACTTAGTTAACTAGACGAGCTAAGACTCAAAGCTCAAAGCAAATAAAAAAAAACATACTTTTACATCTCATTTTTCATTTGACATTAAACAAAAAAGTTAAAAAAAAATATTTAACTATGAAAAATATGAAAAAGGAGATGTCTTTATGCTGAAGGTGGCAATATTTTAATGGAGGATCGACAAATGAATGAGAAAGATACTGTTTATTGGTTAGTGGTTGGTAAACTTTATGAAAAAATAAAAATAAAATAAAAAAAAGTTATAAAAAGGAAAGTTGTTAGGTTTGGGATGGTGATAAGAGGACCTAGTAAAAATATTTTTACCAAAGAAAATATTATAAAAAATTAATAAATCTAAAAAAGGTAAAAATAATTTTCGGAATGATGAAATTTAGAAAAAATAAAAATAAAAAATAATGATGGTGTAATGGGAACAAAAAAAACCTAAGAAGTAACGCCCATCGCCTTCTTCAAGTGCAAAGGGAGAAGCCAAAATTTTGTCTGAATATTAAATTTTGTCACTGCAGAGCCAAAAACATCAACAGCAACACATACCTAGTATTTATCACTCATACCTCTGTGTCTGTTTCTTCGGAGAGGAAGAAAAAAAGAAGAAGAAGGAGTGAAGAGAACTGAACCAGTAACAATGGCGATCGCTTTCTCCTTCTTCACTGCGCCTACTTCCTCTTCATCTTCATTTTCTTCTTCAAAAGCCCTTCCTTCACTTACCCTTTCTTCCTCCTTCACCGTCCGCTTCCCGCGCCGCCGCGCGGATCGCTTTTTCCCTCTGTGCTCCACAATAGGAGCTTCTGTCGGCGGATCCTTCGGAGGAAACGGTGGTGGGCATGGTGGTGGTCACGGACACGGGGGTCATGGTGGCGGCGGTGGTGACGAGGAACACAGCAGTGAGGGAAAGAACGAGGCTTTAATGGTGGTGGTGGAGGCGGGGAGGGCGTTGGACAGCGTGCCGGCGGATTTGGCGACGGCGATTAAGGAGGGAAAGATTCCGGCGGCGGTGGTGACGCGGTTTTTGGAGCTGGAGAAATCCGCGTTCTTCCGATGGCTGCTTCAGTTCCCCGGCTTCAGAGAGCGTCTCCTCGCCGATGATCTGTTTCTCGCGAAAGTCGCCATGGAATGCGGCGTTGGCGTCTTCACCAAGGTTTCTCTTTTCCCTCTTTCTCTTCTCTCTACTCTCACTTTCAACATCAATTTGTATAGCTTCGCGTTGTGGTGTGTTTGTTTAGACTGCTGCTGAGTACGATCGGAGAAGAGAGAACTTTTTCAACGAGCTCGAAATCGTATTCGCCGATGTGGTACTGTTTTTTTTTTTTTTTTTTTTTTTTCTTTTTCTTTCTCAGTTGATTCTCGTGTTGTAAACACATTCGACATTCAAGATTGAATCTTGTGTTGGTTTGTGTGAAATGTGGATTGAAATGTTGGTTTGAGTGACATCCCTTTTTGCATGTGTTGTTTTTTGTTGTTAGGTGATGGCCATCATTGCAGATTTCATGCTGGTTTATCTTCCTGCGCCCACTGTTGCGCTTAGACCACCACTCGCAGGCACTGCAGGGCCTATTGCTAAGTTTTTCCACGGCTGCCCTGATAATGCTTTTCAGGTTTTTGTTAATATATCCAATAGGGTTTGATTACTTTCATGGTTTTGCTATCAAAAGTTTGTGTTTGTGTATCTCATCTCGTGTGTTCCTGTTTTCCTTCAACAGGTTGCTCTCTCTGGGACATCATATTCATTGATACAGAGGATTGGTGCGATTGTGGTATGTGCTTCAATTTGGTAACTTCTGTGTTATTTATCTTGCAATTTGAATCCAAGTTTGCTCCTTTCGTTTCCCGGGACTAATTTCTGTATGTAATGTGGTTTACTTGCACAGCGTAATGGGTCTAAGCTTTTTGCTGTTGGTACTGCTTCATCACTGGTTAGTAGTTCTTGTCTTCCCTGGAAATTTTTCCTGTGCTTTTTGTGGTTTGAGAAGTTTCTGTTTATAAAGATTTTGCATTGCTTGATCCTCTCTTCCTTTCAAGTTTTGGCAACTGATTTGACTGATGCAGTCTTCTCATTTACCTTCTACAAAACTTGACTACTTGAGAGTTGGAGAAAGAGTTTAGTCTTAAATGTTTTTTCCTCTGAGTAATGAGCATGATCCTAGTTAGAGCTAGCACTGCATTAATATTTTCCATGGATTCATTTTGTGTATTACAATACAACCTTCTCTTTTAATAAATAATCCTGCCAATTGGTTTTGACTTGAATGTTCTACATGTGACCGGAATCAATTGACTTCAGATCCTAACATATGTACTCTATTTTGTATTTCTTCAGGTTGGTACTGCTATGACTAATGCCTTAATCAATGCAAAGAAAGCAGTTGAAAAATCTTCTGAAGGGGAAATTGAAAATGTTCCCATATTGTCTACCAGTGCTGCCTATGGTGTCTATATGTCTATTTCTAGCAACCTCAGGTAAAAAAGAATGCTGTGGCTTTTGTTTCGAACTTGCTCTTGCCTTTATTCATCTGTATTGTTCCACTAATTGTTATAACAAGATTTAGAAAAGTTATTTCTCTACTTTTTCTATAAATAATTACCACTAAAGGAATCATTGTCATCTATATTACTATAATGTGAGGGCTACCTAACCATAGTTAAATAGTTTACATCAGTTGCTTGTCATTGTTCATAATGTTAACTCATTGTGGTCAAGCATGTCAATATATCATGATGAGTCCTATTCTCTGGTCGTATTTTAAATGTTTCTTTACTATGATAATCAACATCCAATAGACTAGTAAAGCTACTGAAAAAGTTACAAAATGCAGATGATTCTAAGTGGTATTTGCACAATTTATGCTGCATGATTTTCTAAAGAAAGTTCACTTTTGTAAACTGTTCTCTTTGCCGTATAAAAGTCTGTTATCATCAGTGTTTCCTTCATTGCAATAAGAATATGCTCTCTCTCACCACTTCATTCTTCTGCAGTAATTGAATATCAACTGTTCTTTAAAACGATTACTAAGAATCTGATTTTGCTGCCAGGTATCAAGTAGTTGCTGGAATTATTGAGCAGAGGCTTTTGGAACCTATGCTGCACCAGCACAAGCTAATTCTTAGTGCACTATGTTTTGCTGTGCGAACTGGCAACACGTATTTGGGTTCACTATTGTAAGAAATCTCATGCCTTTTCTGATTACTTTTTGGAAGAGTTTTTGCTTGTTGCCACTGATTCATGCTGTGTGTGATCTGTGATTTTCCTTGACAGGTGGGTGGATTATGCTCGTTGGATAGGTGTTCAATAGGCTCAAGACCAAGATTACATGACTTGGATCTTTCGTTAGGTTTTTCTCTAGATGTTCATTTGCTTCAGTAGTAAACATCAGAAACATGTTTCTTTTTCTGCAGAGGTTTGGTTGTAGGGTTGTTATCTCAATAGGTTTTCGTTCTCTATTTTTACATGCTCATCACTGAGCACTTTCTGCGTATTCTTCTTTGTACAAGTGTGTCCTCATTCAATAATGTGATGAGGATTTGAAATAATTTAGTTTTGTTATGAGAACTTGATTTGACAGTTGATGAAAGTTGAAAATCTTGTGATTGCAAGATACAAAACAAGTATTTTTTTTATGCTAACACAAGAATCCTCTATCATTTCAAACTTAGCATACATTTTGATTAATTCTTTGTATATTTATTTGGTAGAATCATCACAGCTATACCTTCTCTTTAGATGAATTTTTTTTTTCTGACTAATTTGTCTTGTTCATGGATTTGGATCATTTCATGACAAACCCTTTCTATGATAATACTTATTGTTATTGTTTTTTGTTACAACTTTAACAAAATATCAATTTACAGATAGATAATGAAACATATATGATGTAATTAAAGAGAATAAATAAAATGAATTCATGGATTTTTTGATTTTTTTATCTTTGTAACATTGTCCATGCTTTGTTTTTGCTTTTTTTAGACAGTATTTTTTTTTTCTGTCCTTATGAGTTTGTCTAGACATGTACGGGTTCCAAAAATAGGATGAATAAGATGAGAGTTAGGAAATTTAGAATTTCCCTGTTTAGAATATGCAGAAATATAAACAAAAATGGAAACTTTTAAAGTTGGGATAAAAACTCAAACAATTGAAAATTTTACAGAGATGACAAAACAAAAACATCATTATCCAAGCAAAATTTATAAAATATAGTAAAAAAAGGCTTTTTCTGGTAAAGAGAGTTTTAGCTTTGTCTATTTGTCTTGAAAAGGTAATACGTACCTCCAAAAAGGAAAAGTGATTGCAGATTCCAATGGTCCAAACAAGAATAAATTTGGTGACCCTATTTGTTAACTTTAAATATTTATTATAAGATGTTAAAAAGTTCCATTAGTGTAAATTTGGTGCTTTTTTTTTTAAAATGGAGGGGTTAGTGTTTCAAATATGAGAGGAATGGAATTTTTTTTTTATCTCAAGAAAAATATGTATCTTAATAGGTAAATTTTGGATGAAAAATCCTTTGAAAGAGTTTAAAGAATTTAGGTTATAAATATTTTGAAATGGGGAAAAAGATGATTTTAGACTTTAAAGTTTGAGATGTAGAAATATGAATTAAAAGGAAACTTGATTGTTACAATTAAAAATTGAAAGATTAAGTTTAAGACAAAAAAAAAACATTAAAAAAGGTTCATGTTAAACATAGCATAGGACCAAAAATCAAATACACTTAAGCCTGTGATTAAGGAAGTGTATAGAATTATAAATAAATAAGGCGTGTTTGTTTTGTAAGAATAATAAAAAGTGAGTGCTAATATAAAGAGGAGCAGATTCACAAAAGTATTTATTCTCATCTAGTGGCTGTAAGAATGAACACTTGGCCACATTTTTTGAAAGTCACTTTTTAGAGTTATTATATATCTCCGAAATAGCCTAAAATGTTTGTATTTTTTGTTTAAATCAATGTATTTTCTAATTTTAAATTATATGTACGAGTTTCTATAAGTGGATATTTAGAGTAGTCTTAAAAAGCTCCACTTAATGTTCTATTTTCATCTATTGCTTAATAAATATTCACTAAAAAAAGAAAATTAAATTGAACTTTTTTAATAAATTAAAATTAACTTTGTCTACCACAAATTAAAAATATAATTATATCGTTTGCTTTTTCAAAAGTAAAAATATTTAAATTTATTTAACTAAAAAAAAACTATATTTTTCTTCTTCTCTGTGAATGTCCATTGAGAATTCATAAACACTTTATTATAGCTGCTATATGCTGTCTCCCTCTTCCTCATTTTATTTCACTTTTATCAGTCACAAAAGTATATTTTGGTAATTGCATTTTAGTACAGAAGTGATATATTGATTTCGAAAATGTATTGCGAAAAAATAACATTTAAAACGTTTTTATAGTATATATTTTTATCTAATATATTAATTTATTTAATTATAGTATCCTTTCATTTAATTGTTGACTAATTTTGAACATTTTAAGGGTTCGGAGATAAGTTTTTATATTTATTCACTCATTGTTATACAGACTTAAAATCAATTTTGTGCCTTTCAAAAAACTAAGAAGTTAGTTGGATGAAAAAGATAAGGTAAAATAACGAAAATAAGAGTGATGAAAATAATATTTAATTATTTGGTAAAATGAAAGTAAAAGTTAATGAAAATAGAGTAATTCTCAGATGTATTTTTCGACTTTAATTTTCATCTGGTTATATCCATCTTTCCTCTCTTTTTTCTTCTAATTTTTCAACCAAATTCCTTTAATTTACATTTTATACGTCACCAATTTTCTTTCATTTTTTTTTTTAATTTCTGTCTACCCAATTTCTCTTCCTACTAAAAGTGGTGGCAAATAAAAACCATCATTGAAAAATACTTTGGCAAAATATCCATCAGCTATTACTAAAAGGTTTATTCGTATTTAAATGAACTGAAGAATAATCCATATTCATCTCTTTCTCAAGGGGAGTGAGTATACATACATCATAAAATAAGAGAGGATAAGGTGTAAGAGGGGAATAATTTACTCTAAACTATAACTATATATAACTATAGAAAAGGAACTAAAATTGAAGTTGCTTCTAGATATTGCTGATGAAGAAACTAGCCAGTTTCCAACTACAATGCTCTCTACAGGTTCACTAAGAAAGATGGATAAAGAGATTATGTCATGTTTCTCTAGGGCCATCAAATGATTGTGTTTTTCTCAAATTCCAATGGAGACCTTCATGAATGCTGCGCAAGAAATCATTTGTAGAATCATCCAAACAAGCCGTAGGAACAGGCCATGGAGCCATGCTACAAACCAGTGCATCTCCAGGTGCTAATTGCTTCCTGTCTTTTCCATCAAATGATGCCCATGCAGGGCTTCTGCTGTTGAATGGTACTTGCACCCTCAAAGTCACATGCTCTGGAAATATCATTGGCCTAAAAGATAGAGAGTGTGGGCATATTGGGGTGAATAAAATACCTGGAACCTGCAATTCAAGACTCAGTTTCAGATGGAGGTGGAGAATGATTATATTTATATTTAGTTCTAGACAAGTAAATTGAAGGTTTAACTATGTTTTTCGTCCTTAAATTATGACACAATTTTGACTTTTGTTCCTATCTGATCCTGTTAGGTCCCTAAATGTATGGATGAAATTCTTTTCGTCTAACAGCGTTAACTGTTTTCTGACATGACAAACGACAAACCATATATTAAAAGCAATCCGCAAGTTCCTCTTCAGTCAACGTTTTAAAAGGTTAGCATGATTAACAGTTAACACCGTTGGGTTGGGTCAGGAGAACTGCGTCCATGCATTTATTAAGGATGAAGTCCTAACAGGATCAAAGTTTGAGATAGACAAAAATCAAATCACTTGGTGACCAAAAACATAGTTAATCTTAAAATGAAATAAATCGATTAGCTTCGTGATGATGTCATTGGAACAGTAAGATTAATGTGAATGTGACTTCAAACAGAGTAGATTTCTATGGCAGTTCAACAAATATAGCTGATTTCATTCCGAGACATTGAAGATACCTTTTTAGTGAACTGGCATTTAGTAGATGTTATTTAAATGCAATTGGTTCACAAAGGAATTCTACTTTCATTCTCTAGTTTTGACTTGTTTGAGACACTTAATTCAGAAAAATAGAAAATCAATCAAATAAAGTTTGCTTATTTTCAAATTCAATTTTATTCTCCCAATTTTCAAATTTACATTTTTCACACCATGGGAAGAGTCGATTGGAAGGTAGTCCAAGTAAAACACAGTGTTCATTTATCTACAACTGTTTCTTCCAAATTGCTTATTTTTCCCTCAGTTAACAATTCTAGAAATATTCGGGAGACTATAACAACCTTCAATAATTTCCTCTGAAACAAGTGGCATACTGGCACTACATAATTCCCTCCCAAAACTGAAATTCATTGCACTGAGCTCCCCTAAAAGCTTGAGCAAATCAAAGGTACTATTGTAAAATTCATTTCACAGTCAAGTCCCACTAAAATCACAAGGATTTATTTCTTTTGGATAATCACCATACCATGTATCACAAAGGAAGCAGAAAATCTATGGCTTCAACCTTAATAACATTTGTCGTAAATATTTTACATTCATTGTCTATTTTAAGGCCGAGAAAAAACTTTAATTTATGAGAAGGATTGACCAAAATTTCCATTGTAAAATATTATCTTTATCGATCGAGATGAAACACTACCAGAGAAGAAAAAAAAAATTAAACTATGCAGTCAAGCCATACGAATAAGAAGCTATTCATCAAAGTACCTGTGGATGAACCATTGATCCTCCAGCTGCTAAAGAATATGCTGTACTGCCAGATGTAGTGGATAGGATTAATCCATCCCCTTGCACACACGTGACAAAGGAGTCGTCACAGTAGCATTCCAAATTTGTGAGGAAAGAAGATATTCCACGATCAATTGTAACCTCATTTAGAACAAGCATAGGTTCTTCAGTTTCATATTCATTTTTAGCTGCTTCTCGTATAACATGACATTGTAAACGATGCCGTAATGTGATACTAATGGGGCCCTTTAAAATTGATTCAAGGCATTCTTTGTAATGTTCACTATCTGAAGGATGGTTAAGTCCAGTTTCCAATTAGAAATGAAAACAGATACTATAATAAAAAGGTCCGGAGGGACAAAATAAGTTACTCTGTTAGTATCTTGATCTATCTTCTAAATAATATATGTAAATAAAAGTTGCAGGATACAGAAAGGGGTCATAAAGCCAAGAGACCCTAAAGAAAAAGGGACAATGGGAGGCACTGGCCCTTTGAACATAGATGCTGCCTGCACATTTAGTACATGATCATTATTAATCAATGTCCCTAAGCAAACCAATATACAACAAATAATATGACAGGTAAAGTAAAACCAAGTATCATATCTATTTACTAAACTCTTTAAGAATGAATAATCCATTGCCAGAGATTAATAGTACTAAAGATACCCCATCCTGAGTGTAACAGTCATCATATTCTTAGAAAACTCAATCCAAAAGGAAAAGTTACGCAAATCCAAGATCAGTAATTAATTAAATGAAATTTATACTCTTAGGATGAAAAAGTTTTTTAGTGATTTAGTACACTATGTAAATACCTATTCAGATTTACCTCAACATGATATCTTTCCCTCGAAACTGTCTCGATGCATAGAATCATTCACAAAAATAAACCATCAAGAAATATATACTATTACTACTAATAATAATAAACTAAAAAATCAGCAACTGAAGAAGTGCTTAAACTTCAACATTAGTAATATGGATAAAATACTGGAAATCCAAGAGTTTCTTTGGTTCACAATGCCTGTTGGTTAAATTTTAGGCAAATAATTTCTGGCTTCTAATCATATTTTATGTGACAAAGTTGACAGGTTTCACTTTGAAAAGTGAACCTTTCTAGATTTGGATCAGAAATAGTTTTTTCCCGAGACAAAATAAAGCAAATTAATAGCTTGAATGTGTATTAGAAATCTGTGCTGCTTTTATACAATGGCAAATTAATTTAAATTGATCTCACGTACCCATAGAACAGTACCATCTCCACCAAGAGTTACCACGAGGTCAACCTTAGTGTGCAGCCTCAAAACTTCCTCGTCTACAAAAAAATGTCATTGTTCAAATAATTATAATTTTCAGAAAAATAAAGTATGCAAAATAGTTTATGAAAATAATAATAAAGGATATATTGTATGAACACACACACACACCTTGGTGTACAAGCCAGAAAATTTTGTGAAGGCGATTAAGTGAAAACTGTCCTTTTATGAATTTAATTGCTTACCATCATTCCAGGTTTCTACAAAGTTAAAGTATGATGATTCTGCCAAAAGCTCAACCCTGACACGTGGTTCTACATAGATGTGTAGATTCTTTTGTTGCCTCAACCATCTGGGAATGATAAAAAAGAAGCACACAGTAGATTTAAATGAAGGTTTGCCATGAGCTGAAATGCTAAAATCAAAATAAAGTTTCCGTTCTGTATAACTGGTTATTCACTTGAACCAAAGACAAATACATCGAAGGCTAAAAAGGTACAGGATAGATGTAAATAATACTACATAATGAGAATTGGAGTTAAACTTGAAAATAAACAATCTTCACTTAGTCACATCAAACTCACAAAAATGAATTGAAAAGTTAGGCTAACTTATATTTTGCACGAATCTAGTGAGAGAATGGAATCTTAACCATCCATTATGATTGAAAGTTAAGACTATCACATTTTCATGTGCATAAATATGAATGACAGACACCATCAAATGTATCAAGTTTTGTATAAAAATGTAAAATGAGTTGAGATCTATGATCAAAATTAATTTCCATATCAGCATAATCCTTACTTTCATGAAGAGTTTCAATCTAAAATCAGTATTGTATTAAGGAAAACCCAACTTTGGGAGAACCAAACGTTAAAACAAACAATATATTAGAGTTCATACCTAACCATTTCAGAACACAGAATTTGAACTGAAACTGAGTTTGGTTTGGTCAATATGAGCACTGTCTGTGGGCATGATTGCCACTTCAAAGAGATCTGAAATAAATAAACTTCTGAATTAGACAATATACAAGTATAGCCATTGTAAATTTACAATTAGCATTACAACAAAGTTTAGAAAAAAGGAGACAAGATTATCGGTCACAAGAGCAATAAAATCAAATCGCCCACAACAAGAAACACCTGCTTACTACTGCGCTGAGCAGTGGTTATATTTCCTCTTTCAAAAGAGACAATGTCATGTTTGTACTGGTCACTTTGATCATCTTTGCAGAACCATGAAAGTTTAAATGAAGCCTGCTCAGAATAAAGAAATAAATTAAGACTAATTAGCTTAAGCAGCAACTAAGCGAAGCTTATGAATTGCAAATTTAGTAGGAGATAAAAGAATATTATTTGTAAGTAAAAATAGAAGAAGGTGCCTTAGCACAGACTTTTAAGTTTAAATATATGGAATAAATAATACAAAATCATGTAGAAATTAATGAGGATGTCAATCGCAAGATACTTGTGGGATGCATAAAATAGAGAAAGAGGCATCTGAAGGAAGAAAAACAAGACTGATGACATGGAAGGTCTATGCACAAAAAGACAAATCCCAAATTAGTTACAAAGGGAGGACAAGTGGCAACCAATTCGAAAATTGTGGAGCCAAGGAAGAGTAACAGAAAGAGAATACCAAATATCACGGTACAAGATTTTGTTAGGTAGGCAAATTGTGGTAATTCTCTCTCCTCTCAGATTTCTCTCTGTTTCTCAAACCCTTTCTGAGTATTCCCTTCCTTCTCAGGTGCAATGGCAGGAATGAAATTACGACTGCAAGTCCTTCTAGCATCCCTCCATTCCTTACAGTGCAGCTTTTATGTTGGGACTTATTTACTAATTCTGTTATTGTTGAATGATTGGAATATAGTATTTAAACAATAATAAAAATTCCACATACATTCTCTGATATTCTGATATTTAAATTTATGTTCTATCAGCATCAAGGGTTACTGTGATCACAAAGTCCCGACTGAACTCAATGGCAAGCTGCTTTTGCATTGCTATAGGTCTGACTATATTATATGATAGTAAGTGTCGGACTTTAAAGGGACAAAATAAGAGGAAGGTGAAAGTAGCATAAATGAGAATATTAAGATGGATGTGTGGCCACACAAGAAAGGTCAGGTGGTTATATACAAGAAAAGAATGGTGTAGCCACTGATTGAGGAAAAGATGATAGAAAACCGATTTAAGCCGGTTTGGACATGCACAAAATTGGCCATGAGTGGCACTGGCAAGAAGAGTATATGGCACAATTTTTAGTCCTGTACAGAGGAGGAGATGAAAAAGGAGCTTGGAATAAATTGTCAAAGGAGATCTAAAGATAGATAGTAGTCTTGAAGCTCTGACTTTTAGCAAAGCCAAAAGACGTTGTGTGATTTATATGTAGCGAATCTCAGTCAGACAAGGTTTTCTTGTTGTTTAGTTAAGGTTGGGTTTGTAATGTTAAGATTAACTGACACACTACAAATAGAAAACTACTCGGATATGAATTAGTTACTGGTAGGACAAATTTTGTAAAACATGTGGTGATGGTACTTGCATGATGTCATGGAAAAAGGTGCACAAAAAAATTTAGTAGTAATTTCCCTAATTATACACCAGTAATAACATAGTTAACCCAGTTGTCATTTGAATGTAAAGGCTCAACAGCTTGTGCTGTTCTGAAGAATCATAATCTGTTCAGTCTTATGGATGTTTGAACATGAGAAATGTAAAAAAATATAAGGCTAGACAAACACTTGCACTGAGACACAAATATTTCAAAATATAAAATATCAACAGGACACCCGACTGTGTCGGGTTGATCATATAGCCCAATTTGTTTCGATCACGGAATTATAAAATACCTTTTTGACTATTTTGGAATCAGAAGTGGGTGTTCCATCCTTAAGAACCTCATGCGAGCAAATACCATTCCTCGAACAACATTTTCCAGACTGTCCATTAGCTACATTACACGATGTAGGTTGTTTGGCAGGGCTATTTGTCCTCATATCATCAAGATCAACCTGATGCTCAAAACATGATTTTTCTGCAATAAAAACAAACAGCAATCAGAAATTACAAACTTCCAAAGTTGAGATATAGATAGAACACCACTTAGCTGAAGAGATAGAAACTACATAATGAAATAGGCCACATGGAAACATAAATATAGAAGACATGGAAAAATAGAAAATTCTAGCATTCACTTTAATGCTTCAATCACCATATCTTAAAAAACGTTCAGTATTGCCGGTGGGACCTTCGTAGATGTCAGAAGCTTAGAAGGTACATCTTAACATCCAAAATATTTAATTGTTTACTTCCTTGAGGTCAAGATTGAGATCATCAAACTAACTTTTTTGCAACTTTACGAAAATAGGGGTATTATATTTTCATCAGTTGAATGACCATGAACACACACTGAAAACATGCAATGAACAAAGCTACATATTTAGCAAAAGATTTCAACCGTAAAAACATACAAGAACAAAAAATGAAACCGGAAAAGTACTCTCTTCGAGAAAATAAAAGTACGCTTCATCACTTCTAAACAGCACATACACCTAACTTGAATTCCAATCAGTAAAAGACAGAAATTCCATTGCATAGAACAAATACTTGAGACAGCAAATTTGGATAAGATGAGTGGTATGAAAAGGGATAATAAAAAGTAACATACAATGAAAGTAACTGAAATACGAGAATAGAATTGACAAAAAAGAAATAAATTGTTCATAAATCAACAAGTATAAGAGAGCATGATCACAGTTAAGTCAAAAACAGATAGTTTATTTTCCTTTTCCAATAACAACCACAACAGAATGGAAAATTTAAAAATAAAGACTCTTCATCTTGTAGTTATTCAGTTATTAGAACCTGTATGTTCAAACTTCAGATTCCGATCCCTCTCCAGCTCAAATTTACGTTTCCATTCAGCAGCCTCAGCTTGAGCAGAAGCTTTCCCTTCAGCAACTTGCCTGAGAGCCTTTGCAACAGCTAGAAGGAGTTCAAGACAAAATAAGGACAAAGATCTTTGCATCAAGATCATGTCTTGTTGCAGTTGATATTAATAATTTGAACAGAATACGATCATACTTCTTAAAGCTTCAGAGAACTCTATAAGATGGTCATCCGATCCCTGGATGGGAGATTGAAGAATCTCTTCCACTGCTTTCTCAGGAAATAGAGAAAAGGAATTGACAAAACCATTCTCAGCCTGTGAACATGACATGCTAGTCTTTCCCTGCTGCATAAAGTAAATCAGGCAAAAGTCACAAAAACAAGAAGTATACACTTGTCACAAATTCTGATATATGTGAACTTCGGTCGTGCTTTGTTTGATTATAAGCATGAACATGCAAATGACCAGTAGGTATTCATATTGGCAGATACATCTCAGTGTCAGAGAGATATAAAGGTAGCACAGACTGCCATGAAGAGTAGTGGTTTACAACTAATCCCACCTAACAATCAATAAATTTTGTTAACACAAGCAATCCCACTAGACGCTGATCCTACAAGTAATGAAGGAAATCAAGGCCAATTTTGACTCTAACTCATTTTTGGACACCCCCACTTTCATTTTCCTTAAAAGCAATAGTTTGAAAATTGTAGCCAATTGTAACAGTAAAGGATTCCCCGGCTCCCAGATTCCAGGAACACAACTCCAAACCTCAAAATAAACACAAAACAAAGCATCCTAATGAGCAAACTTGCCAGCGAAGAAAAACCCTATCAATTCATGACGCGAACCAACCAACAATTAAGATTAAAAGACAAAGGAAAAAAACATAATTGAAGCTGAAATTAAGAAGATTATGAAAAATTAACGAAGATAGAAATTAAATTACCGATGAATTGAGCTTGTTTGGAGCCATTAGAGGGAAATGGAGAAGACAGAGAACAAAGGAAGACGAATAATTGGGATCCCTTTGTCTCGTTTCTGCTCCAACACAATACAATCCAAAGTGTCTGAAGAATTTTGACCTTCAAATTTGTTTACTTATATTCATATATATACAACTCAACGCAACGCATGGCACATGCTGTTTCTGTATAATAGATTAAACTTTTTGTTCAAATTTCGAACAACCCAGAAACAGTGGGGTTTTCAGGTTTTTGTTTTGTTTTTTTCTTCTTTTTCTTATAAGTTAATTACTACAAGACTAATTAATTCCTCTCTACAGATAGATAATATTTTGTGAGTATAGCAATGCAATTAATTAGTTAATTAATAATTAATTAATCTGTGCTTCCATATTAACATGCATATTAATTTTATTTCTTTTATTAATATTATCAGTTCATTCAATTCTTGATATTGTGAATAAAAATAATAATAGTAATAATTGCTTCGTCTATAGTCAAGTTTGTACGAGTCAATAAATTTAGTCTTCTTCACACAAAAAAAAATTATTTAGTCTTTTGGACTAATGCTTATTATATATTAAATTAAGATTGGTTGTTAAATTGAAATAATTTAACTTATACTTAAGAATTAGACTGATGATTGGTGTCAATTTTAAGAACTTCAATTATTTAAAGGTAGATTGGCCAAATATATAAATACTTAATATAAAGACTAAAATTAAATTTTGACCAATTTTTGCACCTTTCCAATTAAAATATTAGTAATGAAAAATGAAAAAAAAAAACTTATTATTCTATTAATCACTTTGATATTTATTAGTGAGAACATATGCATCACATATTTTTTTTTATAATTTTATTGTAAATATAATTTTTTTATAATTTTATTGTAAATATATGTTTTTAGTTTGTAAATGATTTTATAATTGAAAAAATTCAATAAATGTATAGAAGTGATTAAATAAAAAAGTAATTAAATTTAGAAAATAATTACTAAAAATATAATTACTAAAATAATTATTTTAATTTAAAAAATATAAATAAGATACATTTAGAACATAAATATAAACAAAAAAAATCCTGAATATCTAACATTCAATATTTATGGACCGATTCATCTCCAAGTCAGACCAATTAAAATAAGATGAGGTCAAAGTGAAATAAATCATGTATATTTAACATATATTTAAAAAATATATTTGTACAATTGTAACTTAATAGTTGAAAATAAAAATATATTTAAAAAATATATTTGTACAATTGTAACTTAATAGTTTAAAATAAAGACTTATATACACTTTATATATATATATATATATATATATATATATATATATATATTTTTTTTTTATTCATTAATCATTTTGAGGAATTAATGACATTTTGGAAATGAGGACCACAAACCCACTACATTAATGAATGATAAAATCAAATACCTTTCTTCTTTAACTAAAATTATTAATGAATCTATGTTATTGCATGATGTTGTGTGTAGCTAAGTCCTATCACATCATTAGGAACCTTCTTTTCCTTTTTTATTTCTTAAAATCTTAAGACAATTATGAAATTCAATTTGTACTATTTAAATATTTTTAAATATTTTAAAACAATTTTTGTTTGGTACCTCGGCATTATTATATGCCATTAGAGATTATTTACTTTTTATAAGTGATAATTTTGTTGAGGAGGATTTTGTAAAGGAAGAATCATTCATTTGCATAAGCATAAAATAATTTTAAGAATATCATTATTAAAAGTATGTTGAGGATCTTGCACTGAAAAAATCATTCTTCCCAATAAGCATGGAATAAATTGACATTCTGATTCTTTAAAATATCATTCATGAAAATCTTTTATCGTGAAGGAAAAGTTATTTCCCAATCATTAATAAAAGAATTTTAAAAACTTCATTTTCATAAATATCATTCATGAAATTTATTTATTTATTTGTATGAATTGCATTTTATTCTGAAATAAATACTGAATTGAATGTCGTTTTTTAGAAGTAAGTCGAGATGTTCATGGGGATGAAAATTTATTCCCAAAGTTATAAATTTATAATTAATATTCAGAATATTTAAAAATTATAATAAAAATATTTTTGTGTTTCTAAAAATAAATCCGCAAGAGATGATAATTATAATATTTATGCATGTCAAATTATAAAGATAAATTAATATTATGTACATTAGGAATTTAAAATTTGAAAGTTATTAGAATAAACATGAAATCAAAATTACTTGAGGTTTATACAAATATTAAAAATTTTAAATTTATGACTTAGTGACTTTTTAAAAACATATATGGAGAATGTGTATCGAATCACTCAAATAAAATGATATTTTTTTATATATTGTTTGTCCTGTCGAAATTTTATCTTTAAAAGTATATTAGAGAATAGAAAAAGAAAAAAAAAATATAAAATACGTTTAAATTTAACTTTTAAATGATGAGTGACTTATTAGTATCGAGAATCATTTATCATGTGTCTAACTTTGTTTATACATGAATTTTAATGAATTTCAAACCTAAAAATCTTCTTTATATATAAGTGATTTTGAAGTTATTAAATATAAAACATCTTTTTTCCATTAATAATCTAACTACTTAATAGACACACTATACTTTGGTCAAATAAATTACCATTTAAACCATTTTCAATCACATCAATCTAAAACATCACCATAAAAAAATACAATTCTATGGGATTGTTCAATTACATACATCAAAGAGAATATTCAAAATATACCCACGTATTTATTTAATCAAAACAGAAATAAAAGCATAAAATTTAATTTTATTTGGGCATAAACTATTTTTAGAGTATAGTATATAATGTTAGAATATATGAAAGACATTAATAAACGAATAAGTTCAGTTTTTCTACAATATTAGTATATAAATTTTACATAAGTCAATAAAAAAATATCATGTAATTTTAAAATTAACTATTATAGAAGTCAGTCACATTAGTTTATATATAATAGTAATTAGTATAAATACATATGTGACCTTTTTCTTTAATAACAATCAAAAAATAAAAATTAGCACAACAATTAAATTATTTTTAGATAAACTGATGTAGGATTTTTTTTAATTATATTATAAATAATTTCATTTTATTTTGCTTCATAGTTATTCTACTAAATATACCACGAGTTTTGATGAATAAATTTATTAAAAAAGTTTCTATTTTTCCTTTTAGAGGAAGCACAATGATTAATAAAAAATTATTTAAACTATAATATCAATTATCTCTTTTTTCTTTCTATTAAGCTGCTATTAAAATTTAAAGGATTTGGAAAGAAACTTATTAAAGTGGATATATCAAGTTTTCCTTTACCAATATTAATTACTCACAAACAAACTACTCGGTACAATTAATATTACTTTATTTATATATATATATATATATATATATATATAATTTTATTTTATATTATATTATTTTATATTAATGTGATATTATCAATTATTTTATTATTTTTTATAAATAGTGGAGTGGATTTTTTTTCTCTGTATTTCTTTTTTATTTCTATTAATATAACATTTGATTTGAAAAAAAAGGAAAAAAATAAATAAAGAGAAAAGTGGAGTTTACGCGCAAAACGCAATTCACGCATTTATAGTCAACCAAACCACACCAACTACCCAACCCAACCTAACATGTTTGTTATATAATTTGTTCAAACTATGTAATTTGAAAAAAAAATTGACATCTTTGTCTTCTAGACTAAAAAATTAAAAATCACAAAAATGGAAATTTTCACATTCTTTTGAGATATTAATTATAACAAACAATTAATGTTTTCTCACAACTTCTGTCAACCTTTTCCATTTTCTCCCACATTTGGTCATGGTTGGCAATAAATGTAAGACCACTCTCCATCATTGGAGAAATAAATAATTGAAAGTAATAAAATAATTTAATTTAATTAGATAAAATATTTTTGTTACAGAGTTTTACTTTATTCTTATTATTTATTGACTGATTTTATTTCTTTGTTATTGAAAAAACAAAATTTTGAACAAAAAAAATTCTTCATACCATTTATGGAGTTCACACATTTCTATACTTTTTCAATATAATCAGACTCAGACTCAGTCACTCCTTCCCAGATTCTCTAGTCAACCAAACAACCCCTCGTTCATTCATTTTATCTTTTTAGACATTAAATTAATGCTTTATTTTTTTTAAACATTTACAGGGTTTTTTTTTAATAAAATAGTGAAATAATTATTAATATTACTCTGAGCCATAACAAAACTGTTCGTCCATGACTTATTCTGGAAATTCAACTAAATAGTGAACACATTAAGTGGGTTCAACTTTTCAGACAATTGTTGAATTGAATTTTACGCGTATTAGTTACATCAGCTCTGCACAAATCAATTTATAAACTAAAATCAACTCATATGGACGAAACTGTAATTGCACAGCAGCAGGTTTAAGTCAAAAGAAAAAGTTAAGTAAAGAGCTTATTGTAAATCCCTAAAATCTTAACATAGAATATATATATATATATATATATATATATATATATATATATATATATATATATATATATATATATATTCGGTACACCCAATAAGTTCCACATCGCTTAAAAGTTGAGGTCAAGCAAAGTTTAAATACTCCTACCTCCTTCCATCATTTGAAATGTCTTTTAAAGACAAAATCGTGACGGAGCTAAAATGCTTATGGACAATACATTCTCTCATTCTCTTTTCCCTCTTATATTTTTTATGTGATTTATTTATTTATTTTTAAGAATTATCTTACGAGTTTTGAAATGACATATCTTGTAAAAGAAACGGTTTAATTTTAGTTTTAAAAATTTCATTATTAATATTTAGTAGGGTTAAACATGTTTTTGGATATACTCCAATTTTAGCCAAGAAACATATTTGAACCTCAAATGAACTTAACAATTTTTTTTAAATAATTAAATTCATGCATTTAAAAAAAAAAACTAAATTAGTGCAAAATTTTAACCAAAAAAAATAATTATAATATTTAATAACAATTAAGGGGTCAAAATTAAATTTAATCTCATTTAATTTCTATTTACACTTTATTTACTCATCCATCGTGCATTTAAGTATGTTTATATAAAATTTTTTAAAAAAAATTGTCATCTTTTTCACATGGACATGCATGTACCCGCATATACACAAAATATTTTAGTTTTAAAAACTTTATCACTGATATTTAAAAGAGTTAAACATGGTTTTGGTTATACTCCAATGATAATCAAAAAAACATTCGAATCTCAAATAAACTTAACAATTTTTTTCAAATAATTAAATTAATGTATTTTTAAGAAAGAAAACTAAATTAGTCTAAAATTTTAAAAAAAATTACATGTTTAATAACAGTTAAGGGACCAAAATTAAATTTAATCTTATTTAATTTCTATTTACACTCTATCTACTCATCCATCGTGCATTTACACATTGTTACATTTATATTTAAGTATATTTATGTCATTTTTTTACATGGACAGACATACATTTACACAAAATATTATTCTTTTCCATAGTATTTTGAATACTTCTATCTAATTTTTTTTTTGCTTTTGTTGCGTAACACACTGTCATCACATGTTAAAGATAACACAAATTGCACAAACATAAAATTAATATTATTTACAAATATCATACACACAAAAGTCAAACATCTTGTTAATCATCTAATTAATATCATTAAGTAATCAACTAATTTAATCATCCATAAACTTATATTACCTAATAGCTTGTCACAATAATAAATATTAATATAGTCACAATAATCTCTTGTCAAATCTATTGTGTATAACATTTAATCACTTTAATATAATACTGTTAAACCAATATTTTATACAAATATTTTAATCAATATTATAATTGTTTTTAGCAATGAAAGACACAATATGACTGCATATGAATAATTTTTGTTTTTCTTATTCAAAATCTACTTCTCGAACTCCTATGTCATTGTTTGATTAGACTAAAACTCGCATTAGGGTACAGGTTGAAATTGTGGAGTGGGAGTGCAGAAAGAAATAACCCATACTCAGAGGCCTTGTTCTGGGCCTGATTGGGCCTTAGGAAGCCCAAAGTCATTGATTGGGTCGTAGTTCACTATTCTCTACTTTCACTTTCTTCTATTTTACTACATACGCTTTTCTGAGAGCTTGTCGGAGCTTCCCTTTTCCGCTCTCCCATTCATTCTCACCGTTAAATCAAACCCTAGTCATGGATAGCTTACAAGCCACTTACAAAGATGAGGAAGATGAAGAGGACGAGGTGCCACCACCCACCACCGCCACCACCGCCCTAGCCACAGACTCCGAATCACCGGAAGCTCCTCCTGCCACAACCAGCACGCCCTCTGATACCCCAACCGAGCAACCTAACGACGCGCGATCGGAGCCTGACCCGTCCGACGAACTCTCAGACGAGGAGGCCGCCTCCGACGGATCCAAAAAGTCCCCGAAATCCGGCCGCGAAGAAGGCGACGCTTCTGACGAGGAGCCGCCGCCGAAGAAACAGAAGCAGCTCTCATCTATTACGGCGGAGGCGGCGAAGGAGGACTCGCCTGTGCCAGCGACGGCGGAGGGCGCCAACAATGCGACTACTCCCGCAGCGAACGGCTCGGCGCCGAACGCGAAAAAATCGAAGAAGAAAAACAACAACGTGTGGGCGACGAAGTCGACGCGGAAGGGGAAGAAGAAAAACAACCGCAACAATAACAACAACGGCAACAACAACAACCATGCAAACGGCGAGGACAACGTGCTGATTACGCCGGTGCCGCGGTTCCCCGACAAGAGCGACGACACGGCGGAGATGAAGATTTGTCTGTCGAAGGTTTACAAAGCAGAGAAGGTGGAATTGAGCGAGGACAGAATGAGTGCGGGGAGCACCAAGGGTTACAGAATGGTGAGGGCAACGCGCGGAGTCGTGGAAGGCGCGTGGTACTTCGAGATTAGGGTTGTGAAGTTGGGGGAGACTGGGCACACGCGCCTTGGGTGGTCGACTGAGAAGGGTGATTTGCAGGCTCCGGTTGGGTACGATGGGAACAGTTTTGGCTATCGGGACATTGATGGGAGTAAGATTCATAAGGCGAGTAGGGAGAAGTATGGAGAGGAAGGGTACAAGGAAGGGGATGTTATTGGTTTCTACATCAATTTGCCTGATGGCAAAAATTATGCGCCCAATACACCTCAGTTGGTGTGGTATAAAGGCCAGCGATATGTTTGTGCTCAAGATGCTAAGGAAGATCCACCCAAAGTGGTGCCTGGTCAGTTTTCAACTTTGTTATTTAGTTTTCATGATTCTCATTTACGTTTTTCAGCTAGGAAACTGAATCTTCAATGATAGATTTGCACTTGGTGATTTTTTTAAGTTAAGATACTACTGAAATACCTGGTGGTTGCTTTCTTAGTGTTTGAGGGCTTAGTTAATTATTCATGTTTTTGGGCGGAGGGAGAAAATTTGACTGACAACCTTGTTTGTATTTCTCGATTACTTTATTGTGATTTTGTTATTGGTTCTATTTTCTGCCTAGATTTTCAAAGTATGGGAAACTGAATGTTGCCAAGATGTACCATATACTTGTAATGAATGGTGAAGCTGCTAATAGGCTTGGAAACCCTGCTAAAATATGTAGAATAGACTAAAAGAACCTGCAGAACTCGAATCAACGGAAGTTAATGATTTATAGGACAATGAACATAATTAAAACATTAACGGAAACTTGGACCCATCTTGTGAAACTTAATTGAGAAATGCTAAAGTTGTTAGAGAAATAGAAGCAAAATGTTTGTATGTAAGAGTCTAGAAATAGTGTTTGAGGTTTGATAAAACAGAGATCAGAGCCTCCAAAGAGAATAATACAGATGAGAGGGATCATTGAAAAAAAAACTTGACAGAAACAGAGATGAGAGTATTTGTTCAAAATTTTCACCCATTGCAACCTAGAGACATGTGGCAGAGATGAGAGTAGAACATGACAATAAGGTTTTCGTGTTCTTTTTCTTTCTATTTGTAACAAAACTAAGTTGAAACACCTAAGAATCGTCTAAAACTTGGTTAACATGTGTTGGTGGCATGACCAGAATTGGAAAATGGGGAAAGTCTCATGTGCCTTCATCATTTCCACTCTGATGAATCATGTGGAACACTGTTTTCAATACAATTTAAAGTATACTGGCAAATCCTGAGTACTATGGGTTATTTCATATTTCAAAGTTCAAATCTTATTGATAGGACTTATCGTGGATGTGGGATATTTTGTAATTTGGATAGGGACTTATATATGGATGCACATCTAGGATATTCTTGGGCAGTGAGATAGGTGGAACTTGATTTCAGATTACTCTGTACAAGTAGGTCAATGCTTTTTTTTTTTTTGTTAGCTTACTAGTTTCCATCCCTACCCCATATTGGAAATCTTCTTTAATGTTGATGCTGATCCAATTTTTTTGAACTCTCTTCTTCTCAAAAGATGGAATATGAAATACAATTTAAGAAAGCTTTTAATAAGGAATGTAGTTTTTTATTTTAAATGTAAAATGCCCAAAATATAGAGCTTCTATAAAAGTTAATTGGAGGATTTTTTTTTGAAGATAAGCACCCAAAAAACTGGGTCAACATTATCCAGGTCACCCATGCTATATTTACAATACTAATGGTTTGACAATTTATGGATTAGAGGTTTAAGTGAGTATACATGCTGTGATGTTAAGGAGACCATGGCCATGGGCGAGTAGGAGCTTGTGAATACAGTGTAATTATGGAGATTATATTGAAATTTTCCCAAATGCACTAATTTCTTACCCCTATGAAATGTTTGGAAGTGGCTGAGAAAGTGAGAATGTAGAATAGTAAATATATGTGAAGCATTTTTGCTGGTAGTTAAATACAATTTGTGCCGGTGGGTGCTTGTCAATGAATCCTTGAAAACCTGATAGTTAATAAACTTTTGTTAGAGGCCTTCATTAGCTGTGCTCCTTATCCCTTAATTGAAAAAAGTGTTGACATTTAATAACCGCCTCCCTTGCATGTAGTACACGTCTACAGGAGATGACATTATTTGATCCATGTAGCCGAGTCTGCTAAGTAAGAAAAGGGCTTGATATTATTGTTGTTCCCTTGCATATAGTACAAACATATTCCCTTAACTGTTGTATTGTTTTTTTTTTGCGGGAACTGTATGTTGTATTTTATGTGTTCAATTTTTAAGTTTCATATATTATATTGTGTGCAGGAAGCGAGATATCATTCTTTAAAAATGGCATATGCCAAGGTGTAGCTTTCAAGGATCTCCACGGTGGTCGTTACTATCCTGCCGCATCAATGTTTACTCTACCTAATGAACCAAACTGCACGGTTAAGTTCAACTTTGGTCCTGACTTTGAATGTTTTCCCGAGGATTTCAAGGAACGACCAATTCCTAGGCCAATGATCGAAGTTCCTTATCACGGTTTTGACAATCGAGTTGAAAATGGAGAATCTAATGAGAAGAAACCCCAGAAAGAGTGACGTGTGTTGCACTTATTGCTAATTATAAAATCTGATTCACGAATGGTTAGATTGGTGGTGTAAACGTCTGAAAGAGAGAAATTGGCCGCATGATGTACATAAAATTTGTACGTGTTCCAGTAGACATTCTGTAGTTTCTTACTTTCTTTAGTGTTGCCTTATTTTTTCTATTCGAGTTACATATGGTGTCAATCTATCTCGGTGTCTCTTCACATGCCAATAATTATCAGTCATAACAATTTATACACTACATGTGTCATAGCTTTGAGTTCAGTTTTTGTCTTAGACCTTGCAAAACCATTTTGTTTCTTTCCTAGTCATCAAATTTTCACCCAAGAACAAACAATATCTTAAGATAGATTTCTCATTTGTGACAGATTTGCATAGTCCCATTCATATGTATTTCTAATCCTAGTTTTCATTTCTCTTAAACAATAATTCTCTTCCTAAACTTGTTTTCAAATATTAAAGGATTTTGTTAACAACTTATAAATGTTTTATTTTGGATCACGCTTGGATGACATGAACAGGACTAATTACACTTCCAACATAGACTATGTCAAGTCTAGTGTGAGGTAAACAAATGAGCTTCCTTAGAAGTCCATAGACTATGTCTAGTCTAGTGTGAGGTAAACAAATGAGCTCCCTTACAAGTCTATTGATCTTTATTCACAATAGAATTGTCCCCATAGCTTCCAATTTTAAGGTTTTATTTTATAAGAACTATTGCGGTTAATCTTTCATGTTTCTTAGACATGATCAAGAATATACTTTTGTTTGAGAGATAAATATGTCTTTATTTGAGTAAGCTATTTCTATTCTAATGAAGTAGTTTTATTTTTGTAGATCCTCCATTTTAAATTGGGTATTGAACTTTTCTTTTGAGATTTGTTTTTCAGGTTCATTGTCTCTTGAAAGAATTATATTATCAATATAGACTAAGAGTAGAGTAAGTTTACTTTTGGAGAATGTTTGATGAATAAGATATGGTCATCTTGACTCCAGAAAGATCATCACTTGAGTGAGCCTACTAAACCAAACATGGGATGACTATTTGAGTTCATACAAGCTTCTTTCAACATGAACACTTTATTCCCTTCTTCAATAGGTTTAGAACCTGGAGAAATTTTCATGTAAACTTCTTTCTTTAATTGTCCATGCAGGAAAAAATATTCACATAGTTGTTACAATTTTTAACCAAAATAATGACAATGAGAGGTTGATTCTAATAGTATTCATCTTTGTATTCGGAGTAAATGTCTTCCCATAATCAACTATAAGGTTGGGTGTATTCTTTACAACTGACCTTTCTTTATACTGTGCCACCAAATTTATATTTTACATTATAAACTCATGCATCCTATTACTTTTTTATCCAGTGATATGTCAACCGTTTTTCACCTCTTGTTCTTTTCTAAGACATTCATCGTCATCGTTTCATTTATGGCTTGATTATTCTTATACTTGAATGTTTCTTGAAGTGAAATAAGGAGTTTCTTTTCTCAAAGCAATGAACAATTCATCAAAGTAATGAACAATTCATTCCAAGTTGTTAAAATAATACAATCCTTCCCATTTTTTAATAGTTCAAATCGTCCCTCTTGTGACGAGATTTGAAAAATGCGATAAGTGGGACAAATGTTACAAAACAATTTAGGTCCTATATGTGTTTTCTAACAAAAATAAGTTTATCACAGAATTTTAGAATATAAAGGACATCTTTAGACAATTTTTTTTTTGACAATAACAATAGTGATGACAATAATAACAACAGTAACAACAATAGCTCTAATGACAACAAAAATAAGATTATAAGACAATTTTGGAACATAAATAACACTTTTTAGAGAAATTTTTTTTCAAAACAATAACAATGACGACAACAACAATAACTCCGATGAAAGTTTTGACGAAAAGTCCAACAAAGATTTCGACAACAATTCAAAGGAGAACTCCTAATATTAAAAGCTCTGATACCGGTTCAAAGTGATTGATTAAAAAAACAAAGTTCTTATTTAGTTAATTTATTTCAAATACTACACCATCAACCTCAACCCTCTAGTAATAACTAGAGAGATATATCTAAAATCTTATACACTTAATATCTTAGAGAAAATATTATTCAATTGGTTCTTGAGCTTCAAGAAATTTACATAAATGGTTTAGTTACGACAATTCCTCTAAAACGGGGAAGCGATGGCCTCTGAAACTGGTTCTCACTTTTCTAAATTATTGGCCATTGGGCATCCAGTGGTAGGTTAAGCTTGTGATAAAAGGAATGCCCTCCCCTCGAGAAGTATAGTTATGTTGGAGCGGTGGCCAAACTTCCCAGATGCGTGATTAGCACCGATCGCCACCTCGCGTCGGAATTCAGCTACAATTTGGAGTCCTTGTTGTCTTGTTTGATTTATTGTTGGTGAATGTTGTGTTGTTTGATTTGTTGTTTGTGAATGTTGTGTTGTTTGATTTGTTGTTTGTGAATGTTGTGTTGTTTGATTTGCTGCTCTTGAACATCTTCCATTTCTTACATTTTCTGTGGCAGAGGAATCATCGCTTTCTTTATAGGAGAGCATTGATCATTCACTTGATACGACAAAAGCTCAAAAGAATACGAGACAACTTCGTTTAATTCCGTTTGTACTTTGAGTAAGTTAGACAAACTCATAAAAATAACTCATCGGATTGATTAATTTAAAAAAAAAAAATGTAAGAACACCATCTATATGCTTTATTTACAGAGCTTATGACAGTTAATAATCATTCCTAAAGAGATAATAGCAACTGAGTAATTACTCTTACATATATGTATCAGCAAATGATGGTTCTAATGGATGAGCGAGTTGAGATCCTCTGGAGGAGACAAGGGATGCAGTGATTGGTGGCGTTTGGAAGCGAAAGATGGTACTTTCCTGAACGAAGGTCGCTTTTTTATACGTTCCAGAGTTTGCCTGGCGTAGATGCTATAAAGAAAAGGTGCTGCTCTCTCCTTGAATTTCAGAATGAAAAAGAAAAGAACTCTAAGCGATATGAGGAGGATCATGATTGCAGCTATGTCCCACCACTTTGAATTATCAATATGAATGCCAAGCATGGTTTTGAGGATGAATTCTCCTTTCAGTTTCGGGTCACCAGGTTCTAAGGGATCAAACTCCATTCCAATCAAGTCATTCTTGAAAGCTCCCTGCGTTCCCATAATCAGTAAAAGTAAGGCTAAATTTCAGTCCCAGATAATTCAGCTCATATATTATATATCCTTTTGATCATGCCCTTTTGAAGGTAATGCCTCTAATTTTACCTGTAATCCCCATGCGCCATAATTGATGTATGATATTGGGTAACGCCAGAAGATTTTGGGAAGATCAGGGAGTGGACGGAAAAAGCCAGAAGTCATCATCATAAGACCCTGCAAACACATACGCACTAAAATCAGCAACAACGATTATTCAACTGAAAATGGGGTTATATTATATGTAGTATATAGTTTTCTTACAATATATCCTGCTCCAATTGTCAATCCCATGAGGAAGTTGGGAACCAGTGAAGCTATAACCATCATGGAGCTCTCCACAACCGCAATGCAGCCCATAAGATCAAGAGTGATATACAAAAAGTGTGAAAATTCTGAACGAGACTTAACCATATAATAGCTTATAGCCCCTGTAGCAGTGGACATCACTGCCAAAAACGGAAAGGAAGAGAGAAAATTTGAGAGAATGTAGACTCCAACGCCATAATAACCACCCATTCTTTCTTTGTAGAAGACCTGAATCCAGAGGGTAAAAGGTAAGAGAACTAAATGCATATGTTTTTAACGTTTTAATTTTGTATCAGATTAACTTTTTATACCTTCATTTCTTCTAAGAAAGAAGGGAAGCTCCCAATGGACATGAAGGTCATGAAACCTGAGATAAAACCGGCACATGATCCTCTGGCAAAAATGGCTCTGTAACTCGTTCCGACATCATGGAAGATTGTTCCAACGCACAAAGATAAGGCGACATAGGTAGTTATCCTTATCCAGTAGTATCCCAAATCTCTGGACATGTTCAGGCAAGATCTCTGAGTCAGCATTGATAGTTCCTTCCACCATGTGGCTTCGCATTTCCTTTTACTTTCAAAATCATGTCCTTCCTGTAACATGATTAATTCCTTGGCCTTTACATCCCACAAAACATGTTTCCAATTGTTGCAAAATGGAGTATTAATAGTTCAGTGAACCATTATATATTGATCATTTTCCTATGCATATGTCTTTAAATTCAAGTACATGTGTTTTCTGACAGTCATGATCTCTTCTTCGAAGGGATTTCTAATATTATTGCATTTTCACATGAAGCCAAAAACTAGCTAAGAAATAAATGAATAAAAGAAAGGTTCTTAGAGTGTGAAAGGTTCACCTTTCTCTATTTATCTCCCTTTTCTTTATGGCACAAGATGAGTCCATCATTGTTATACTATTTTTTTCACAGCTTATCTAGCTGGATAATAACAGTTTCAGCTCAGGCAAAGAATATTATTAATTACATGAAGTTCTATGTTCTGTAAACAATAGTTAGTAATAACATTTTGAGTTAAGGGCTTCTTACTATGTTTGATATTTCCTTGATTCTTTCTCTTGCAGTGGTTGCATACTCAGACCATCGGTATTTTTCTATGAGTGTTGCTTTGATTGCTGCAGTTGATAATGATACTTCTTCCTGTATCAAAGGAATAAGGAAGACAGTGAGAAAGAAGCAAATCTGATAGGAAGAGATTCCAAGGAAGGAAGAAAAAGATGTAATTTATAATCAGGTTAAATGAGTAAATAACATCTAGGGTAAAAGATTTGCTAGTAGAAGTTGATGACTTTTATAATAAGTATTTTAAAAATCATATTAAAAAGGTTGATGACTTATAGAAATGGTTATATATACTTGTCTCGTTTGGGAGGCCGTGATTGTGGCTGTGACAGCGTCGAAGTCTGAGTTGATACAACGAAGGAAATGATCGGAAGGGTTTCTTCTACTTGGACATGGGAATCCAGCTTTAGCAAAGAACTGCATGCACAAATACAATGTCAGCTTTTAACCTGTTAATGTTCTAAACACATGATTTTAGTTGTGACATGCATGAAAACATGAAAACACATGAATACCTGAGTTGCCTTTTGTGCAGGTCCAAAGTAGATTGTTTGACCCCCAGAGAGAAGAAAGAGATTATCAAAGAGTGCAAAAACCTCACTACTTGGTTGGTGTATAGAGGAGATAACAGTTT
>Ga0209589_1000914_pt1 | contig 45367 bp, 34 predicted proteins | sample CowpeawhiteBW_FD_187525 | JGI IMG/M metagenome (GOLD analysis project Ga0209589, IMG submission 187525) | Root nodule microbial communities of legume samples collected from California USA - Cow pea white BW (SPAdes) (version 2) | ecosystem: Host-associated > Plants > Roots > Nodule | place: USA...
ACCTAACATGAAAAAAAAAAAAAAACCATAAAAACTACTTCTTTACTTTATTTAGGTTATCAAACATCTTCTAAAATTTTGTGGATAAAAATGACATGTCAACAACAATATAAATAAATATAGGGTTAGGTATTTAAGAAGTTGTTATAACTTAGAAATAGTTATTTTATATTAAATTTATATATATGTGATTTTTTTTAGAAAAAGGCAACACAAAAAATAACAAAAAAAAAAAATAATTCAAATAGTAAAGAATGGCTCATAACTTTTTATTAACATTGGTGTTTCTTTTATTTGCTTCATCATCCTTTGCTATCCAAGTTGTAGAACTTGATCACATTTGCAAGAAAACTCAAGATCCAACTTTTTGTTTCAATCTTCTGAGTTCAAAGCCGGGTGGAATCATTGGTACGGATCTCATTGACTTAACTCAGTATGCACTTGATGTAACACGAGTTAACATCACTACCACAACCAAACTAATCAAGAGGTTGATTCGAATAAATCATAATAACCTTGAGGCAAAAGATCATTACACAATATGTTTGAATCAAATTCATATGGGTGCATTGACTAAAGTTGAGTCAACTCAAGAGATATTGAAATCAGGAGATTACCGAGACTTGAATGTGGTTGCCTCTGGAATTCGTACATATATTGAGTTATGTATTGATGGAGAGTCACCAACTGATACTCCATATAATGATACCTCTTTACTCCCAACATATGCTAATGATATCTCACAAGTTGTTGATATCATTCTTGGTATAGCAAATATTTTGTGTAAGTAACTATGAGACAAATATAAGAACTCATTTGATATCTAAAGCAACTTAAAATTGTTTATCTAAGATACACACCTTATGTATTTTCATCATTATGAATCTTTTTTCTATCCATATGGTGAAACTATGAAGAAGCACACAAAGTTTATAATGTTAAGCCATTCGTCTTATATGACTGTGAGCTAATTCTATCTATAATCTATATTCATTTTAACTAAATCAAATCAAATTATACTTTTTAAATTCAATTTTAATGGATCAAATATAGTTTTCATTTAGTTATCTAAACTAGATTTGAATTTATATTTGAATTGGTATAACTTGGAATCGACCTCGCCAGACTCAACCTAATGTGGGTTTAGCCTTGCTAGACTCAATCTGATGTAGGTTTGGTATAGTCAAACCTAGTTTGACCTCAGCTCAGCCTAACAGAGCCTAAGTTGAGTTAGACATGATTTGATACATTTTGACATGGGTTACGCTCGACCCACCATAGCATTGACTTAGTCTGAGATGACCCAAATTGATTTGGTCTTGACCCGACTTAGTCCTAGCTTAACCTAAGACTAACCCAACATAGTTTAACCTTACCTAAGCTTAACCCAACCCAAAATGACTTAAGTTTGACCCAACCCAACTTACCTTATTCGACTTTAGCTTAGCTAAACTATTATGGACTTAGACCAACCTCACCTTCATCATCAGGTCCAACTCAGCCTAACTAAGGCTTGGGTGAACTCAACTTAACGAGGGCCTTGATTAACTTAGCTTAACATGGACACATGTTGACTCAATCTGATGTGGACTCATTTGACTTGGCTTGAAGTGGACCCAGTTGACTAAGCCCAACCTAGGTCTAGCCCATCTTGGTTCAACTTCAAATCCTTTGACTTGGGATCAACCCAACTTGACATGACATATGTCTATCCAAACTTTGGTATATGTGGATTAGGGCCAAGCCAAGCCACCTTGACCTAATCTGAGTAGTTTCAACAAAATCTATGATTTTTGTTTTGGTGAACGACAACCCAACTAAAGAATTTAACCCAACTAAAGAATTTAAGCCTTTCATAAATCTTGGATAATGAGATCTTCTAACCCTATTTTCGTTTCTCATGGTAGCTAAAGGAATAGTTGGAGTATTATAATGTAAGAACATAGGTTGTATACGTTTTGTTGTCATGTTAATTTTCAATTCATCTGGGAGAATGTTACAACCTTTTGGAAGAGTTTTTTTTTTTTTTTTTTTTTTTTCTTTTTTATACGGAACTTAGGAATCTCTACATTGAAACTATCTAGAATTAAAGTTTTTGGAATCATCCTATGTAAATATTATGTAAATGGATTAGAGTATCTCTAATGCTCTATTACAAATTTAAATATTCTTTATGATTAAGAAAAAGGTTATATCAATTTGATCTACATATGATGATATTCTTAGGAGAGTCGCTCATTTCAATGTAAGTTAAGTTTCACTATTTTTTATTTTAATACATGTTAGTCTAAATTTGGAGTTCATTTAAACTTAATTACTTTATTCTTGCATTAGAAATGGTTTAACTGATCTTAGTAGCATCCCAGTTTAGTTAAGTCTATTTTCATTTATATTATTTTAAAAAAGTATATATTTTATAATTTTTCAGCGTTGCTAACAGTCGTATCCTGTAATTTATTTGATTGAAAAAAATATTGAATTTGGGCAGTGGTATATTGCTATCTAGTAGTAGTTGCTTTATGAGCTAACCCTATAACTTTCTAACTACATCTTACTTTTCTTCTTGCTTAATTGCCCTTCCAATCCTTTCTAAATACGCCACCTCAAAATAAAACTTCAAACTAAAAGATTCAAAACATAACGTCATGGGACTTACAATATTCAAAACCCGTGAATTTCAACAGATAAACTTATACGAATTTCCACATCCATTATCAAGATTTCATCTAAATTAAATCCGAAAACGTGTAGGATCTTGCAACTGCATTACATAAATTATAATATATTTTTATAAGTATGCACCAAAGAAAAAAAACAAAACAAAAATATTAGACCTTTATAAGAAGATAGATACACCTTCTAATCTTATTATTACAATACAACGTGCAAAAGTTAGATTTTACAAAAGGTGTTTACATCATTTTAACAATAATTGATTCTAAAAGTACAATAACAAATTTGTTAAGAACAACTATTATCGAATTCCATTTGTCAACGTATGGGTGGAAATAAAAGAGAAGTATCTAATATAAAGGGCTAAATAAATTTTATATTTTTCTATTAAAATATTGGTATCTCCAATAGTTTTTGGTATTTTTCATCCCAATATCTAATTAATTTAATTTCTAAAGTACATTTTATTTAATTAACCGTGTTTATATGTTACCATCTACTCATATATATTTACGAACATAATAACATATCACATAATTAATTATATTATTGAATTAACACTAGAAAAAAAATCAATCTAATTACTAAATTCACTCATTTAACAGAAATAAAATAATACTAAACAAATTTATGAACTTACAACAAATTATTTAAATATATAATGATAGTGAAAAGATAAGTAAAATGTAACTGATATAATGTTTTTCAAAAAGTGATTTTGAATCAAATGTATTAGCCTTAAACTTCTTATTGTAAATATTGTTTAAAAATATTAGAACTCCTGTGCATTTTATTTATTTATTTGTATTATAAAGGTTTAATCATTTCTTTATTTCTATTTTTGTAACAAAATATTCTTTTATTTTTCTTTATCTTAATTTAAGATTTTGTTACGAAAATAGTGATCAAATTGGCAAAATTATTATATAGAATAAATTTTTCTTTTTTTATAAAGTAATAAAATTTAGGTTTAATTATTCAGATGGTACCCACTTTGGTAGGAGTGTGTCAATTTGGTACGGTCGAAAAAAAAGTGTCAATTGCGTCTCCACTTTTAAAAAAGTGCATCAATCAGGTCTCTTTCAGAAAAAAATAATTAATACCGGACAGACGTATCACTCTCACATTTTTTTAATCTTTTTTAATTTTTAAAATTCTTTTTGTAAAAATTTTTTGTTGCCCACTTGCCAAGTTTCTGTTTTGACAAATGACAGGACAATGCGACGTGTAACAAAATTATTTGTAAAAGTTTATCAAAGAAAAATTTGTATCACAGCCCACAAAGAAACTGAAAGATTGGAATGAAAAGAAGAAATAAGTGTATAATAAACAACACATACTCTTAACATAACAGTTTAGAGTTTTATTTTACAAATGAAGAAGATGAGAATACTAAAGAAATGAGTATCTTTATTTCATCCAATATACATGTAAATATCATCTGGAATCACATGAACAAACAGAATATTCAATCATCCTTTTTCTGGAACACAACAGGGAGAGGAGAACCGTCCAAAGCAAACAAAATCTGCCCATTCTCACGAACAATCCCACCAGTACCACAAATGAACCTGCAAGTGGGGCACACCTCAGTGGGGCACCACCCAATGTTATAGATACTCGCATTCTCTGTTTCCTCGATTCTGAAATAGTTTCCAGCATTTCGTGTTCCGTCATCACGACCAGTGATGATCACCCTTCTTCCAATGCTGGTGTCATTCTCACCCAGCTTCCACTCGGTGGATTGCACACACGTGGAAGAAACCTCAACGAACTCCACTTTCAGGTCGCGGTTCACCTTCACTTCATCATCGTCGTCGTCGTTGGCAAAAGGGGTGAATCTCACAGGGTATCCCTGTGGGAGGTCGGTGTTTTCGAGGCCAACGTAGAGAGGGCAGGATTGGTTCCTGTTGATCAGGGTGAAACGGCCACCGTTGTCTGTTATGGCTGGTCGGATGAAGTACTCCTCGTCGGTTTCCAGAGGGTCGCCGTGTGTGTCCAGCACGTAGAGGTTGGATTGGGACAGTGTTGATGTGGCCGTGAAGAGCCACACGGCAAGAGAGAGCGAAGCGAACAACTTCACCGACATGGTTGAATTTTGGTGTGGGAACAGTGTGGGTTAAGGTTTGTGTTGTGTGTGTGGTTTTTTGATGGTGGAAGAGGAAGGGATTTATAGGGTTGTTGGAGGTATTGGCGTACGTGGCGAGGAGTAAAAGTCAGACATGATTTATCCTACAGATTGATTCCTTGTACCTTAAGGATGTGATACTGCTACGTACCCAGACAAATGATGAGTCTGCGGTGAGTTACGTACCCACTTTTCAATCATCAAGTTTCCATTTCAATATATTTTGTGGAATTCTTTTACTCCACCAAATCGAAATTTTATTGTTGTATATATACATGTATATAATCATAATTTGATGTTGTAAGTAAAAGAGCTAGTTTGATTTAACCTTTGTTATCCTATTTTGGATTTTAAAATAAAATATTTCACTTTTCTTTGCCTATTAAAGTATAACTTAGTATAATATAGGACATGGTTATTTTAGTACTCTCTACCTTAATTAATTATGAGTTTCTTTACATTAAAAACACTAAGAATTAACTATTAGTTCTCTTACTTTGAGATTTTATGTAAGAAATTTTATCAAATTATAAGAAAAAATTGTTAAAATTTAATAGTTAAAAAATTATTATTTTTTAAATAAATTTGATAAGAATAAGGTATAGACTTATATGAAAAGTTAGGATATCTCTTAGAAATTTAAATTGATTAGAGATTAAATCATTTTATAATATATATAAGTAGATATATTTTTATCAAATAAATCAATTGAGTTAAACTTAAATTTTATTTTATAATATTTTTAACTCAATTTTAAAGTAATAAATTTATGATTATTCTTTTTTTACTTTTTTTTATCCCATGTAGCGCTTCCATCTTAAACATTTAACAATAACTTCTTTAATATTACTCTTTATATCATTTTTTGAGTTTCCATTTCTTAGGGGAAAACAAATTGTTGATATATAAATTATTGATGTATTGAATAATATATCCTTTTTATTATCAGCAAACTATTTTATACTGTGGGAGACTTCTAACATTCACCACATTTAAATAGAGAATTTTAATATTTATTCTTTATTTCATACTTAATCACGTCAAAATAAAATGATTTAACATACAATCACGACACTAACGATTTTTCTTTTATTTGAACAATTAAAATCAAAACTATCAAATTCTATTGATTCATTATTTCATCTTTTAGCATAAATGATAATAAAATTTTATATGTTAGGTATAATAGATAATAAAATTACGCTCAAGTGTGTGTGTGTATATGTGTGTAAGTCATTTATGGTAATAGATTATTTGTAAATAAAGTAAAAATGTTAAAGTTTGCCGGTATTTTATGTAAATAATTAAACTAGTAATACAAAATATTTTATATAATTAATGTTTTTTTGGCAGTTAATAATAGATTGATGCAAGGAAAAATATACCAATATGTTCGGGAATTATATATATGTATATTTTGTATATTTTTCTCACTCTTTGACTAGACTTTGTATCTAACCCTTTTATTCAATAGTGTTAATATTTTAATTATTTTGTTGTGATACATTTCCAAGTGTAAGTTAAGTTACGTTGTAAAAACAATGGACCAATCCTCACACCGCCTAAATTAAACTAGAAATTCAATGCAAGGGTTTTGTGTCTCTCCGTTGCATACTTTACACGATATCCTAATAACAAAGGCTAGGTCAAAGTTTAAATTTTTAGCATAAGCTAGACAAATTTGAGAGCTACTACATTTTGAACCACAAATTTGATGATGTTATAGAGTTGAAAAAAAGGGATTTATATGACTTTTTTTTATCTTTGAAAGGACACCATTTTCAATCGTCATACATATATGGTTTAAAAACTACTTTCCTTGTTTAGACGGTTAGAAATTTAAATATAAAATGGAAATCTCGCATTAAATAAGAATAGAAAAGAAATTGAATGATTTAAAGAAGACTTTACAAAACATTGAATCTTAAAATTTTGGTTGAAAATAATATCATATTATGCAAAAACCCAAGTCAACTATTTAAATATATAAAAAAGAGAAAATTGTACATCATTATTAAAATCTTTTATTAAAATTTAGAAAAAAAAATGATAGTCCTCTTGAAATTTTGGGTAGAAATATTGAACAACCTATATTAATTAACACATTTTCCCATAGATTTCAAAATTTTCAATAGTGTACTTGAATGCATTCAGAGTAGAGAGTGATGTTTTACATCTAACCAAATTATTATTAGATTTTCCTAGAGACAATTTTGTTAAAGGTGTTGTTAGAGTTATCCAATATTGATGCATAGTTACCAAAGATACACTAATAATTAAATTAATTATAAATAAAATTTCATACTTTTATTTGCACCATAAAATAATGTATGGGTCTTTCGATTTCCCAACAAAAATTTTGTACGGAACATTAATGTCTTCTGTCAGAGATTATAACCACAAATTGTAACTTAAAACGCAGTTTAATTAAAAATGGTATTTTCAAAATTTGAGGAGGTGCACAAAGAAATTGCACGGAGCAAAGAGTAAAGAGAGCCTGTTACAACTTACTATAGGTTTTTTCTTTTCGCACCCTCCCCCACGACATCAATTGTAACTAACAACTTAGAATAACAATTAAAATAACGCGTATATTTTAAGTTTGTAACAATCCAACCATTATTGTTAACACATCATTACTGTGGTCCACAATCTTCATCTGAAAACTTAGAACACTTACAAAAAAACACAAGCTATAACCTATTGAAACTAAAATTACAACATATTCAAAATGTTGTCCGAAATAACTAACTTTGAATTTCCTAAGATTAGTTCACTAACGAACATAAGTTCAGAAAAGAAAAAAAAAGGACAGACTTTTGCTACTTTTCATCTTCAAGAGCGACAATTTTGTACTTCCCAGATTGCTGTTGCTGCGTCAGAAAAGGACTTCAGTTAAACCATATGAATATAATCCACATTTTAAACTTCTTTATAAATTACCAATGGAACAAAACCAAATAATAGAAAATAACATCGATAAATAAACTAAACTCTCAAAAACAAGAGAGAAAAATGCAACCGATCCCTTTAGTTCTGAACCGAAGTAGTAAAAGGAGAAGAATGAATAAAAAGTAGAAATTTACCTTCTCCCATATCTGGGTGTGTCTTTTGCAGAAGCCAGCAACAATGGTGGCACCTTTCTTCCCTTCCTTGTACTCAATCCAAAGCTCCTCCTTCAGCGCGCACGTCACATGAAACGCCAACCCACACTTTGGCTCAGAGCACACCAGACCGCAACCGTCACAACACTCGCAAAGGTAGCACCTTTGCGACCACCTCTTCCTCGGAACCATGGAGCAGTCGATCCCCTCTCTCCCCTCGGGGTCCTGGAAAAACACCTCCGGCACGAACAGCGCGCACACCACGTGCGCCCACGCGCCGTCCGCGGTGCGCTTCATCGCGCCCTCACGCGCCGGACACAGCGCACAGCGCATGCCGCTCTTGCCCTCCCCGACACGACACCGTTCGCAGAACCAGTCGCCATCGGGGACTCCCTTCGACAAAGGGTGGCCGTAGCAGGAGGCGTGCACCGTGAGATCGCACCCGTCGCAGAACACGATCGGGTCCGCAGGGTCCCCGTCCGTGCTCTGGCACACACAGCACAAAACCCCGTCGTCGTCGGCGTCGGCATCGGCATTGTTTTGGGATTCTCCGAGGTTGGGGTTGTACTCGATGTTGAGATCGAAGGGAGGAACGGCGTCGTCCGAGGGTTGGGGAGGGAAAACGGTGTCGTCTGAGGATGGGGGAGTTTGGGGGTATGGGGCCCACACTCGTTTTTTGGCGGGGAGGGAGAAGTTATGTATGGTGGAAGGAGGAGAAGGGGGAGAAGGGGTTCGAGATTCTCTGCGTTTTTTGGCGGGTAAAGGTGAAGAGTCAGAAAAGTGATTTTGTTGTTGTTGTTGTTGAATGAGTCGGAGTCTTTTGAGCGGCGGAAGGTGGTGGAGGGAGGTGGCGGAGGAATGCATTTTAGGGTTGTGAGATTGAGACATTGGAAAGGAAGAAGAGAGTGAAGATGAAGAATTGGAAAAGTTGCGAGGGACATAAAGAGTGAGATTTGGGTTTTGAATTTGAGAATGGGAGGGGAAGCAGAGCGGTTAAGTGAAAAGGAGAAGGTGGGAGAAAACAATTGGGATTAAAATTTGGAGGGGCGGGAGATTGAAACGGGGTCGTTTCGTGAAAAACAAAATTGCAGAGCCCGCGTTTGGTTGTCCGTGTTCAATTGAAACCAACTGTTAGCGTTAATTTTGCTGACAGAGCAGGACAACATGGGGTTATTTTTTTTCGGTTTATGGTTAAATAATATTTTATATATACCTTTAATTTCTTTGACTAACTAATTAGAAATGTATTTTTATCATGGAGTTAAATTTTCTAATTTGATAATTGATGTTAAGATAAAATAATAATAACAAAAAATATTGGGTTTTTTGTTTCTTTATAATTATATGGAGTTTATTGTTTATAGGAGTCTTTTTAATTATTAAATTTATGAGTTTTTTTTATGACAAGCAATTTGGACTATTTTTGTATATAGTCTTGGTATTTTTTTCTGTTTTTTTTTTGTAGGCTTTTGTTATTTTTTTCCATTACTATATTTTGATGAGGTATTCTTGGCGAACAGAAATTGTAATGTATACCATTTGATTCGGAGAATGTTTGAAGCTTTCCATTTTCAAATTCATTATCATGAGCACTTATAATTATAGATATACAATAATCTTGTTCAATCAATACTCTTTTGTAGAATATCGCAAACACATGGAAAGATGAATCACTCTTATGGACAATAAAGAAAACTCATAGTTCTTTCATGTGATGATAAACAAGGTTTGTCCATCAAATTATGAGAATGCACATGTATCTTTATTAGAGGAAACCATATAAGCATAGTCGCATATTTGACTTATGCTCAATAGGTTAAATGATGCAAAACATATTTGAATTGGATATTGGATCTGTATCATGTGATATCAAAGTCTTGTTGCAGGTGCAACACATTGCTCCTCGACACATTTGAATTATCTCTTTCAATCAATTGATCGAATTATCCTTGACATTATTCTCAAGAAGGACGTCTATAAAGAAATAGGGGATATTATCAAGAAGAAGTTTGAAGGAAACGCAAAGGTGACAATGTCCATTCTTTAAGCTTTCTATAGAAAATTTGAAGCTTTTGGGTCATCACCATTGTCAGTAAAATGCGAATTTATGGAGAAGACATATTAGATGTTAAAGTGGTGGAAAAAAAATTGCGCTCCTTAAGTGAGAAAAATAACTATATTATATGTTCAATTGAGGAGTCAAAGGACATTAATGTCCTCTTTATTGATGAGTTGCAAAACTCATTGATAGTACTCGAACAAAAATTCCAAAAGAACAATGATGAAGAATAAGCTATAAAAGTGACCTTTGAAGGAGGAAAATGTAAATCTATATACTAAGTATTCACAACCCTCCAAAATTATAAGTTGATTTTTCAAAAATAAGATATTTAATATCAATGAGACATTGCTGATACTAGGTATATACATATATACTTGCGTCCATTCCTATTCACCAATTCACAATCTCATTATTGATCTGCAACTACCTACAAGACCCTTTATTCACACATATTGACATAAATATAAGATCATCGTAGGTAGAAACCACATCCACATAAACACAAGGGTAAGCTAGTGAAATTATAATCTTACTGTAACAAAACAAATAAACCAAATAAAAGTTCTTCACATAGTATCAACACAAATCACACTCAAATAATGTCACATAAGTATTCTATACAGTAAACCATTCATAAATAACCTTCTGTAATTATTTTACAAAATTTATGTAAACTTGGATGTATTATATTTTGCAGTGACTAGTTAGGATAAATGAGCTAACAACTCATTTAAATCCTCATGGTTTACACCGCCAACTATAATAAAAGTATTATATTTATTATATTTTGTAGTGGTTATTCAGGATAAATAAGTTTCAACATGGCCAACAAAGTAACCCAAGAATAAATGAGTCTCAACATGGCCAACAAACTAATCCAAGGATAAATGAGTCTCAACATGGCCAATAAAGTAACTCAAGAACATTCCATCTTGAGTACTAACTACTCATTTAAATCCTTAAGGTCATACCTCCAACTTCGATAATCAAATATTTATTGATCATAAGTTTTATTTTGATATTAAGTCATATAATTGTATAAATAAATAAATAAGATCAGCATATAACTAAAAATAAATATAATAAATAAAGAGGACCACCAGTACGTGACTTGAGATAAATATAAATAATCAAAGAAGATCGGTACGTGACTGGAGGTAAATATAAATAAATAAATGAGAGTAATGTAAATTAAATAAATAGGACCAATGCAAAACTGGAAATGAACATAAATAAATAAATAATAATGAAAACTAAATATAAATTAGAATGAGGTTAGGGACACCTCACTTAAAGGTAAATATAGAAATAAAAATAATTATAAAGAGATAAAAAGATAAAAGTAAAAAGATAAAATGATAAATGTCTTCTCCTTTTACCTCAAAAATGATTGTCCTTAAAAATAAAAATAAAAGATTCTACAAAATATTTTGTTTTGGACCCGACAAGGGTTAGTATCGATCCTACGTATTTCCATTTAAACTAGAAAATCAGGGACTATGTAGTTTTAAATCAAAATAAAGTTATTTGAGTGGAAATAACTGGATATATAAATTAAATAAACAAATTAATGCATAACAGTAGATAAATATATAGATAAATAAATAAGACCAATGCATATTTAGAAGTAAATAAAAATTAAATAAACAAAATCGATGTATAACTGAAGATATTAAATTAGATAAATAAATCGAGTATGTAACTAAAAATAAATGAAAATTAGAATAAAATTAAGAATAATTTACTTAGTATAAAAAATAATTATGAATAAATAATAAAATAAATAAATAAATAATATATTTACTTCCCTTACCCCAACCATACGAAAAATGTAAAATTGCAGTTTAGATTTTTATTTCTTCCTTTCTCCTTTTGTCTCTTATTCTCTTTTGTTACTTACTCATTCTTCTTCTCTCCATAATAAAAAGAACGAAAACGTTATTTTGACATTGGGACTTTAACTCAATTTTGACACCATTACACGTGTCAAACGTTTAACAGTGCAGTTATTTTATTTTTTTTCTTTTTAAAAGTGTGTCACATGTGGGTGGTTGGAGGAAAAGAAACAAGAGGAATTTTTCAGTGAACTAAAAAGTGAAGGCATGGGTTTGAGAGGGAAAAAATAGTAAACAGAGAAGTGTGTAAAATCCAACGCTCTGAGAGTTCGCTAGTGGGTAAACAGTAAATAATAAACATCGTTTTCGTCTACTGAAGTTCGCCAGAAAATAGAACGTCATTTGCGTGTATTGAAGTTCTCTAGTGGGCATTGTTCTCTTTCCATTTCTGGATTGTGTGAATTTCTTTATAAAGGTGTGGCCTTTGGTAGACAGGGCATGTCAACATTTTCCTGGTCGTTGTTATTGTGGAGGAGATTGTGGTTTTATAGTGAGTTAACCATTGGCTTTTTATTTTGGTTTGAGTCATTGCAAATTGTAGAGGAGAATCGTGGAGAGGATTTCGTAAAGGTGGTGCCTTTCGCATACACAAGGAAAAGAAGGTGGAAAAGAAGGTGGAGCAGTAACATAATTTCCGACAAGTGGTTGTTGGACGACATTGGTATGATGATTATTATTTTTGTCCATGGAGGTTTGTGGTTTATTAGTCTGTAGTGTGTGCTTTAATTGTTGACCTGTTATGGATGTTTTTCAAAAGTGTGGGTTTTGTAAGGGAAAACATACAAATCTCCTAGCAATGGCCAACCTGGAGTATAGAGGTTAAAGTTTAAAACAATTTTGTGGCCACCTCGACCAACGATTCCACCAATGCCACATATTTGTTCATCTGTTTGCAACCAGGTTCTGATTAGTGTGATATGTTTTATAATGTTATTGTTTTTCATTTTGGTTTATTTGTGGGACAATGATTGAAGAAATTGAAAGTGCAGCTATGTAGAATTTTTTAATCAAAGATTGTTTGCCATGGTTTTTTATCCTGAAATGTGGTCTCGAGGAAGTGTGATTTATGTATGGTTTATAGTTTGATATTTTTGGAACATTGGGTGCAAATTGTGACATTTTCAATAGACGTTGGATTTCGTCACTTAAGTTATATTTGTACATTGTAAGTGTTATAGTGATGTTTGGTGTGATGTTTCGTTTGTGTGTAGGTGCGTTTGGTTTAGATCCAAATGCATTGGCTATGTTTGAATATGTTGATTTGGTTGTTGTGTTCATTGAATATGTGAAACTTTTATAATTGATGTGGGTATTTGTTCTTAAAATTTTGTGTCACTAAATACGAATTGTTTTCCATTGAACAATGATATTTGGTGTTAGTGAATTGAAGTGTTGGAATTCATGGTTGTTAACAATGCAATTAATGAAAAGGTTGGTTGAATATGCTATTCGTTTTTGTTGTGCGTTTGATGTACCAAGTAATGGGAATTTGTTTGTTTATACATTATTTATGTTTGTGGTGTATGATAGGCTCGACTGCGTACTTTTTGTTATACAAAGTACATTGTCGAAATGAACGAAAATATCCTCTAAAAGAGACAAAACAGCTTCCAAATCAACAATCTCACGTTCTTCATTGTCTACAAGACGTTTTAGCTCTTCATTCTCCTTATCAATTGATCTCTTGTATGAAGTGCCAAAAGTTTGAAATGCTTCTCTCACAAAGTCATAACCAAGTTCTTTATTACACCACAACCTCATTAACAGCTTGCCAACAACAAACACAAGTTAACAAAAACTAAACATACCAGTATTTAACAAAAGTATTATAACTTCTCCATACTAACCAATTCTTTATCAAAGGCACTTTTAACTAATTTGTCACCAACTTTAATATTCATCCAGTGCAACAATCGTGGGAACTTTGATATCCCGCAATTAAACGTTGCATTGCAAACAAATATATGATCAAATGACCACAACTGAAACATTGAAAATGAATTAGCCACAACAAAATGTACAACTACTAAGTAATTAGTTAACATGAAAATTAAACAATGAAACTTTACCTACAACATATACACTCATCCAAATACATGAATGTGACTTGTATTTGATTCATACTTCAAAGCCCTTGAAGCACTGCATAAGCTACCAACCAAATAGTCGTACACTAAGTTGCCTTAATTGTATTTACCTATACTTTGCAAGTCATCCACTAACTTAAAATTTTTGGGGAACACAATCTCGTCTCTATTTGGCAACAGGAACTCAGATATGCCTAACAAGATATAAAGGCTGGTAAACAATTCTATACTACCACCATCATTGTCATATTCCAAAAGAAACTCATAAATCGTTTTAACATCAACTTTTCCACTACAAAATAACTTCCTACAACCACTATCTTCATCATCGTCACTTATATCAATTTTTTTTCACCCAATACCTGAAGACCCAACCCTAAACAAACATCTAACAAATTAAATTCAACTACTTCCCTACCAATAACAAAACCACCCATCCTTTCAATCCATTGATAACATAACACAGATAACAAATTGCGACTTATCTTCACCGAATGGTTTAACAACATAAACCACCAAAACGGTGTGCGTGCAATTGATTCTTGTTGTTTCACACTTAATTTTCATTCAAACTTCCAACATATTTGGCTTTGCAAGAATGCTGGAAAAACATCTGTGTAAACAAAAATTTCGGTTAAATCATACCATATTAATATAAGCAATAGACAAAGGAATTTCAAACACAAAACCAAACGTACCTTCACATCCTCAATCAAAAGTCCATTGTTATGCTGTTTAGTGCCCATAATCAATAACTAAAAGGGAAACGAAAGGATTTATGTTGTAGCAATGAAAACAAAATTACCCCCAAGTGCATTTTCTACTCCACCAATTGCTAGTGGCTCTACAAATATGAGACTCATTTCTCATGAGGGACTAAAAAATTGATCATAAGCTTGGAATAATTTCATTCAACCGAAACCTAAATCGGATAAGGGGGTTAAATGCAAGTATTTTGATATCCTTGTTCAATATGAGAAAGGAACAACTACAATGCGTAATCATGTGTTGAGAAGTCCAAATAACCCTAATAAAAAAGTAAATAAGAGACAAAAAGTAAGTTCATCTTCAACAATTGATGGGAATATTAACTCTCCTTCTTATGATAGATTTGACCAAGAACTTTGTTAAGAAGAACTGTTAAAAATGTTTGTGGAAGTTGAACTCCCCATTCAATTTGTAGAGCATGTTGCTTTTTGGAGGTATTCAAATGCTTTGCAACCAAGATTTAAGATCCCATCATGCTATACCTTATCACGGAACATTGGAACGTTATGGAATGAAAAAAAAGGTATATATGAAGGATTTTCTTTCTCAACATTGTCAAAGAGTTTGTCTCACTACTGATACATGGGCTTCACCTCAAAATCAAAGTTACATGTGTTTAACAACCCACTTCATCGACAATGATTGAAATTTGCATAAAAAGATTTTGAATTTTCGTTAAGTAATAAGCCATATCGAAGAGGCCATGACTAAATTTTTTGAGACATGCTTGCATTAATGGGGTTGAGTTATGTTTTGACCTTGACAATATATAATGGTACATCAAATGACATGGGAGTTCAACACTTGAAGGAAAGACTATTGTCTTGGAATAACTTGGTTTTGAAAGTGACTATATTCATATGTGTTGTTGTGAACATATTTTGAACTTAATTGTGAATAGTGGGCTAAAAGAGATTGATAACTTTGTTTTATATTAGATCATTTCCTTCTAGATTTATGAAATTCAAAGAGTGTGTTGAAAGACAAAAAAATTGAATATAAAGGTCATATTTTCTTGGATGTTGAAACAAGATGGAATTAAACCTATTTGATGTTAGATTATGCTTTCAAGCATAAAATGGCATTTGTTGAGCTTGAGCTTCATGATACAAAATATGCTAATGAGTTAGGAAAGGGGATTGGATTGCCTTGTTATGAAGATTGAGAATACATTGAGTCTATTCTACCTTTTTTGAGCATTTTTTATGAAGCTACTTTGCGCATCTTTGGTAACCCTTATGTTACTAGTAATATCTACATGTTAGAGGTGGTAGGAATTTGGAATGAGATCAATCATTTGCTAAAGTCCAATGCTACAAGCAGTGCTACATATAAGATGGTTGAAAAAATGAAAAAAAAGAGAGAAATATTGGGGTGAACCTAACAAGTTCAATATATTTTTTTTGTCTGTTGTTGTTTTAGATCCTAAATACAAAATGAGTTATATGAATTGGGCAATTGATCAACATTTTGATCCTGAAAAGACAAATGATAGATGGGTGTTAAAGTCACGATTGAATACTTCTTTAAAGTTGTTGTTTGATGAATATATAAGTCAAAATGAGGGAGCTGAAAATGACACTCAACAAACACATGCAGAGATAACTAGTTATAAGAATGATTTGTATGGTTGGAATAAGTTTTTGCAAACAACATGATTAACCTCTTCAAACAAATATGAACTTCAAAAGTATTTAGAGCAAGAGCTTGATACAACATCAAATTTGAACATTCTTGATTGGTAGAAAATTAATTCATGTAGGTTTTCAATCATGTCAAACATAACATGGTAGCATTTGAGTATACATTTAGCACAAGAGGAAGAGTGCTTGATCCATATTGTAGTTCTTTATCACATCAAAAAGTGGAGGCACTTATATGTACACAAGATTGATTAAAAGATATACATTTACCATCATTGTTATACTATAATTTTGAAGAGCTAAAATGTGTTGACCAAGGTATGTTGATGTTTAAATTATGTAATAATATTACAACTAAATATGTATTGAGTAATGATAATTTTTTTCATTTCTTAGAGAGTTGGTTTCTCAACAAGATGTTGACTACAACATAATTTCTTTGAGTTAAAGTTCAAGCCCCATTCCTCTTGCAATCAATAAGTACATGAATGGACTTCCCCTATTATTTTCATGTATAACTCTTTACTCACTTGTTTTCTATTGGTTTTGCAAATTTTTATTTTCTCCATTACACATTTCTCTGGTTTGGTTGTGTTGTCACTAGTTTGTGTTGTCACTCTTGTATTATTGGCTACGGTAAAGGGTGTTATGTTATCAACTTTGGTATGAATCTTAATAATTATCATCTAATTGTGTACCATATATACTTTTTATTTGATGGACTAGTTTTGTATTTTCTTATTACTGAAGCTCATTCTTTTTCCAACCAACTTTAGAGGCAGATGAAGCTTTTCTTTGGTTTAATAACTAAGGAGGATATTACTTATTGGAAGTATTTTTTTCCTTATTGGTGGAGAAGATATTGCATTCTTGTTGGTGCTTTCATATATAAGAAAGATGCTTTAGATTTGTGGTGGTATCAGTAATAGTATAACCCTAATGCATCCTTTGCTAATTATGGAGTTAGAATTTATAGTTTTCCTATAAATGTTTTAAGTCCTGGTTTGGTATGCAACCATGACCATTGCATTATCTGTCATGTTTATTCCTTATTTGCGTACATGATTACGTATATATTGAAAAAAAAATCCAAACTAATATTCTATAAGTTATAGTTTTAGTAATAATGACAATTAAAGCATGATTTTATTTATTTGAATTTGTTATGGTACTTATCATGGGAATAGATTATTTAAATTTCTTTAATATTTTGTGCATGTTTTAGATAAATCACGAATAAAGTGGATTGATGCCAACTCCAGTTTGTTGGTGCATTCTATTTGAAGAAATTGGTAAAATTCTCATGAATTCTGTTATTGTTTTTAAATTTTGTTATTTTTTAATATTAATGATGACATATAATGATGTAATGACTTTATAAACATTTTCATTACCAAATGACTTTATATGGACATTTATATGATTTTAATTTTTTTTTAATGTTAAGAATTTAAATAATATATTATATTTAATCTTTAATACTATTAAAATTATAATATTATAATATTTTTATTACTTTATATATTATTTAACTTTTTTAAAATATTATGTATTAGATGAAATATTTTTTTTTAAATTGAAATTAAATTTATAAAAAATTAAGTATCATTAAAATTGGATTTAGAAATAGATCTAGATTTTCAACTTATCCAAATATTTTGGATATAAATATTTAACTTGATTCAAATATTTAGATTTGAATTTTAAAATATTCAAATTTTGTTTTCACAAAAAAATTATTTGAATCCAAAATCTTATTCACATATTTGAATCCATATTGAATCTAGATTGGGTGATTAAAGATCAAATTCATGCCCACCCCTATATAGATATACAAAAAAAAACTTAAATTGCTAAAAAATGAACCTTAAAGGTCTAGCATTCTGTAAAAAAAAATTACAAATAAAAAAAAGGAAGTGGCTAAATTTAAAATAACAAAGTATTTGAAAATTAGGCCATTTAAAATGAAAGCAATTCAAATTTATTATATTTGAATTTCTTGGAAATTTTAAAATTAGCTGTCTAAACTCAACATAAAGAAATTGACATTTCAATAATATTTAGTAGCACTTTTTTCTCTATTATAACTTCATAAATTATTTTGTACGCTATCATCAAGAGAATGTTAAGTGAATGGAACACTTTGAATAAGCAATTTTACAATTTTCAAAAAATTCAAGTGCAACAAACTTGAAATGTTTTTATTATAAATACTTTATTTGTATAAGACAATCTAAATTTATTAAATTTTAATATTTTAATTTGAATAAAATAGATCAAATACCATCAAATAACACCAATAGTGTTAAATGAGAAATAATCCTTGCAAACATCAACAAAAGGTAATTATTACATATTTCAATTGAAAAAATATACTTGACACTAAGTGAAAAATAGTAACACCAACACTAGTCTAAAAAAATGATAAATATATAAAAAAAAACGTCTCTAACATAGATAAATAGTTCCAACAATACTAATATAAAAAATAACTCCAATCAACGTCAATTAGAAAACATTGACTAAAAAACAATATTTCGTTAGTATCTATAGAAATCCTTAATTAATTAATATCAATTAAAAAATAGTTATGTTAATATTGAATGAAAAACCTTATATTGACACTGTTCAATAAATAACCATAACCTACATTCTTATTGACAATTAATGGAAAAGTACCTCAAAACTAATATCAAATTAAAATAATCTCCATTGATATCACCTAAACAAATAGTATTTAACATTAATTGAAAACTATTGCAGACTAATAACACGGCGATGTCATGGTAAGTGAAGTCAATTTGAGAAAGAGAAAAAAATGAAAATTTTAAATTCTTGCTTGTTTTAATGTATTTTTAAATTGCTCTAATTTAAAACAATCAAATTATTTTCGTAAATTTCTAAAATTTTAATCTCTTCTAAAATGTTCTATCCAAATAACAAAATTTGTTATAAAATGTTCCAAACTGTCCAGAAAACATAAATTATCCTCTAAAAATCTCGTACCCAATCTTTCATGTGTATTTCTGTTTTTCATGACTTTACACGCATTCATTCATTCAACAACTAGGAACTGTGGGATGAAGTTCTGATGACTCATACTTTATAAGCAGACTGATGTAAAACACGTATGAGATAAACAGTCTGATTTTCACGCAACAGTTATAAATACACTGAATGTGTGAATGCGTGGAAGAGTGATCGCACTGAATTGGACTCTGCTGAATTCCTGTGCCAAGGTGCAGTATTTTGACTCGGTTCTACTTTCGGATAGAGGCATTAGTAGCTAGTTCCTTCAGAAATGAAACAACATCATCGGATGAATCAAGCGTATATCGAGCATTTGTTCGAGTTCGTCCAATGGCACAAGAGAAGTAATTCTCTTTCTTGAGGTCGAGGACATTCCATGAAACCTTTTCAGGTGCTGCCCTTCGTGGTGTAATGGAGATATGATTGTTTGATTTCTTCTCAGAATTTGACACTGGTCGTGTTGCCTTATTTTGAGATGACTTTGGTCCGCTCTTAATTGGTGGCTCCTTCAAACATGGTTTCCTCTCAACAGGAAATTTAACTCCATCTGATGTTACCTTGCTTCGTGGAAGACCCACACCAATAGAGGGAAGATCTGGCTCAAAAAATGAATAAATATCTTCATCCTGTCACAATTAATAATGTCAAATTTGGAGCTCCAAAGTGTTCAACTATATAGTTCAAGGCGATAAAAAATTCTTGCAATGAAAATGGGTAAATACTAACTAGTAGTGCTTTAATTTAAAGCTTTCTGTTTGGGATTTCTTAACTAATGCTTTTATAAGACATTGATTAGTCATACCGATTAAAATAATAATCAACTTTACAACATCCTTACGATAAATTGTAAAGAATGAAACAAGAGGAGAGTTGCTGAGAGTTGTGGTGTTAGCAACACTTTCTCTAACCAATTTCATTGTAGGTTAAAATTTATTGAAAACTATAGAATTATAAAAGATATTTCAGTAAATAAGTTTAGATCAACAAAAACTTATAATTAATAGTAGAAAAGGTATTTCATTGTATGTTACTGGTATTTCTTTCTGAGAAATGTCTTGTGGTGCTACAGAAACTTTGAATTGTATGCTACAATATTCACATTTTAAGCGAATTGTATGCTACAGAAAATCCAATTTACCTTCCCCAGAAAATGTCCTATGCAAAGAACATAATCAATTGGTGATGTCATTGATTTACTGTGCACTATCTCACCCAAGATGCGGTCAATGGCTGCTCCCTGATTAGGAAAGGAATTTAGAGTAGACATTTAGATATGGATGAAAAATTACGCAGAGAGAATATTACTGAGAGGTCAGTTATTGGAAACAAGAGGTCACCTTCGTCACACCAACAGCTCGCACCTCAACAGATCGGCTCCCTTGAACAACTTCAACTGATGCATTAGAAATTGGACCTGTCCAGAGATGCTGCAGCATGTCCCTTGCTTGAAGCTTTCCAAACTCAACATCTGGTTGAGATCACAAGATAAGTAACCAAAAAGGAAGCTGGAAAAGGAAAAACCTTCATAAAAACATTTGATCACCTGCATATTTGTAATTCCATACAAGTGAAGTTTCTCTTTCTTCAAAATCAAAATGTGACCGAGGTGTTCTTTCTGTGAAGTACTCAAAAACATGCTGCAATGCAGGACCAGCAAGGTCAGTAACGTAAGAGAGAACATTAAACATCAAATGAATTGAAACATCAAACCGAGAGTACCTTCACACTATCAAGCCATTCCATATTCAGATGCTCTGGCATTGTCGTCATCCACTCACCCTTCGAAGGATGTAAAAACATTCCATTCTCAGCCGCCAACCACATGTCATATTCTTTGAAATTCTGTTATGTGAAATATGTTAAAAGTGGACTGATATAATATTTCACAAAAGAAAAGAAGCATTGTGCCAAGAATTACATCATCCAGGACTTGTCTACCACTTCCACTGAGCACAACAACTGTGGTATTTGGATCACTGCATAGTGCTGTCAAGGGTTGTCTCAGTTTTGGATGCACCTTAAGTTCCATTTCCTTAATCTGATCACCTGTTTTCTCGACTGGTTCAGTTAAAGTTCCACTGAATCCCTGCAGTGTGTATCACCAGTGTTGAGAGAAAATGTTAATACAAAAATTCATATACGTAATTAAATGCCGGTTAGGATTCATACCAGTGTAACATTGTATAATAAAAAGCAGCCAGTTTTTCGATGATCATGATTTTGTTTTAGAGGTTGCAAACTCAAACTTTGTGATGAGGTAGTACCATGGAAAGTCTTATAACATATATAAAGAGTAAATTCAACATAGACACACGTCCATCATGTTTGTTAGGTACAAACTACTCACGAGCCTTCATCTAACCTAACTGCTCAACCATTTTGGATAGTTGGTCTAGGGAAAATTTTGCTGAAGTTAGAAGGAAAGTTTGAATTCATTTTCCTCTAGGACTCTAGGAGAGTCCTATCATGACTGTTCGAGGTCAAGAACATGATATTTACTGTTCCCCTTTTTTAAAATAAGTTAAATTGAACAAATGTTTTCTGTTTCTTTAATAAAATGGTAGTACTATGACATCACAATGTTAATTGTCATCCCAACTATAACAATTACCAACAATCTTCTGCAGCACTCCAGTCCATAAAATAGAGGAGAAAAAAACGGAATGGAGATTTTAGACCAAAAGCCACAAAGAAAACCTGTAACAAGGAAGTTGACATCTATGTTTGGAAAAATAAAAATTTACAAAAAATAGTATATCATCCCACCACGTAGGAACTGTGTACTAATACCGTAATTGGCTTACTTTTTCCACACAATAGTCCCCTTTCCTAAAAATATAAGTGATATATCTCCTTGTGTTTAGTGTTCTCCTTGCTATTAAGCCATCTATAAGGCAATGTCCAAGGAACTATAGTTGAAATTTTAAGAGCCTGGATAACTAATCGAGAATCACAATCCAACTAAAGCCTAAATGTTCCAGCCTCAAGTCCATTAGATTCGAGGTAATGTCCGTTTTGGAACTTGGAGTTCTGTCACAATTTTGTCCCTAAAAGATGTTTCAGATGGGTGGTTAATGGATAAAGATGTATTTAAATCATTCTTAGTTTCAGACTCCAAAGCAATATAAATTGAGGCATCCTGGAACACTAACCATCCTACAGTGAAAGCAATCTCGATTGTCAAAATAGCACCCATATGCAAATATCGCAACTTGCACCAAAAACTAACGATAAATGGCGCTCTTTTGTCCCTAGATATACCACCACGAGGAATAGTGCCCAAAGAGTCCTTGGCAGCCCCATCATTTGACACATCCAACAAAAGGAGCAAGCTATAAGAGAAGTCTAATATCAGGGATCCTAACAGGATTCCCAGTCCCACCAAAAGCTTTAAGAATGAGGAACTCAGTTATGTTAGATTCCATAGCTCCTTGACAATGATTTCCAGCCAAATTTACCTATAAATAAATCCTATTTTTCAGACTCGCATACTCAACATGCCATTCTCAAAATGGAGTTATGCAATGACTTGCATATTCAGGTAAGTTCCACTACTTATTTTCAATAAAATCAAAGCTTGGAGGTGAATGTTTCATAGAAGGCCACTAGTTCTAGTTTTGGCTGCCCAAATGTGCATTTCTTCCTATTCACCTTCAGATCATTTGCTGTCAGCACCCGTAAAACTTTCAATGGAAAAACAAAAGTCTCTAAATTCTTGTACACTAGAATATTTTCAAAGAAGATAAGCACACACTTTCCCAAATAGGTTTAGGCACTTCATTCATAAGTGATTGAAAGGTGGAAGGTACATTCATTTCTAGTCTACTATAACCATGACCTAGTACTGCTTTGTCTTCCCAACGATCTGAACCGTATTTTTTATCACACCTAAAACAATCTCTTTATGATCTTTTCCTTCAGCCTTTTCAAGCCCTCCCACACTAATTATGAAAGTCTCACCTTATACATATCTCTCATCGATAGTCTCTAACAAAAATCTGCTGTGAATTTAAATTCTTCTTACAAACAGTGTCTACGACTGAGAAATGCCTTGTCTTGCATTACCATTAATATGAACTTCACCTTTTATGATTCGGATCTTTCCTCTCGAACAAAATAACGGTTAAACCTAGCTTTAGGTTCCTTGAACCCAGTTCTGTCAAAGGATGGAAATGGAATAGTAGATTTTTTGGCTTCACCTCTTCTTCCATGTAAACTCTTTATGTAAGCTACAAAATTTCCTAGTCACCCTTATTGCATGTTACCAACTTCTCCCATAAAATTTCTGACTCACCCCCTTGGACTTGCTTTGTACCTTTTTCCTATGGATCCCATCCATCCACGTTTCTAAATGTAATTCAACACAAGTAGTGCCATTAAGAATTGTCCATTCACCACCTACTGCTCCCCAAATATCCTTAACCTTTCTGTTGCCCACAAGCTTCCGGATGGAGCTCTGGTACCAGTTAATAAAACTGGAATCGTTAAAAAAAAAGGCAAGAAATTCTTTATTACAAAATCCACCCAAATGAAAACAGAATGCAACACAATTTCACTGAAATTTCAAGAGTTCCAGCAATTTTCTTATCCTCTGGACCCTTCTTATGCCTTGCATAAAACTGTGTGAATGGGATCTTTACCTATCAAAATATCCTAATCTAGTACAATTGCACAATAGATTTCACTGCATCTACTCGGACAATGAAGCACTATCTTGTAAAAACACTCAGATAAGAAGAAAAGGACAAGAAGGAAATAAAAAGACGTATTCAGAGAAGTCTCAAGCTTCATTGAGACATCATACCAAGATGAGCAATCGATTAGTTGATTGCTGATAACTTTCAATTGCAGTCTTGGTTGGAAGTTGAGGTGGAACTTGTCTTGTCCTTAGTTGTGCCTCAATAACAGTGTCATTTAGTTCACTGCAAATATTCAAAGATTCATCATATATGAAGCTCTCCTAAAAATCAAAGCAAGAGATGCATTACCTACTAAGATATCTTGGTTGGATAAATTACAATTGCAAATCATGTCTTTCTACTATTCCTAAAATACTTAGGTAACAAGTAAATAATCATCATAAATGAGCATGAAATTATATTTAAATACAACCAAGACTGATAAATGCAAACAACGGCAAAGCTCACAGCTGAACCATGATCATATGTATAAAAGTTGCGCACTTTAAAAGGGACTTACATCCATTACAAAATTTCAGGGATTTGAGAATGCAACAAAAACAGGGGGATTCCATTCTTTTCGATAAAAAAGATGCCGCTATATTGAAGATAAATGACAAACTCCTAAAAAGAAAAACAAAAAAAATGTTCAAAATACCAAGGGTTTTCTTAAGAAGGAAATAATAGAAGCTACGAAATGAAATCTTTAAGTATTTAACATTTTGAAAATTAAAAAAAGATGTTTAATAGTTTCTTCTTTGAGTAACTAGGATAGGTTATAAATGCTACTTTTATTCCTTCGCATCTGATTACAGGGCACGAGTTTACAAAATCCAGATAGTAACATGCATACCTTACGAAGGTTCCTGCCCATTCTTGAGCAGTGTGGGATTTTACATGAAGAAAATTATGCTTATGTCTCTTTTCTCTTTCTGCAGATGGCATCTTCAGAGCCCTGCCAATTGCAGCTGCAACTTCTGTAATGTTCCACGGGTTGACAAGAATTGCCCCAGCCCCAAGAGACTGTGCTGCACCAGCAAACTTCAAGAAGCATGCCAAATATCAGGAATGATATCAACATAATACATATCTAGTTAAAGCTAGTTAAAGAAGTCAGCGTGCAATAATTGATCTATCCATACAACACATGAAAGCTTTCTATAAACCAAGATGGGAACTAAAAATACACGATCTAGACAAGAATAAAGAACGAAAGATTGATAATTATCATTTATTTAAATCACTTTAAATGGTAGAAGTTTAAGCACGGTACAGAGTTGTATTGTAAGATGCTCAATAATGGAAATAAAATAATCTTTGATGTTATATTTTGGTTACGATAAGTATGACTTATTAAATGGATAGTTTAATACAAGTCAAACTAGTCAAAAACAAGGTACACACTAGAACGGAGTGTTTTAGAGTAGAATTCAAAACTTTGCCATTTGAAAAATCTTTTGAAATCAACCATATATGTTTTAAATCACGTAAGCTTCATCCAAAGGCTTTTTATAACAAGGATAGAAAGGGCAAGTGCAGAAAAAAGATTTGTTTTATATTAGTTCCCTCAAATTGAATTACGTCTGATTCTCCTTTAACAAATAAAGGTTCCATTAATCAAAATTGATTAATAAAACAAGTACTACAACAAATATTCTCTATATAGCTCCTAGATACCCACAATCTTTACAAAAAATCGTTTTCCAACTATTATTTAATATTAAATCACTTGACTTTCACCAATTCAGTTTGATAAAGTATACAATTCACAACGAGAGGATACACAATTAAGCACCGAACTCTTTAGCTAAGGCAAAAGTTGTGAACTCAAGCTATAATGGGCACAAAGTATTGTAGAACGTTTCTAAGAGATTTTTCTTTCAATCTTGCCCTTCTTGTCTCTTACATATTGTTCGTTCTTCTATATTTTTCTACTTGTTTTTTGACATTCTATATTTTTCTACTTCTAGTGAAGATTCCTCATATAGTGCTGAAAAAGAGAATAATGGGATCAACAACTTTTGCTTTTTCAAAAATTGAAAAAGCAACTTTTGACATGGTACTCTGATCAAAAGAAATATAGGAATTAGGAGTCGATGTCCATTCTAGGCAGGTTGCAAAGCTCATAGGATGTTAAGAACCAACTCTCCTAAAAATTCAAACTGTTTAGACTTGGCATCAGTCTTAAGTCTATAAAATGGAGCGCTATCAGCAGTTTTATTGTCAGGACCAACACTTCCAACATTCGACTTTATTCTCTCATCATTCAATAACTCAACGTTGACAAAGCCTGAATTGACATATAAATAAAACATAAATACACAAGCAAGTTTCTACACTTACTTCACTAAGAATGAGAACCCCTTTCTTTTTCTCCTGGCAGGCCACAAATTCATAGCTGACAAGATTCATTCCATCCCTCAAAGAAGTGACTAGTGCTACATCTGGGTAAGCAGTAGCGAGTTTAAATAAAAAATTAGCATAGAAGTTACAATATAATATACTGATTACCAGAAATAAAATAATAAAATTTAATGCTCCAAAGACAATTAAGAATTCAAGAAAATGAGTAATGAAGTATTAACATACACGAGGAAGAGCCCCAGACGCATCGAACATGCTTTCACCATTACCCAAAAATAAAAGTCCAAAATTGTCTTATTGTTAGAGTTGATTTCACATAATGTACCCAATTTTTCAGTACTATTTCCTGAATACATACCATAAATGAACAACATGGAAACAAATATTTTGGTACTAAATTTGGTGTCCATGTCGATTGAATTATTAAAAATGAATTACATTGTATATCCCTTGTATGGTTATTTGCACGAAACATTTTTCCGGAATTTGCAAATGAGCCATCAAATGATAGAAACTACTAAAAATGTAAAATTGTCGCCTTTCTATATAACATATAAGAACTATATGTCAATAAGTGGAATAGTAAATATCATGAATCATGATTAAATGAAGATTGCATTGTATTAATTAGAAAAGGAACATTGGCGCTAATCAAGACAACAACCACAATAATCATGCTTCAAGGAAGCAATCAGATTTTAAGACAATTAGGTATACTCAGGCTGCGGTTTGGGTGCTAGGGTAGCCTACCACCCTGAAATCAGTTTCCAATGCCTTACCTTTTGCTATATAGACAAATTTATACATAGTAGACAAAGAAAGGGAAGAAAAATGTACACTACATTCAGTGCAATATTCAAAACAAATTTTCTCTTTAATTTCATCATTTACAAAAAGCTCTAATGTTGTGTTTGGATTAGAAGATGGATTTGGAATGGAAATGAGTGGATTTGAAGGAAAAAAATGTGAAGGTGAGGTTGTTTAGATTAAGGGAAAGACAATGAGAAATGAGAAGAAAGTTTATAAAAGTTTGTAAATGATTTGATTGATGTATATATTATTTATTATATTACTATATTATTAATTATAAAACTTAATATTATTAATGCTTATTATTATTATTATTATATTATATGTAAACTTTTCCTGCATTTCTGTGTACGTGAGGAAAGAAAGTTACAAAAAAAATATTACATCCCATTTTGCCTCATTTTTCAACTTTAATCTCAAATCAGCGCTCCCATGCTTTCCATGGTTTGAAACAAACAAGGGCTAAGTCATTTCTAAGAGCACGCTGGAAAATACTTTCAACTTTAGGCATAGAACTTTAAGCATAATAAATTAGTATAAGCTAACATCTGACAAGTTCACAAAAGTAGTTATTCACAGAGTAGCTCTCAATCAAATTAAAGAAAATGTAAAAGCACAAATTTACCAGTAACAGCGTACAAAGCGCATAGTTGATAAAAGTCAAGTGAGCGATCCTGTTGTGACAATAAAAGTGTAAGATTATCAAGCATAGAAAATTCTTCAACCTATTCAATATTAATAGTGTTAGTAAGAGTTGTAGACTAATGATTAATCATCAGAATGAGCATATAAAATTATCAAATCATGCTTAGAAATTCAGTGGAATTATCACATTAGAAAAAAAAAAAAAAAAATATATATATATATATATATATATATATATATATATATATATATATAAATAAAAAGACTCACAAATATGGGACAGATAGGAAATGGAAACCAGACCAACGCTCCTTCCCCTATTTTCCCTCTTCTATCTAATTGCATAAAATGACAAAATCATACTTTCAATAAATGAAATGTGAAATTTTACATATACAGAAACAGTTGATTGTTATGAAGATGGCAGTTTTTTTTTTATTCTGTCAACCCAAGCAAGACCAGTGCAGAGGACCAATTTCTTGAATATTTCTTGATCAGGTTGCGTCAGGACATTTGGAGCCTAATCTGTCCCCACAACCCAAAGGACCAGATGCAATTAATTGTTGGGTTTATATATTTTTTTCATATGAATTATAGTCATCGAGAGATTGTGGTTTTATATAAATGACATTAGTCTAACACACATAAAACATTTAACACCACTTTTAATCCAAAACCTTAAGGCAATATGGTCATAAGTCTTTAGTCTTATATAACATTTAACTTTGTCTTTTTTACTCGATGTTAGACTTTGACTCACACTTGGATTATTCTTAACAGAAATGGAGGTAGTCCACAACATTGAAGAAGCCATGAAAAAGGTTTGAAGTAGGGGCATTTGGTGGCAGCAACAATACCCATGCGTCCTCTAGTGGGACTGGAATTCAACAAGGATAGACCATGATATCTTCTACATCATTTGCTGCCAAACCCTGTTTGTTCATAGGGTGTTAGAGTCTGTTTTTTAGTAGTTAACGGTTGACAACTAACTATTTGTTAACTAACTCTTTAAATAGTTAGTCCGGGCCTAAAGAAAGGAGTTTTTGGAAAAAACAGTAGTATTCTTCTTCTCTGTTTCTATTCCTATAATCAAGAAGTCTCGAAGTTCTTTCTTTCATAGAATTTCCTGCAATTTTGGATGCTTTGAACTCTATAGTTCCTACCATCTTGTGTTTTTAGTAGTTACTGTATCAACTTGTACGTAGAGCCTCTCGTTCTCATGGCACGCTTCTTTTGGGGCATGGCAGAATTTGCGCTCTCGCATCAAGAATTATCAGGCCAAGCAATGGCCCTTATTCCAACTCAGTAATCTTGGTCAAAAAGAAAGATGGAAGATGATGATTCTGTGGATTATTAGGCAGTAAATAATGCTACAGTCCCAAACAAGTTTTCAATTCCTAACATAGAGGAGTTGCTAGATGAATTAAATGAAGCCACATACTTCGCTAAAATAGATATAGAGGCAAGTTATCACCATATCAAAATGCATGAACATGATGTTCTAAAACAACCTTCAAAACTCACCAAGGACATTGTCGGTCTCCAATTATGTCATTTGGGTAGGGTTAACAAATGCCCTGAGCCACTTTCCAATGCACTCTGAATGGCACACTTATCGTTCTTTGCAAGTATGTGTTTGAATTCTTATGTGGCATTTTGGTCTATAGTAAATATTGAGAAGATAATTTGGATCACTTGAGACAAGTATTATACACGCTCTCAGAACATTCTTTCTTTGCAAATTTTAAAACAATGTCATGTTTTCTTTCTTTTTATTGCGAGTTTTCCTAGCAGGTTCTATTTTCCTTACATTAGAACAAAGATCCCACATGAAGGACAATTGAGTTAGACAAGTCAATAAAAGAAAGAAAAGAGTATCCTTGTATTGTTTGTGGTAGTGACTTGGCAATAATACAATTTCAATAAAATTATAACTATGTTAAGAACGCACCAAGTGATGTATAGGAACTGTAGTTAACGTTCCAAATCTGCCATTGATGCGCCCAACTATTTCATGAACCTGGCTTGTAAGCTTTTGATCTGAAAAAATGTAAGAAATTTGTTTTTTATCAGTCATGATTCCAAAGCCAAAACTAAGGCGCCTTAATCAAAAATGTATAGAAAAATAGTAAATCATGTTTGGCGTGCCAATGTGTATGTTCCCAACACTAGGCATTTCAAACAAATTGAATGAGGAAAGAGACGAGTAAAACTCGGTATCCCAGGTATGAACATTAAGAATGAAGTGTAAAGTGAATGTGGCATAATAATAGTGCAACGAACATAATATAATGACTATGACTTCAGTATTTGACAAAATATTTTTTTTTTCATTGTGAAAGATTGATACATATAAAACAGAGACAAAACTGCAGAATAATGTATAGATATCTGAGATGATTTGCATTAATGCTGGCAACTTAAAGTACAAAACAATTTATTTTTGTCCAACATAAGATTCTAGAAAGTCCAAGTATAAATAAGGGTTTAATAGAAAACATTATAACTTTTACTTTAAACGAAATGACAACTTCCTTCTATTTTTAGAAGACATAATCTTTCATTTGTTGAAACAAAAATAATTTGAAAGTGAGCAGCCTTTTTTAAAGCAACTATACCAAAGAAGCCACAAGAACAAATAAAATAATGTGAGTAGCATACACTCAGGAACATCTGTTCTTGTCGGGACAGCGATTTGTAGCAGAACAACTTTATCACGCCAATAAGGATCTTCTTCCAAAAATTTTTCAAACGCTAAAATTTTCTGAGGGATTCCTTTAATCATATCAAGGCGATCAACACCTAACATTACCTGTCAAGGCAAGAAAAAGGTTGGAACAATTCAATTAATAGAACCGAATCAAATAAGCACTTAGATCATATAAAGAAAAGTGGCTGTCATGGGTTCATGGCACTGCATGCCAAACAAATACTTATACCCTGAAATTCTGAAAGCAACATTTTCATTGGGTCAGTCCCAAATTAAATCCCCCACTACTAGAACAATGTGGTAAAATGTGTAATACTTTCTAAACAAATCCGAAAGAAAATCCATTCCTTACTAGTACCACACAGAGATAGCAATAGCATGGTAACTGCTCTGATTAAGTTATATTGAAGATCAATGACAACCTCTCCTTAAAAGCTTAAGCTATTAGGTGCTCACAAAATATTTACATCTAACAATTCCCGTCACACAAGACCCACTTTGGCCCAAAAATGGAGTTTGACATCGCATAAGTCAATTTGTGCTGAAATTCAAGCCTTTTTAGTGAAGAATACACAGGGAAACTTAAACCTCTTTATAGAAGAATGCACAGGAAAAGTATTAGTGTTGAGCACGTCCTAAAGCCAATTTCAAGCTCAAGAATGGTTTTATACCTAACAATGATGCAACTTTCTGCGGACAATAAGAGGTCGAGTTTTATTTTAAGAATAGAAATATAATACAAGCAAAATATTTCTATGCTTAATTATTTACCCACCATTATTATTTTCTTGGAAATACTAACAACAAATGAACAACTCCAAGTAATATAAACCTAAAATTTGTTTCCAAACACAGCCTATGAAATTTAAAATTGTATTAAGATATTTAAGAAATTTGGGCACAGAATAAATCAAATAGTTCCTGACATGAGGTCTTAATACGTATAGGATAGACTAGTAAGTTGGAGGTACAGTTGAATAGTGATTTGTAATAGTGGCACATCTTATATAGTAGTATTTAGAACGCGAATTTTAGAGAATTTTCGCATGATTTTAAGGATTCACGTAGTGGCCAGCAATGGCTTCATTGTTTTTAACTCCAATTTTCTTCCCTTTCCAACCTATAAGTTTTCATCAATGCCATCATCTATATTTTATCTTGCCAATCCTTAAAAGCCTTTCACTTTGTCAGAATAAGAATAAATCCCTTACTCGTGAATACTGAAAAGCAAGAAGCGTAAATCTAAAACAATGCCAAAATTACTAGGAACAAGTAAAATAAGTTATTAGATATAAAGAAGTGTTTGCTATAAAGTTAGAGAAGCACCTTTCTGCCTTTAAATCTTTCTTGTAGTTCTTTGATGTGATCTTGTACTGCTGGAAGGTCAAGAGCTCGAATAAATCGTTCCGAGTCTATACCAATTGGAAACTGGCATTCAAGAGAACAGAGTCAAATTAGAAATTTGAATTTTAAGCTCAACATCGTAATTGATTAAATCTTGAATTTCATATAAAAATTTCTTCTTCCAGTCCTCCTTTTTTAATAGGTAAAGTTAGGGGCAAATTTTTAAACAACTGTTCAAATGACAAAGCAAGAGTTAGCTTGTAGACAAATTTTGTATCACATACTGCAGCAACTCGAGTTAGCTTCCCTTGATACTCAACCCCATAAGGTGTACCTTCAAGTCCAAGGATGCGAGTACAGGCACTAACAAAATGTCTTGCATAATCATAGGTGTGAAAACTGCAAGAAAATTTATTTCAAATCAAATAAAAACAATAAAAAAATAAAAATGATTAAACCCAAGAAGACGACATATAAACAAAGAAAATTCCAAATTAAGAATCTAAAAGAAACATACTTCTAAACTAAATGGAAAACTTTAGCCGAGTAAACTTGAAGTATAGCCCCATACTTCCATGATTTACATGACTAATACATAGGTAATAATACTCGTAACAGTTCAAATTTTATCATGATAAATGGCTTCATGATATGTATTCATATGTAATCTGTTTCCTGCGTTATGCTTTTAGTGGGTTGGTGTAATACTCTCAAAATCCATTTAGACACACTTTTGTATAAGCATGGTCCTCTGTATCCACTACCAGGACTATCAACCCTCTCCAATAAAATGATTTGCAGTCACTTTGACCAGTGGTTTGTCAACCCATCCACAAGGAAACTGAGAACATTTAGTCATCAGGCAGTAGTTTTCACCAATTGGGGTTACGGGGGTTACTGTCCGGTGACTGCAGTTGTTAGTTTCATGTATGTAAATTAGCTGATTAGACAGAAAGGAAATTGTTAGTATCCAGTTTCATGGAAAATACTAATATATAATAATGTTTATTCTCAAAATTTGCTTATATGAAATAGATACATGGAAGATAGAAGGTAGCTGAAGATATTTGCGAGAATCGAAAGGAGGAAATCAAGTCCACCTCTTTATAGACGAGAGGTACTGGGCATACCACAAACATCTATAACATGATCATATATATATATATATATATATATATATATATATATATATATATATATATATATATATATATATTTAGTTTAGGAAACAGGATTTCCTATCAAGTGCAGTTTGCCAGCCAATGGTTAATGGCAAATTCGATGTACTAAACTAGTGGTTTATTATAACTTGCCCCAAAACAGTCAAGACATACTTGGTAAGCATTTACAGGTTGAGTCTAATGACAGCATCTTATATATCTACACAAATTGTCAAAAAGTCCCCTGAAAATTTTATTATCAAATCACGTGCCCGTATCAAATTTATAATAATGATACCAAAGCGTGACTGCTAAATGGAGGAGCCAGATAGGACTTACCCAACTAAATCAGCAGCGAGAACGGAATGCAGGAGCTCTGAACGAGATGGCAGTGTCCTGTGAATTTCAGAAGATGGAAAAGGGGTGTGGAGAAACCATCCAACTTTCATTTTTTTGTTATGTTTCTTTAGGCATTTTGGAAGGAACATAAGATGGTAATCATGGCACCAAACAACATCACCCTCTTCATAGTGCTTGTTCACAACATCAGCAAACATCTGATTTGCTTTCTCATATGCCTCAAACTGAGACTGAAAACTGCGTGTGGTGGCAAGGCGGTCTTCTTGTGGAAGTCCAAGGTAGTGGAAAAGGGGCCACAATATATTGTTGCAATAGCCATTATAATACTGATGAACAATCTCTTCATCAAGAAATACAGGGATACACCTCTGCAACGCACAACAACTTTCATGAATTATTTACAACATTTTCTTCTACTGAATATAGTATACGGCGGAAACAACGTACGGGAACACGTGGCATGTTAATAAGTGCTTAATTTCTGTCTTTATAAAACAATTAGAACTAATTAAGAATTATGATACCTACTACTTCTAAATTTACGCTCTCTATATTGCCAACATCAACTAATTTTTGTAACATTAAAAAAACTCATAAAAATTGAAGATATACAAAAAAAATTACAGCAACATAGCACACTCAATTAACTGAGATATTTAACCGTATACCTTTTCAGCCAACGCTTTAGTAAGTGCCTTCTGTCCAATCTCATCTGGCACGTTCACTCCAGCCCAACCTATCCACCTTGCCTCAAACTCCTTCACACCTTTGTAAAAGAACATGATCATGTTAGAGCAGATGAAGACGGTAATTTAATATTTTTTTCTCTCTAAAATCTCATTGAAATAATTAAAAGAAATTGTATAAATATAATCTTTAAATAAATTATGTTTAGAATTTAATTAGATTACACTAACTCTATAGAAGATGTATAGACTACCGTTAAATCATATAATAACATGTATAAAACAAAATCAGTTTAAAAATCATTAATGTATAAAAGCCAGCCCAAACTCTTAATTTAGTACAAGTTTAAATAAATTTCACATTCAACATAGCTGTAAACTTTTTTTCTAAACTACCCATTATTTCGAAAGGCAAACAATGGGCGCAGACATAAAAAAAGGTGTAACAGTTACACCGCCAACCACACTGATACATTTAGTCCTACGACTTGAAAAGCCGTCACAAATTTGGAAGGAAAAAAGAATAGAAATACTATTTGTAATTATTATCCAACCAACACCAAAAAAAAATCTGAGATGTGGTAAATATGATAGAAAGAAAACTCTCGATTAAAAAAGTACAAAAAATTACTTTTCTTTAATTTAATAACCTTGACTTACGGTTTTATTACTCTTTTTAAAAATAAAATATAATAATGAAATAAGTATTTAAAAGTAGATATCAATAATAAGCAATATTTTTCTATAAAAAATTAATAGAAATGATTACGAGGTAATTTATGGAAATTTTGTCACGTTAAATTCTCTAAAACTTTGTCTTTAATTTATACATAAATAAACTAATTTTGATTTTAGAAAAAAATATTTTCATAGAAAACCCTTGAACTTCTTTTGGTAAAAAAAACGGGAAACTATGTTGGATGAAAATGATTAAAAGCAAAATTTAAATTAAGGATATTTGATTGAAAATAAAAATACAATAACTGGGGGGCATGAATCCTCTCTAATTAAGAAAAAAAAAATCAAGAGTAGAGACTGTTAAAATTTCACATCCATCAATGTTTTTGCTATACTTTTTATATTAAAATTATTAAATTAAATAACTAAATGAAGGTTGAGATGTCATAGCATTCTATAAAAACAGTACAAATACTATAACAATCCCATCATTTAAAAATTATTCTTTTAACCAAATAAGTACAAACATATGACCTATACTCAATCCCTTCCTTTCAGTAAGGTTCTTGTGAATGGAATAAATATGTTTGGAAATCACGATTCCATTAATTACTTAAAAATACTGGTACAGCCAAACAAGTTATAATGCCTTTCCCCATATTTTACACCTATTTATATCACCCAAAAAAAGTTATTAATTAATCTGAAATTTTGTCAGCTGAACGAGTTCAGAATTTATTGAATTTTTTTGATATTGTCTTTTGAGCACTAAAATTATACTAATACTTTAAAAATAATTTTAACATATTTTAAAATTTTAGAATCATTGACCATCAAAATGTTTTTCTGAAGGCGCAGCAGAACAGCAGAAAAAAACTCAGCAAAATCAAAATTCTAGCTGAACCCTCTCTCTTCCATCAGAAAATACAACACAGAAACAGCATGATGATAATCATGGTGACAGCCACTTACCTAACAACGCGCTGACGAGACCACCGGCACTTATCTCCAACGACCACGCGTCCTCGCCTTTCCTTACTGCCGACACCGGCAACCTATTAGCAACCACCAACAGCCTCTGTCTAAACGGCTTCGTTTCATGCCTCTCTTCCCCCACCCCCTTCCTCACCCTACTCCCTTCAACACCATCACCCGCCTCGCTCACTACTTCCCTCAAACGCGCCTTCTCCTTCTCGAAAGCCTCACCACTGCTCCCATTGACCTCATTCCCCTCCTTCAACTGAATCACTCTCCCACTCTTCCGCAGCTCTCTCTCTCTCAGAAGCCGTTCCACACGCCCCGGTATTTGGTTTCCGTGGTACTTGTTCCCAGGCATACGCTCGTTCTTCCTACACACCACGCTTCAATAATCAACAACAGTTTCTTCCAACCTGCATTCAAAAACACGCTCCATCAACAACAGTGAACACAAAAACAAAAATCCAGCAAACAAACCAACGGAAAACATTAATCATAAACAACCAATTTGTTCGGTCCAACGCGTTGGAGATTTTTGACATTCGAAATATCTATTTCAGTAAAACAGAGATTCACAGAGGAGTTTAATTTAAACGAATGCAGCAACCACATTGCATGGAGTAAAACAAAATCGCGAACATTCAGATGCAGTTTTCGAGCGTTTTTTTTTTTTTTTGCTGACATTCTTCTATCAGAATTCTAGGTTTTCTTTCCTATAATACAAATGCTCATTAACGGAATTATCAATTATCAAATACGACGAAACTATACAAAATTGATACTAACGGATTAGAATTTGACTATATAACCAAATCAAATGTTTAGTTCGAACATAAATTTCTCTGGAAAAAAAGTAACAATTGCGTTCTTCTACACGAACAACAGCATAAGCATGTGAGAAACTGAGATATGAACCTTTCGTATGATGAAACCGTTGCGAAAATAAGAACGCAGTGAAAAAACAGTGATGAACATAGAGAGAAAAAGTTTGAATAGAAATTGAAGAGTAACCTCGCTCCGTGAGGTAGCGTTGAGGAGAAGCAAGAGACAGAGAATCCTGTCCGCGAAATCTTTGGGAAGTGTTTGGACAGCGAGTTAACAGCTGTGTATGAAGAGGTGGGAAGTGAGTGGAAAATTTTGAAGAATCTGAATGACAAAGAATGTTGAAGCTAATGGTATCACTTAGAGAAAAGAAAGCGGAATAGTGGAATCCCCGTGTAAGTTTCAGAAGCCACTTTAAAACGCCCCGCCCATGCAGGTAACACATAACCAGAAGCAGAGTTCAAAATGGGAGCCAAAAACTTTTTTTTTTTTTTTTTACGTTCAAAATTGAAGTAAATTTGGTAAGCAGAATTTCTCAAGAGGAAATTTAGGTGTGATTTTTTTAAGATTTTTTAGTATTATTATTTGGGTGGTGACCGAGAAACACCCCATATCTCAATAAATCGCTATCCGACATCCATCGTATCATATTTTTATTTTAAAATATAAAATAATTTAAAGGAAATCAACTAAAATTAAAAATATCTTATTTTCTTTCTAGCAGTTGTGTTATAGATGTAGAAAAACTTTTGAGTTGTTATTTTAGTTAAAAGTAACTTTTATTCTTTGTATAATGTATATTTAACTTTTTACTAGAGTTATTGAAAAGAAATGTCTTTATATAATATAAAATATTTTCAAAGTAGTAAATATAATAGTAATCACTATAATGAAAGTGATGATAGTGAATAGAATAAGTTATTGTAATTATTTATGATCTTGACCGATTTTTAAATAATATATATTCAAATATAATTAAGACTTAAGTATATTTTTCTATCTTGTAAAATTAGTTTGTCCTAATTTTGATTTTTATACTTTTTTTTTTCTATTTTTATAAAATTTGAAATCACTTATTATTTTAAATTATTATTTGTAGTCCCTTACGTTCATTTAAAATAAAAGAATAACATTTACAGATCTTTTAACAGTTTTGTTCAACTAATATATAAGAGAGAAAAAATGGTTTATCCTTTTAAGGTTTTCTTAATATTTGTTTACTATTTTTAAGAATGAGTTTTATTTTTTTTTTTCTATCTAGAGAGAGTGGTATTGTAGAGTTCTTATGTTATTATTCAAGTACTTAATAGTGGTTCTTAATTGCTAATTGTATTTTGATCCTAATAACATTGGAATAATGTTGTAGACAAATTTTAGTATTTCATGTAAGTTAGTATGATCTTTCACATCTTGAAAGAATTATTCTCATTATTGGATATACACTAGTAGTGTGAAAGTGCATGTCTAAAAAAACTATGACAAAGAAAATACTTAATATTTAAGTGTGTCCATTATTGTCTCAAAGAAAATACTTAATATTTAAGTGTGTCCATTATTGTCTCACAATTTATGTAACCTTACTTAGTGAATCGGTTCATAATCTACCATCATTTTTCAAGTAAATACTACTCATAATGAAAGTGTATTAGTTGGTTTTAAAGTCATAATAACAAAATATGAGACAAACAAATTTAACGAGAATAATTTATCTTTGTGGAAACTAAAGATGAAGACAATTTTAAGAAAAGAAAATTGTGTAGATGCACTTGAAGAAATACTACCATGAAGGAAGGAAATCAATAGCTATGTCACCGCAAATTTACATTTAACAAAGCCATATGTGGTTTTGTTTAGCATTAAGAAAAAGACTACTACAAAGGACATTTAGGATAGTCTCATCAAATTGTACGAGGTCAAGTTACTTCATATGAAAAAACTTGAAGATAAAACTTTACACTCTTCAAATAAGTGGGTCCACATTAGTGACAAATTACATTATAACAATATGAGTATGTTATTTGTCTGATTTATCCAACTTTCAACAAAAAATTTCAACATAGTTGAAAGTGAACGTTTGAAGCTTCTACTTTAGAGTTTACCTTACTTGTATAGTCAACTGATCTAGATAAAAAAAATAAGGTAGAAATGGAAAGTTTAATGCAAACAATCAACAAAATATGGTCTATTGGGAGTCAAACACCTGAAAAATTAAAGGCTTTGGGAAATAAGCATTTAAATGATATTGTGGCAAGAGAGAACATGCAATGAAATATTGTTGGCTCAAAAAAGAATAAAAGAAAGGACTCTAAAGTATCTCACAAAATTGTGTTAGGCGTACCATAGAAAACAAAGATATTCTAGTTTGTGAAGCAATAATAAACTCTAATGGGAAAAGAAGTTACATGGTAATTGGATAGTTGATCCAATGTAACTTGGCACATGAATCTGCATCATGATTGGATTTATTCTTAGGAACTATGTTCATGGGAAATGATTATGTCTTAGAGATTGTTGAAGTTCACATAGTCAAAATAAAATTGTATGGTGATACTATACACATAGTTCAAGAGATATAATATGTGAAAAACTTAAAGAATAATTTATTGTCAATTGAACAATTAGATGACTTTAGGTGTGAGATTCAAACTGAAGGTGAGACTTTAAAGATGGTGAGCAAGAATTTGGTAGTCATAAAAGCATAGGACATCATGACAAATTTGTATGTTCTTTTGGGAGATACATTGCAAGAAATAAATACAATAGTTGCATCAACAAGTCAAGAAAAAATAATAATGGTGTGGCATCACAAACTTAATCATATGTATGAGCGAGTGATTATTCTTCCTTGCATGTATTTAACTATTAAGAAAGAATAAGGTTGGATCCAAAATCTAAAAATATATATTCTTGAGCTATGTTGACAATGTAAAGAGGTATATTAATATAGGATCCCATTATGCACAAGGTTGTTATTAAAAGATATGTAGTTTTTTAGAAAATAAACTACAAAATTGGCATAAACTAGAAGGCTTTACAAAATATGAAAACTTGGTTGCATATTTGTATTATTTAAAGCAAGTGCCTCAATGTTAATACAAAAGAATTTATCCATTCCTTATTAGACCTAGCAAGTTCAGATCATTGTACTTATTACAATAGGTTTGATGATAATGATTTTATCATCTTGTTGTAGTATTTGATGACATGTTGGTGGCAATCCCAATAAAGCTCAAATCAAAGAATTGAAGATATAGTTGGATAGAGAGCTTGAAATGAAGGTTTAGCTTTCTCAAAAGAATTATTTACTAAAAGTCTTGGAACACTTCAACATGTAAGATTAAAAGCAAACTTTGCACCACTTCGGTTTAATTGTAAGTTATCTTTATGTATGATTCCAACAATAAAGCAGAAGATATAAATATCTTGAAGCATTAGTGGTGGGAAGCCATATGTATGTCATGTGGTCTATACAAGACCAGACATTGAAGATGTAGTGGGTGATCAGTAGATTCATAGTAAATTCTAGTGAAGTGCGAAATCTTTTTAAAAGACTCCTTAACTATATAAAAGGAATCTCAAGTGTTGAATTATGTTTCAAAAGATCAAAACTAGTTCTTAGAGGTTGTACTAATTTAAAATTTTGCAATTGATCTTTATAACAAGAGATATACCATTAACTATGTATTTACACTATTTATAAAAGGGACTCAAAGGGACTCATAATTGGTTCTAAAGTTACCCAAGCATGCAAGAAAATTATATGGATTTAAAGGTTAATAAAGAGACTGAACACAAACTAAAAGATTGTTTTATATTATAACAACTATAGTATTAATTAACACATATTTTATATACACTTTTTATAACTTTAGTTTATACTAAATACACTTTTCATATATTTTATTTTCAGTTTGTTACCTTTTTTCATTAATAACAAAGTAGATTCGTTATACTTATTTATTTTAATTTTATATTTTCAGTTTATATAACTGGACTTCACTATAAAACTTACAGTTTTACTGTAAAAGTATGAGAATTGTATTTTTTTTTATACATTATAATTTATTTACTGTCAAAGCAAATTAGGTAAAAACATTTGACCAAAAACAAAAAAGAAAAAAATAATCTACACAGTCAATAATGTAGGTTCGCGGCTAAATTTATGGTACTTGACGCAAACATGAAAGGAACAAGTGAACATTCCTTCATAATTAACCCTAACCAAAGCTCACGTAAGAATGCCAACACCTATAATTCAGCTGAGGCAAAAGTTGACTATGTTTACCTTTACCTATTTTTCCTCACATGGTGATTTTTATACGACTAACTTTGATTAAAAGGTTCTATTCAATCTGAGGTCAAAAGTCCAAAGCCTAGTGAAGAATATTTTTAACTTTAAACATTTCTTTCCTTCAAAAGTTTAGATACACTTTAGAATATGATAAAGACATGTTTTTCTTATATATTAACAAATTTTTAATAATATGTAATCACATATTATTGAAAGAAACGTTTTGGTTTCATTGTTATAATGTTATCAATCCGGTTCAACATACTAAAGTCGGTTTAATGATTATGAATTATCTAATTAGCTCAAAAGGTAAGTATTGGAACATTTATGATGGTTATAATTTAATGATCATAAATATAAGTAAATATGAGATTAGTTTTATAAACACTTGTGAAATTCTATTCTCCTAAAGTAAAGATTTTATATGTTGAAGGAAAATGGAGTTATAAAGCTTAATGAAAAAGAAAATGAAATGTTATTTACATTTTAAAAATTTATTTGTTTTTTGTGAGTGCAAGTCTTAGGATTTGACTCATTGTGTGGTTGATTCAACACTATTGGTACTTGTTAGGCACAATAGCTATAGTGTCGGTAGACACATCAAGAAATAGAAGAGAAAAAAAGTGAGAGGGAAGTGTAATTTGGCTTTTAGATGAGAATCTTCTTCTTATTAATTGGTCATAATAAGAGAAGAAAAAATAATGAATATACCATGGATTTCACTATTAAAAGAATGACATGTCGACAAGTTTGTCCTTGTGAAATAAAAAATTTCGTAAGGGGTTTTGAATAATATTGTTATCCTTAACATTACACTATCTTTAATTTTGTTTTGTTAGTTAAAGTAGTCCAAATTTTAATGGAATACAAAACTTTTAATGAATTGAGTTGGAGTGAAGTTTGTACTATTTATTGAAAAATCAAACATATTCATATACACATTATCAACAACTAAACTAAAACTTTTCCAGAGTCGAAGTATAGTGGTAAAAATAATATAAAATATAATGCTTAAAGTTTTTTTCTTCTTATCTTGTCCATATTAATATGATTAAAAAATTAAATTAAAATATTTAATTAAAACTTGTATCGTAAAACTCTAGAAAATACCAACTTGATTATTTTAATATTAAAAGGTTTTAGTATAAATAGTTTTGTTATAAAAGAGTTTTATTATTTTAAAACATTACTTATCTAGAAATCACTTTTTTAGAGTTCTTTAACTTCTTTTTAGGAGTTCTCGTTCTCTGTTCGTTTGATTGAAGATCTGAGACCGCATGAATGATTCTCGCGGCGAGCTCTTCAATTTGGACCAATCAGTTTCTCTATCTGCATAAGTTAAGTTTCAATTTTCTTTGTCTTCTTCTAGTTTCTATTGCATGTGAAACCTTTCTGCTTACATGTGCCTTTTAATCTTCTATATGAGTCTTTGATTATCAGTGATCATAATAGTAGGTCATGATCATTCTTGTGATGTTTATATGTGTAGATAAAGCATCATGTGTGGTTGGAGGTAGTTTGATGTTTCAAGAACTGTTTGGGCTGTCTTTTACAGGTGAGGGAAGCTAATTTTAGTTTTGCATGTTGAGATTTGTTAATTAGTGCTATGAAATGTGAATGTGGTGTTTTAAGTTGTGAATCTGTATTTTCTGGCTCTATAATGATGAACTGCATGTGTAATCATAAAGTGGTAAATTAAATTGTACGTGAGTGTTTAATTTGATTTGAATATGTGTAGTATGTAGAATTCTTTATGACTTGATTTTGTATTGGTGAAATGTTGTGAAATTAATCAATATGTTGTTGAGAATACTAATTTTGAGAGTGAATTGGGTAATTTGACACTGGTTAAGCCAAGAAATACGAGTTTTGTGATAATTGAAATGTTTAAACATTGGGACTTAGTTCAAGTAGTGTTAAATTACTTAAATCAAACTCAAAAGGAGAATTAGAGATGTTCTAATAAGGTTGGGCGCCACTAATAGGTTTAGGCGCCAATGAGTCAATAGCCACTGACTTGGGGGTGTTGGGTGTCACTTTTTTACCGTCGGGTTCTAGCAAGTCAATGGGTTCCAAGGGCTGAGCGTCAGGTGCCACTTTTCCAGTGTTGGGCACCACCTTGTTTTTCTAATCTGCGTTCTTTGGATAAAATGAAGATTCTCGCTTCATTAATCATTGGATCGAGCTAATGTTGACAACAAATCCTAGGCACATGAATTATTGCTTTGACTGGTGGGATCTTTGATTTGAGATCTTTAGTTAGAATAGTTAATTTCTTATGTTTGTCCTAATTTAGGTTTCCCTTTTTATTAAAGCACTTCTTATTTTTGGTTTTGGTTTAACTTGGTATAATTGAAGGTATCTGGTTGTTTATAGAATTGTTGATGAATTCATTGATGAATATGCATGTGCTTAATGTCGTATGAAATTATGATGTTGATGATGATGGGCTTGTTAATGCTTATAAGCATGCATGAAAATATATGATGATTGTAATTGATCACGAACATGATGTTTGGTATTTGGAATTTGATGTGGAATCATGTTTGTGGATGAAAGTATGAGTTTGGCTTGATTCCATGAATCTTGTAGGGAGATTCTATGTTGGTGTTCTTTTAGTGTATGCATTGATGTAAGGAGTCAATACTGGATGTTTATCCTAATACTCTAATACATGTTCAAGACTCGTATAGAGTAGAATAGTTATGTGGTGATATAGGCAAGAGGTCTTGTTATTAAGAATGACCCTATGATTCTTATGATAGTTAAAGGAACTAACCTTGTGTGTATCAACTCAGGTAGAGCAGCTTAGGTCGAGCATTATTCTTTATTACCACAAGTGCAAAAATCACAAAGAATCATACATCAATGTCTAGATTCGCATAATGAGTCTAAAGGGTATGTATATGTTTGGTATTTTATGAATGTTTGAAATATGCTATTTTTTTGATGTAATTAGTTTAACTGTTATATGACTATTTTTTTTTATAAATTAGTTTACCCTCGTGTGTGTCTTGTTGTTTTGTGTTGTTTGTCTTCTTTCTTTTCCAATGATCACCGTGTTTGGTATGAGTAGAGGATGGTACAAGCTTAGGATTTCATTTGAGAGATGATGAGCCAACTAAGGAAGATGTTAGAACTAATTAGGTCCTTATATGGTGAGAAATTTTTTCTTAGAACCAAGCTATAGTATTTTGAGATGCATAAAGTTATGTTATTATAGTTGTATCTTTTGGAGGAGTCTCCTAATATACTTTATACCATGAATTATTTGTTTTGAATTTTCAACTATAGAATGTTTTATTTTAACAGTTTTTGAGTATTAAAATGGGATGTTACATTTCTAGTGTTTTCTAACCGGTCAATTTCTTCCAATTTTTTATTTCTAAATTATTCAGAAATTCATGCTTGAAAATATAAAGGGAATTTGGGATTTTTTTTACATATATCATTTTATCATTTTGTGGTTTATCAAGCACCATATAAATACAATTTTTAAATAATTTTCTATAATAGAGCTTACAAAATACAAAAACATCTAATGTCATCAAATTCTTAAAATATTAACCATTAATTCTTCTCTAAAAGATTTCTCTCACTGGATAAGCTTTAATATAAGTTATTATCAAATTCATTATTTCTCATAACACTGAAACGAGATATAATTTATATTCATTACTATAATGATTTATATTTCTAATAATCTAATAAGGGCGGTAAAAAATATAAATGACTTAATGTTTCATTAATAAACTTTGTGATAAATTATAAGTACAAAAACTTATTCTTTTGTTATTAGCAATATAGAAGATCTTATTGATTTTATAAATAAAAATTATTAACGTTAGTGTAATTCAAAATTTATAAGTTGTTTTTTTTTTCATTTTAACCACTAATATTTTAATTAAAAAAACATAGTTTCTCGTATAATCCAACTTAATAAATTTATTTTGTTTATCATCTTAAAACGATTGGATTAATTTTTCAGTGTCTCATAAATTTTAATATTTTTAATTAAATTCTTATTATTATTTTTTTTGTATATGTGTATTTTAAACTTGAATAGTTTTCAATTGAGTCGTTTAATTTTCTCATTAATTGAGTAATGTGAATGTTGCATTATCATGTCATTTTCTTAAATCCATGTGTTAGGAAATGTTAGATTTTATTATTAATATAAAATATTGTTGTTTATCATTTTATTGATCACAAAATTACTTAAAACTTAATCAAAATATTTTAACAATAACATAATAAAATGTAAAAAAATATTCTAAATATTATTTAACTATGATAACTCTTAAATTTTTATAGATTTTATTAACCCTAAACCCACGAATGAAGAAAATGAATAATATGTATGAAACCTAGTAAGATAAATAATCAATTAAAAAAAGGGTTATTGATTTTTTTTTCCTCCTAAACAAAACTAATTTAAAAAAAAAAAAAA
>Ga0209589_1000916_pt1 | contig 45363 bp, 21 predicted proteins | sample CowpeawhiteBW_FD_187525 | JGI IMG/M metagenome (GOLD analysis project Ga0209589, IMG submission 187525) | Root nodule microbial communities of legume samples collected from California USA - Cow pea white BW (SPAdes) (version 2) | ecosystem: Host-associated > Plants > Roots > Nodule | place: USA...
AAAGAAATAAAAAATAGAATATATATATATATATATATATATATATATGGTTACTTCATTAATTATGAATATTTTAATAATTTAAACGAGAATGGAGATATGGCGGGGACGGGTATTATGGCGGGGATATGTACATCCCCATACCCATCCCCATACCCAACTGAAAAAGTCGGGGATTCTCCATACCCATACCCATACCCAGTCAATGCAGGGATTCCTCGTCAAAACGGGGACGGGTTCGCGCAATATCCACGGAGACGGGTTTATTTGTCATCTCTATATAACAATTCTTTTACAACATTTGAAGGTAGTGTTGTTAACTCTTCCAAATTTCTTCTATCCTATTCCATCAAATGTTCATTTCCCAATCTTCATTATTCTCTTGCAACCATCGCATCTCTCGGCGCTTATAAGTAGTAGTATCATTATATATCTTCTTTTTCTTTTTCTATCAAACAAATGTATCTACCGTACCACTTTATGAAAAATCACAAAATTACATTTATTAAATGAAAAAAATCAATATGAATAATATTTGAAAAAGAAAAACTATATTTCTATACTTAAGTTAACTACAATTACATTGTGTTTGTATACACAATTCAAAAAGAGATGATTTCATTTATTATACACTATGTTGTTTAAGTAAATATTTTTAAAATAAATTAAATTTCTAGAATTTATGAAATTAATTAATATCAAATAATTTTAAATTTTGCTTAAAAAGGATATAAATTTGAATTTTTTGTATTTTTAGAATCATATTTATTTTCTTTATATTTTCTCATCAACTTCATTCCCCGTTTGAGTGTTATCCACTTCACTAAGATCAAGATATAGTCGAAATAAATATTTTTTAATTTTTAATTTATTTATGTTTATTCACTACAATAGAATACTTCATTAATAACAAATTTTAGTGATCAAAAGTTATTAGTCAACCAACTTAGATATAAACTTACAAAATTAAAAATTATTGATTACTAATTAATTAGATATCAATTTAGTAACTAAGTCATTTTGGTAACCAAAATCTAGGTAGCTAATTTTTAGTAGCCAATTTCATTTGGAAGCAAAAACCATAGTAGTTAATTTTAAAAATAAATTTAGTGACCAATTATAAATTTTATTCATAATAATAATTATTTTAGTAACTAATAATTTTTTACTTTGTAAATTAGTATTTAAATTAATCATTATAGTGATTAACAACTTTTGATCACTAAAATTAGTTACTAATGAAGTATTTTCTTGTAATGACTATAATTATTTTCTATTTATGATTTAATGATTATTTTGCTTTGTTAAACTAGTGCCATTTTTTCACGACCTCTAATTAGTGAATCATCAACTTCCACCTATCTTCATAACCATCACTTCTAAATTTACTACCTTAGCCTTTTTCTAGGTTTGTCATCACTAGATAGATAGTTTAAGAGGAGAGACTTTAACATCATTAGCCGTTGTTTGTTGTGAGTAATATTACATTCATTTATAAAGTGTAGGACAAAATTGACAATTACTTTATGGACTAAACATATTCTTAATTAATAATTTGGAGATAAAAAACATATTTAACATTAACAACTACTATAAATTAATCTTTTGAAATTAACATATAGAAAAACCTACTATAATTGAGAATTTTTCTCTCAATAACAATAGAAAGACTTACAAGATAAAAAATATACCATTAAATAAGATCAATTAAAAAATTCGCTATTAATATTTTTGAATAATTAAAGATTATTTAATATTTACATAATTAAATTCAAATAAAAGTGAAGATTTAATAAATTTAATTTTTTGTATCTAAATAAATAATTTAAAATAAAATCAAATTCAGAAAAATTAAAATTCCCACGCAAAACCAATGTTTAAGTCTGACTATAATTTCATTTCATTTATTGAAATACAAAAATTAATACAATTATAACCGTGGATACTCCAAGATACTTTAACATTAAAACCAAAATCGTGATCATAAACGACTTTCTAAAATCTTGAACAAAATGGTCTATGAAGCCAGGTATAGTATAGTATAGTAGAAAAGATTAAAAAAAAAAATGCAAGTAACAGGCTCTTGTTTTTTAGAAAAGTCTTGAATATATAGTGCAAAATATTTGAAAATTGATTTCAAATATAATTCAGCTCCATATTGCACGAAGACCATTTTGTTACGGAAATTTACTTCTTGCAATCATCGTGATGAAGATCTTAGTTATCAAACAAATTAAGTTGTTTACATTTAAAGGGGTTTATACTTCAAACTTTATTTATTAATTCAAATTCGGATCCTATTTTGAAAGGAAAAACTTCCGATGATAAATACTAGTGTTTTTTATGTTAACATTTCAAATTCTTAAACATTACCTTTAATTAATTTTAATATTTTCACATTCATTTTACTTTTAAACTCACGTCATAACATCTACACTCAATCTTTTTTAAGGTTAAATTTGTCCTTAAGTCTAAGCTACTCATATTTTTCACTTAAAATTAAAAAAGTAATAATACAAATCAGATAAATAAGACTGTTTACACTGCTTTTCAGAGGAAATTTAAAAAAAATGAAAACGTTTATTGATAAAAAATATGTTTAAAAAGCAGTTGTATTTATATTATCTTAAGAAGATGAGTTAATACTTGAATTTGCACTCTGTTTCCAAATACCAAAAAAATAGATTAGCAATTAATATTTATCAATAAAAGATATAATCACAATAAAATATACAAATTAGTGTTCTATTGAAGAAAAAATATTGGGCTCCAGCCCATATTGGATTTGGGGTAAGCTTAGGCTTTAAGAAAACTATTGGACTTAAAGAAGAGTCAAGTTTAAAGATATTGGGCTCCCGCTATATATACTCCCCTTCTCGCTATATTCACAACTTTATTTTAATAACTGTTCGTCAAACTTATTTTCTTGTTTTTCTATTTTTCAACTAAAGGTATTAAATCTTACTTTATATTGACTGATTAGATTTTAATATTCTATTTCATCGTTAAAAAGAGTTGCAAAGAATAGAAAGAAAGTAGGTACATTTGATTATTTCTTTGCTTTTCAATTTATTATAACAACATTTGACAAACCTAATGTTTTTATTATTTTAGAAAGTTTATCTTGAAATTTAAAACGAAAAGAATGTCTTAGAAAAATATTTCTAAGATGTTAAACAATAATAAAATATGGTATGGAAAAACATTTTGAATTGTTCCTGAATGAGAGATTCAAAGCATAAAGATGAAAGAAGTGCAAGGAAAATTAGGAGAAAAATAGTGATAAATGTTATGTAATTTTACCTTTATTTTATGTTTGTATTTAATTGATTTACGAATTTTAGTAAAAATTGAAAGAAGAAAGAAACAAAAACAAATGAGGTATTATGAGTTTAGTTGAAAGGAAGTTGCACCTCGTAAGTGGAAAAACTGGCCGAGAATTATTTACAATAAATTACTACCACTATTATAAATTGGAGTCAATTGTGTACTATTTTTTTCTTAAACAGCAAAGGCATTATTTGAATGTGGTCCCATCATATTCATAACTTGTCAATTATCTAGACAGAAAAATTAAGTTTAGTTACATAACATAATGCTATTATGATTAGAATGAAAAGTGTGCATTGAAGTTGACATATGTAGTTCCTAACTTTGGTGGGTGAGACAGAAAAGATCATCTTTGAATATACATAAAAATAATATATATATATATATATATATATATATATATATATATATATATATATATATATATATAATAGAATTGGGGAAATGAATAACTGAAAAAGAAAGGTCTTGTTCTTAATCTATGAATGATTAAAACAAAATAAATATGTTTGGTGTCAAGTTATTTTTCATTTTATGGAAGTTCATTTTTAAATTTTATACATTTCACTCTTTTTTTTCTTTTTGTGCATAAAAGAAAGTAGAGTATTTTTTTTTAATTTTTCAAACTATTGGAAGTAGAGATGGAAAATAAACTCGCTAAGGTGGATATTGCTCGTACTTGTTTTTATTTTGACGGAGAATTTCTGCATTGACTGAGTATGAGTATGGGTATGGGAAATTCCTGACTTTTTCAATTGGGGATAGGGATAAACATGTGGATGTACATGTCCCCGCCATATCTTTGTCCCATTTAAATTATTAAAATATTCACAATTAATTAAATACTTTCTATATATTTACTTTCTATTTTTTTGTTTCTTCTAATTATTTGGTTTGTCATGAAATTTATTCGCATTTCCAATATATGTTTCATCTTATCATAACCTTTATGTAATTATGTTAAAATGATGTATGTCAATTAAAAAATTTTATGTCTCGCATTTGAATATTTATATTATTTTTTAATATTTATATTTATTATATATTTTCCTTTCACATGAGAATGTTTAATACTCTCAATTTAAGTGTTTAATAGCATAACCTTTCATTTACTAGGTAATATAAAAAAAAAATATTATTTACTTATTATTATTCATTTTTGTTTGTTTCATTTGAAGAACTTCTTTGTTTTGTTAAAACAATTTTCGTTATTTCTCAACCACTGAATATATATGTTGAAATTTGAAAAGTTTTCTTAGATCTCTTAGGTATTTTTCATCTTATCATACCCTTAATTATACATTTGTTTTTTTTGTGTGATTTCTTTCAATAGTCTTTAAAATTATTTTTAAGACACACATTTGTTAATTTTTAATATTTTTATTTGTTGTTTATTTTCATTATGTAGAATACCATTTCGATATATTTTATCTAATTATTTTTTATTTTCTTATTATCAACCATACTGTAATTTTTTCACTATAATTGTATAAATAACTTTTGTTTACTACAATATAAAAATTTAATGTAATTGCCATGAATATTTTTTTTATCACCATCCAACATATATTGGAGTTCAAAAGACACAAGATCTATGTCAAAATTTTATTATTATGTTTATTATTTGTTCTTTGTGTCATTTTGATAAGTGATGTATTATAACTTTTATTAGTGTATAAAAAAAGACATTCATTAGAATTTAAAAATTAAAGAAAACAAAAATTTAAAATATATTTTAATTTGAATATTTGTTTTCCTTTTATATATTTTTTAAAATATTTTTAAATTTTATCAACCAGGTTTCATTAATGTTTGCAAATTTAATGGTTTTGGTTCTCATGGAATTTTATTTGGTATTTTAATCTAAAATGTAAACAATTATTATTTATTTCAAAGTATTTCAAAGTATGTGATATCGAATAAACAATTATCATCCTAATATTGAATATTTGATAATATTATGTTTCTTTTACCAGTTTTTTTTTATTAAAATTAATTAAAATTAATATTCAAGTAGTAAGAAAACAGGTACGAGTATGAGTACGAGATTATACCCGTTACCCGATGGAGATGAAGATGTGACAAAAGTTTGATACCCATTAGATTTTGGTATGAGGATGAGGATGAATTTTTTCTACGGGAATGGGTATGGCATAGCGAAACCATCCCCGCTCCGCTCTGTTGTCATCCCTAATTGAAAGCATATTTTTTTAATGTCATACTTCTTTACTTCAACTACATAAACTTTATTTCCTTTGCTCTTCTCACATCATTTCAAAAAATAATTTTTTACAAATTTTGTTCTAAATACTTTCCAACAATAATTATTCTCCCTCATTCTAGTATAATCTTTTAATATTATATATCCTACCCATATTCAATTTCCCTAATCAAACACAAAATAATTCATTTTTTTTACAATTTATAATTTGACATTTCCTTAATCCACAATTTAACATTTTTTTTTGTCATATCTTCCGAAAAATTGTGGAAATTTGTTTCTCCTCAATTCATCTAAACCTTATGACACTGTAATTTCTTTAGGCCATTGATTTCTTAATAAAACAGTAGTCATGTATCTAATTTCTTGCGCTCCTATCGTCAATTTATTGTTCCTCGTATTGTTTGTCATTTGAAATTGTATAAGTTACACTAACAGAAAAAGGTCTTTTACGTCCGACACTTTTTGCTTTTCTCGTCTGGTTCAGGTCAGACGTAGTAACGTTAGTCATAAATTTACGTCTGACTATAAACCGGACGTAAATTTACGTCTAACCCAAGAGAACAGACGTAAAGTTACGTGCGGTGGACTGTAACCAGACGTAAAATTTGTCAAAAAAATTATGCGTAAAAATTTATGTTTGACGTTCTGTATCAGACGTAAATTTACGTCTGTTATTGCACAGTCAGACGTAAATTTGAAGTTTTTTTTAAAATATTCGTTTTGTTTTAGCATAAAACCAACACCTGAAATCCAGAAAAGGTCCAGAACAAGTTTTATCTTTTAACTTACGAAATTAATAGTACAAATACCAAAGTCAAAGTACATATAACTAATTATTAAAAACATATAAAGTGAAGGGGAAAAACTCCTCAAAACCTAAGCTTCTTGCAATTTTGTGAGCAAATAAGATGAACACTCTTTCCTTATCTCCAATATGTCATACTTTGTCAATGGTGAGACATCATTGAAGGCCTAAAACAATAGTTATATGTTAGTATGTGTGAAGTTCTGCAAAACATACAATTGGTAAGTTATAAGTGTTTACAAATATACCTTTATCCAATCATCAACAATTCCTGCCCTAATTATAGTTTTAATCCAATGCATCACATAATATCCGCATTCAAAAGAACTATTTTGTCTGTTACACTAAAATAGCAAAGAGAGAAATTATTCTAACATATAACTTGTATAAATATTAATTAACTTATAGATGTCATTCCTAAGCTTTGGAGTTAAAAATTGAACTTTTTTTCATCTCCTTTTCAGTAACTAGTTTGATATTGCTATAACTCTGGTTAAATTGAAAAAATGTTAGTTATAATTTTTATATAGTAATTGAATGTTATGGAACTTATAAAATTACCCTTGTAGATAGTCCTTCATGTCATGGATAGGTTTCTTATGAATGGAGCAAAACCAAACAATTAGGTACTTGTCAGGAATCATCACTATTAACTACCAATAAGACCTACAATGATTCAGAATTGGTTAGTTCATTAATTACCCTAACTTAAAAGTAAAATCTTACTAAGTAAGACTAACCCTTCAATGTAGGGAGCTAAGAAAATACGCCTTTGTGAGGTGGTAATCCAATCTACCATATATTTTCTGGACTGAACCTTGGTGTTGTCGGACAATTGAATGCTTTGGGGCTCAAAAAATCCATACACTTGTGATCGCCCTAGGTCCACACTCAATGTATGACATATTTGATTCAAGCAACGAACACAAGGACAATAATATGTCCCATTCACACAGTTAGCGTGTTCTTCAGCATATTTCAAGAACTTCGAAACTCCCTTTTCATATTCTTCACTAAGGTGACGTGCATTCATCCAACTTTGATCTATACTATGTTGATAACAAACTCAATCATTCTCAAAAGGTGGGGCCCTACCCATCCAGAAAAAATATTTTTCATAAAATATATAATATAAACCAAAAATAAAATTTCATCAAAAATCAAATAAATACAAAAGTAAAAAACATTTTATAGAAAACATAGTATTCAAACAAAGTCTCTCAACATTACAAAAGTAATGAGAGATGACAAAATTAATACAATGGATTAACATGCAATCAACATTTCTTAAAATTATGAATACTAATGCAATCAAAATTAATTTGTATATGTAAACAATGAATCAAAAAGACCCAACCTTGATAAAAAAAACGTAAAAAGGAGTGTTTTCGGAAGTCACTCTCGTTGCACACCACACCCCGCAGATGATGGTTGAAGCAAACACTGGTTACAAGAATTCTCGTCGTCACGTGGCAACTACACAGTCCTCTGCCACTGCTGTCCCCGCTGTAGAGTCCTCTGTCGTTGCACTTCAACCACAATCCTTTGTCGCTGCACTTCAACCAAACAACCACCATCGTACCTCGACCGTCGCCGCTGCAGTTTCATTCCCGTTGCCATTGCCTCCACCAAAATTTGCGGAAAATTAGGGGTTTCAAGAATGGGGTGCACCAAAACGAAATTAAGAGAGGAATCAAGAGAGAAACTAACCTTTCAACAATTAATCACTTGATCTCCACAGGTGCAGTTCGAAAATGGTAAAATCGCGTTCTCGTCTCGCGCAGTCGCGACATTGCGGAGAAGAAGGTAAGGGATTTAAATTTTAATTTTTATGTCTGACGCGCTGTAGTCAGACATAAATTTACATCTGACTGACACTAATTAGACATAAATTTACGTATGACGGGACTAATCAAACGTAAATTTACGTCTGATTAGTGCTAGTGAGACGTAAATTTATGTCTGACTACAGCGCGTCAGACGTAAAAATTGATAATTTAATTACAAGTTTGTCACTGATCATTTTTTATGTCTGATTTTGGTTGGTCAGACGTAAAATCACAGACGTAAATTATTTTTTTGTATTAATGTTAGTACTTGTAAAAACAATCTCATGTGACGAATTAAAAGATTATCTCAAAGCACTAAAAAAAAGAAAAATTTAAACTTTTGAAAAAATAAAATTATTTCATGAGATAATGATTTAAGAAAAACAAAAAATGAAACTGTTTATTTTTCTATTTATAACTTTAACAATAAATATAAAACATAATTATTATTCTTCCGTTAACCTTTAACCCTTTCTCTCTTAAAAGACTTAAAAAAACAAGTTGGTAAAATATATATAAAACACATTAACATATATATATATATATATATATATATATATATATATATATATATATATATATATATATATAATATAAACTTTAATTTATTCAAAATAATTTTAAAAACGTTTATTTTAATTTCTAACATTTATTTTGTAATCTAATGATTAAAAGTAAATTATTTTAAAACTATGAAACTAACTAAAAAAACACATAAGCCGACAACGTATGTGTATTCGTATTTTTTAATTTTTATAAAAAAAATATATAATTAATTTTTAAAATAGTTGTTAAATGTAAAATTAGAAAAATAAAATATGTATATAATTTTTTTTAAATAATAGTTTAAGACAAAATTTTTTTTAAACATAATCATTAAAAATAAATTATTTATAAAATAATTAATTTTTAAAATAATTAAAAGTAAAATTGGTAGACACAAAAGATAATATCATCTTTATATGCTTATATAAGTGTTATAGATAAAGAAAGGGTTAAAAAATGAAAAGAAACAGTGATTGTTTGAAAGTTGAGGCATGCAAGTATTTATGAGATATAGATAAGAAAAAATGTTGTAAATAATATATTTGTGAGTAGTTGGGAATGAGAATTAATAGGTGGATTGGGGATGGTGAAATGCAGAACAATAAAGTTGACATATGTTGGAGTTGTAAAACCTACCATTATCAAGAAGCTCGTGACTCATACAAAACCACAAAAGATTGCCTTTTCTTCTTCTCAGTCATGCACCTTCCATGCATGCATCTTCTCCGTCCACACGGTTACGCACGAGTGAGGAATCAAAAAGCTTCCTTTAATTACCAACCATACGCATTCTCTTCTCCCACCAAAGAGAATGACACAACCCTATTCCTTCACAACTTCAACACTCTTCCACTTGTCAAAATATTCACTTCCACATACTTCAAAAAAATAAATAATAATCACAACAAAAGAAACCCACATAAATTTATAACGATAATTTGAGATTCAACAACATTTAATTTGTTGAAGATTTTAAGTACAAATAAAACGAATTTATATAAATCTCACCTATTAAAATGATATCAGAACCATCTAAAACCTATTCTAAAGAGATTTGTTGTTTTTTGAGCTTATTGTGTCATTATAGAAATATTTATTGTTTGTTAGATCTAGTAAACTGTTGTCGAACTATCATTAATATTTAGGACAATGATATTTTAACCCATTTTTTTTTACTCACTTATAATCCACTACTTCAATCACGGTTAGATCATCACATTACATCATTAAAAAGAATAAAAAGACGATCTAATGGTGATTAAAATAATGAATTAAAAGTGAGTAAAAAAGTGGATTAAAATATCATTTTTTTCTGATATTTAGTCCTACGTTTAAGATGGATTTATGCTTCTACATCAAAGATGGTGCATTAAAAATTTCACTTTTATTTAGAGTTTAAGATAAATATTTGAATTTTTATTATGATGAATGATAGTCCTTCTCATTGGAAAATGAAAAGAAAGGAAATAATAAAATGGAAAGAAAAGAGAGATTATTAGGAAATAATGTTGTAGGGAGGAGCAGGCCCCGTGATTCCCGAGGAAAGAGCATGCATTTGAAATATAAACAATCTTTTTGTGAGGTTTGGGTCTGCATCACAGACAGCACAGCATCACATTACAAATTTTCTAAACCCTTCTTCTCTTTCTCACTGCTGTCTATTCATACACTTCTTAATTACTCTCATTCATATTCACAATATTACTTTTCTCCCACTTCAATATCTTTGCTTTCATTCCAAATTCTCATTCTATATGAACCAATATATATGCAAGGTTTTCAGTTTAACAAATGATTTTTTTAAGATTCTAGTTCTAAACATATATAGTTTCATTTAATATTTCAATAAATTTTAACTCATAAAACTAGAATAACTTCATATATATAATGTTAGGAAAATAGTCTATGTTTGAGCTTAGTGATTTATTCGGTAGGAAAAAGATTGGTGCATATAAAAAATTAAGGCAAGAATGGCATTATCCACTTCTAGCTACCATGTTCTAATTTAATAAACTAAATTTTATTTAAGTAATATATATGTATACGCATATTTTATTATTATTTTTATATTCCCTCAATTAGTTCGTAGCCCTTTTCTTGAGTCTAATCTAACTCACCTAATTATGCTACACATTTTTTAAGCACCATTATACATATATATATATATATATTAATAAAAGAATCTAATCATTGTTTATTTTGACGAGGACAAGTTATTTTTTTAAAAAGAAATCCTCGTTTGAATCCTTTATTGAATACTAATAATAAGTAATAATATTATTGTAGATATTAGGCTCGAGATCCAATCCATCTAACATTCGTACAAACCTAAAAACAATACTACTATAATGCGTTTAGGTAGGGAGAATTTACATATATAGATCCAAAATAAATTGACAATGTTCTACTTCAAGAAAATAATCTTTGAGATACCCATAAATATAGATTTAGTTAATTAACATGAATAATATCAGGCAAACATTTAGTAATATACGATGTCATATAACTTAGATTATGGCTTTTGAAAGCCACACTTCAATCAGATTGTCTTCAGAGTCAACTTTGGGTACCTTGTCACAACACAAACAAACATGACATAACATTAATAATGTTTTAAAAACAGTTATATATGAATTATTTTAAAATATACTAATATACATATATGTGCTGAGATCTTTTTGTTCTTTATTTGTTTAGTATAAGTTGTATAGTATTTTTGTGATGAGAAGAGTGAGACTCGTGTTTCAAATTTCTCGGAAAACATATTTTACTTTTGCCTACTGTATGCTATGTACGGTTCTACAAACGTTATACTAAGCAATTGCTGTGACTGGCTATAATTTATTCACACGAACTACTTTATTATTATGACGTAAAAAGAAAAAGAAAAATTGTTATCCAAGTTGGAACGATAAAATTGACGTCAAATGAAATAATCTAGTATATTCCTTCCATTCCTTGATGTCCATGCATTTATTAAATACTCCAACATGCTTACGATATATGAGAACCAAATTATTCGTTTACTCATCTCAAAGAGACACAGAGAAAGAGAGAAAGAGAGAGAGAGAAGATCTCAATCAATATATATGATCTAGACTGTTTCAGTATCTGGGCATGTCATGTTCGTCATCGATTTTTGTAGCCATTTGGTGTTGCTATGATCAAGAATTTCCTATTTTTCATCGGCCTAGTTTAATTGGAGGAGTTGCAGAAAAGTGTATAATTCCGACCAATAATTAACATATTACGACACAGAGGCAAGTGTTTTCTGTCTTGTTTCAAACTGTGATCTTAAATAATCCAGTGTGTGGAAGGTAATAATGAGGATGGAAGAAGAGAGACACGTCTCAGAATGTTCCAAGACAAGTCCTTCCAACGAAGAAGGGTTTGAAGAAAGTGAAGAGGAGAATGAAGGTGAGAGTAAGCAGAACAACAATGGAGGAAGCTCAAGCAACAGCACTGTGGAAGAGAACGAGAAGAAATCAACAGTGAGACCTTATGTTAGATCCAAATTGCCTCGGCTACGTTGGACACCTGATCTTCATCTTCGCTTTGTTCATGCTGTTCAAAGACTTGGAGGACAAGAGAGTGAGTTCCACACACATATAAAGCTTCTTTTATCACTTAGTTTTTCTAGATTTCAATTTATCCTTAGCCCTTGCAAGGTTAATTAGTTCAACAATTAATTTGAATTGTTATAGGAGCAACCCCAAAGTTGGTTCTTCAGTTGATGAATATCAAAGGATTAAGTATTGCTCATGTCAAGAGTCATTTACAGGTAAAAAAAAATCATGTGCTGGCTAAGTTTTTCTTTAAATAGCTGTTTTTGTTTGTAATTCTTTTGCCAATTTTGGTTAAATTCTTTTGTTTTGCCCATGTTTTTCCTTTTCCAGATGTACAGGAGCAAGAAGGTGGAGACAAATCAAGGTACAATAAGGTTTCCCTTTTTGGTATAATGCTAAAACCTTGAGTAAGTAATTAGGGTTTGTAATGCTTAGAATCCCTAATGAATATTTGGATTATGTGTGACAGTATTGGGTGATCCTAGGCTCCTTGTAGAAACTGGAGACAGAAACGTTTACAATCTCAGCCAAATTCCCATGCTTCAAGGCTACAATATTCCAAGCCAAACAAGGCACATATACTGCAACCAACAACTCTCACTTCAAATTCTAATTCTCTCAAACATGCATAGAATTTCACAACTGAATTCCATTGTTCTTTCTTCTTTCTACAGATATGGATATGGGGATGCTTCTCTTGCTATCTATGAAAACATGGTGAAAACCTGCATGAATAGGAGTTCAGCAGATGAATCTGGACCAGAATTTTGTGGCACCAGATTCACTGAGAGAACTCATGGAACCAATAGTAACATCAATTGGAGTCATAATCTGCCACAAGTTGATTGTTCAAGTTTTAACGAACACGAACCAAAACATAAGTTCTTGTTTGGTGGCAATGAATCCTTATGCAGACCACATCAAATGCAGCCAAGTGCACAAGAACTCATGCCAAACAATGACATGGCTTCAAATCTGGTGGAACTAAAGAGCTTAAAAAGGAAGGTTTCAGATACTGACATTGATTTGAATCTGTCACTTAAATTAAGTTCAAGGGTTGAGAAGCATGGAAGCATGGTGGAGCATGAAGTTGATAGCAACCTATCACTGTCTTTGTGTTCTCAATCCTCTTCCTCTTGGTTGAGAAAATCATCACAAGATCATTCTAAGGAGCAAGGGGAAAGAACCAGAACATTGGATCTCACTATATGAATGAGACAAAACTCTAAGTGAGATTCTAAGGTACCTGTCAGAAATTATGCATATTGTAACCAATTATTACATATTTTATCTGACACAAATAACAGTTTGTCTAATAAACAGTGGTGCTGAGAATCATCATCATCTCAAAACCAGTGTTGGTTCTACACTTGTTTAGTCATAGAAATGCTAAAAGATGGAGAAAGTTTCAGTACAACTAAATCATTCAAGAAAAACAAAGTTGTTTCTGTGCACCTCATAGATCAATAATGTGTAAGAGATGTTTATGTTTTTTTTTTTCATAAATATAACAAACAATCTCTTTCTGTGTGACTGTCATACTGTGAAGATTGTTTATTAATTAATTAAACAACCTTTAGTGTTGACTTAATTAGCTTAACTTTTGAGATTGATTGGTCCATTTAGATGAAATTAGAACCGTTGACGTTAGATTTAAGTGATTGGATCCTTCGTGTTCCATCTAAAATTTTTATAGATATTTTGAGCAATCAAATTTAGAGAAAAGATAATGGTTTTTATACTGTTTTATTCTTTTTAGTAGTTTTATTATTTTATCTGGGTGTATCAAATAGAATAATTTAAATTATTGGAAATAAAATAAATTCTTGTTTGACTGATAAAGAAGTGAAGAAAACAAAGGAAGGTATACATAACTGAAAATTTATGGATAAAGGAAGGTATTCTTGTCAGATATTTTAATTATTACGAGTTTTTATTATTTGTTATATAAAACGAATTAATAATTCTTATTAGTACCATACATAAATTATCTATAAAAAAATATATTATCGATATTCTAACGATATTTCCTTTTTATTCTATAAAATTAATTTATTATTCCTTTTTATTCTTATTTTTGTTAAGTGAATTACTTTTAGTTTAACCAAAAAATATATATTTATATTTTCATAACCTGATAACAAATTGTATTTTATGAAAGTATGAGCTGCATCATGGTAGCAATTTGAATACCAATCACGATCTTTACATATTTGAACTTATGAATGAATTTTATATATATTTTATAAATTGTTAGTTTAACTAGCAAAAAGCAGATATTCGAGTTAATTATGTAAACTCGTAACATCTGTATTCATATTTAATTTCTATTGTGTAAAAAAAATTCTATTAATAAATTAACCCAACTTGTACAATTAAGAATATATAAGGCCAATACTTATTATAAATAGATGTTTTAGTTTATTACAGTGCTATGTTATCCATAATATTCAGGAGTTAACTTTGACTTAGACATGTCAGAACACAAGTAAATATTTGTTCTAAGAATAATTGATATGTAGATTTCATCAAAATCCATATAAAGTAATATGAAATCTTCTGGGTGTATGAACTTGAATAATTGTATCATTATAATTTAAATTTTTTGTTAGAAAAATTATAAATTGAGTATAATATTTTTATTAAATATTTGTAAATATAAATATTGTGATGTCATTATTATTTTATTGCGTAATTCTTAACATATATTTAAGTTATAATGAAAAAATATTAACTACCTGTATTATACTTATTAAAAATCTATACTTTCTATTACAAGAACACGAGTTAAACAAAAATTTTGACCCTTATAAAAACTAAGTAAAATTACTGACATTGGTAAAATAAATCTGAACGAAGGAAACATTTTAAAATTAGAGACTTAATTATGTTTTAAATATATGATAAATATAATAATTTTTAATTTTAATTGAGTATTTAATAAATTTAATTTTTTTAAATGAGTCTTCATTTTAACTTTTTTTTTTAATTGGATAAGGTGATCGTTAAGTAATTGACACAGTTATTATTTTGTCACTACATGTTATTTTATTGTTTTAACATTTTATAATTTATAATTTTGTAATTTAAATTTTTTAATTTTATAAATTTATAATTGTATAATTGTTATACTTTTATTATTTTAATTCAAAAATATATAATTACTAAATTATGATTTTAATTAAAAATTGAAAATACATCATAATTTTATATTTTATTCTAAAAACCACAATACTATGATCCATACTGAAGAGCACTGATAGAGTATTCAACTATATGAATTTATTAACATATCTGACATTGTAGAGAAACAAAGTCGGAGTTGAAGTTGTGACTGAAGGTCGAAGAAGATATCTAATAAAGAGATTCATAAATTTGGAATCATAGAAATATCATCGTATAATTCTTGAATTTGAATACTCTGTAATTGGTTTTGAGTTTTTACGATGTTACGTTTTTTTAGGATGAAATATAAGATTATGGTATATTTTAAATTTTGAATTAAAATTATAAAATCATAATTTTATATTTATACAATTTTGAAATAAATTTTAAAATTTTAAAATATTAAAATTATAAAATTATAAATCTATAAAATTATAAAATAAAAAAATTTAGATTATAAAATTTAAAAATAATAAAATAATAAAATGATATGCGACAACTATACATGTCAAAGTGAGCCAACCCGACTCACACGGACTCACCACGAGCCGGGTTGAAAATGAGTGAACCCAGTCCGGCTCACTTTCAGGTGAGCCAGAAATTTTGTAATCCGGCTCACCAACCCACCTAAAAAATTATTTATTTATTTATTTTAGTATTTAAATATTTAAATAAATTTTTAAGTAACCCATAAGATAACAATCATAATAAAATCAAGAACCAATGTTTTGATCATGCTCACCACCAATATATGAGAATTATTTTCAAGAAAGTATCCATTAGTCTAAATATTACAAATTTTTTGTCATGCTATTCAACAAAATATAAATAAAAAAACTATACATTTTTTTCATGCTAATTTAGAAAAAATTGTTTATAAGACAGTTATTTGAGTAATTTACTATAAAGATTATAATTAAAGATTAAAGTATCAACATATATATAACTTGACAATCAAATTAATTAAACATTCAAACTATTCAAATATAATTAAGCAACATTCTATCATTTAAAAATATGAAATTGTGAACAAATATATTAGGAGTAGTAAATAATTATTAAAAAAATTTAAAAATAAAATAAAGAAAATTTAAAAAAATATATTGGTGGGCCCCACATTCAACCCGGCTTGAACCGGTGAGCCGGGTTGGCTCACGGGTTTAAACTCATTTTGACATCTCTGAGAACAACGATATAACAAAATAATAACCACGTCAGTCACTTAATCACAACAAAAAATAAATAAATAATAAATTCAATAAATTCAATTGAAAATTCTCAAGTTTTTTCAGGATTTAAAACATAATTAAATGTTAAAATTATAATATTTTATGATATTGGGTTAATTTATCGGTATTTATAGTTTATTGATTCAAATTCGTAAATAATTTTTTTGGTTTCTCCTTCTCGCACCAACTTTACACTTTTTGTCTGGTGTGCGAAGAAACCAATAACAAAATATTTCTCTAATAGTCTTCACGTCGAATTGTTTCACATGTACAAATGCAATTAGTTTATTATTTATTCCGATTATCTTATACATTTATTCAGTAGTTTGATTGAGATATTTTGTTTATAGAAAAACAAATAATATTATCTATGACTTAGTATCAATCATCTTAATGAAAAACATTCAAAACTTTTCTTTATCATTCACACGTTTACGTTTGTAATACCCAATTCAGTAAGATTCACCTAATTTAAAGTATTATATAGTTGATAAAAAAATATAGATCAACATATAATTATATAAAATATATTTACAAATCTTCATGAAAAAAATAAAAAAAAAATTGAAAAAAAAATACAATACAAAAATTATATATACCTAAGCAACACTATACTCTAACCATCCATGGAGAGTCTCACCTCACTATTTTTCGATCACTCTATTTACACTATCTTATACTTACGTATAATATATAATCATATACGGATAAATCACAACACATAAAACATGGTAATATATCATCATATACATCTATCACGACCTTTGGAAGACTTAGTATATTGAGTAGAATCTGAGACCATACATCTGTAATATATTCACCCTGACTTCTCAATAGTTATATATATCATGATAAATCAGATCACCTCACTAAAGATATGATAGGATTAGTATTGTGTAATGTAAATAGTAGGGTGAAAATAGTTGATCATTCAATAAAATTTATTTCAATTTAATATATGTTTTCCTCCTTTGTTCTATTATTCTAACAACAATAATATAAAAATACCATAAACTAATTATTTATTATTATTATTATTATTATTATTATTATTATTATTATTATCAATATCTTATCTATTACAAAATTGTAAAAATCATCTTATATAAAATAGTAATAAAAGTCTACTTTAGCATAGAAAAAAAAAACAAAATCTTACCTTATATTAAAAGTTCTAAAATAAAATTTTGATAAATAGTTCAAGATAAAATTGAAATAAGTATAAAAAAATGATACATTAGAAACAAGCATTTTATAAAAGCAACGTGATTCAAAAAATTTAAAACAAGTTTACCTAACACTATTAATAATATAGACAGGTTTTTCAACCGGCAGAAACAAGTAGAATTTGTTGAAATAACATGCCAAATATAACTTTAATATACCATCCTACTATATTTAATTAAAATATAATACAAATTATCTAAATTCAATCCAACTTATTTGATTGATTTAAAACAAAAAAAAAATAATACTTATATTTATTGATGGGAATTTCTTTCTAAAACTCCAAGATTTCTTTTACACCACTAAGAATTTTTTAAAATTCAAAACTATCTTTTTTTTTAACTATTTGAGAAGAGATTTGTAGATCGCACCCCAAATTTACTTCTGAATATTGACTTCAGTAAAGATATTTTCGAAAGTTAACACTGAAAATAGATATTCGAAAGTCAACATTGAAAGTAGATATCCGAAAGTCAACATTAGGTAATATATATATATATATATATATATATATATATATTATTTTTATTTTTATTTTTTATTTTAATTTTTTCAAATTTAAAGTTTATTTTTTTAATTATATTTAATATTTACTTTTATTAATTTTTTAATAAATTATATTAAATTAAATTTTGAATTTAAAAATATTAAAAATATATAACAAATAAATAAAAAATTAAAATTTTAAATAAAATTAAAAAATCAAATAAAATAGAAAACAATATACATATTAATTATATAAATAAAATAATTACAAAAATTACTTTTGTAATAAATAAAATAAATAATTTAAATTAAAATCATAAAACTTTATTTTGGAATATATATATATATATATATATATATATATATATATATATATATATATATATATACATACATACATACACACACGTTTCTTCCAATTTTTTTTTGAAAAATTTAAAATTAGTTTTTCAATTATTTTAATTTTAATTTTTATTAAATTTTTAACAAATTATGTTAAAATAAATTTGAATATAAAATTATAAAAATATATAATAAAAAAATGATAAAAATATAATTAAATTAAATATTAAAATTTTAAATAGAATTAAAATAAAGTAGAAAATAATATACACATTAATTATATAAATAAAATAATTATATAAAATACCTATAAAATAAATAAAATTGAAAAATAATTAAATTTTAAATTAAAAAACAAAGAATATAAACTTCTGGTATATATATATATATTTATATTTGAAAGTCTAAAATTTTAATCTGATGTTAACTTTTGAAAATATGATTTACTGGAAGTCAACATCCAGAGATAATTTTGGAAGTATGATCTATATGATTTTGCTCAAATGGTCAAAATGTACTTTTTGAATTTTAGAAATTTTTGAAGGTGGGGAAGAAATTCTTGAAAGTGAAGGAAGAAAGCCCCTTTATTGATAAAGGAGAGTAACTTAGTATGTGTCATACATGGGTCGTATTGGGCATCATGCACAGTAGTATTTGGGCCATAACATCTACAATGCAGGGCTTAAATTAAAGACCAACGGTAGTTTCTTTCTGCACCTTCATATAAAGAAAATTTCCATTTTTGCCCTTTTTATGTTGTGTAATTTGGAAGTTTAATGGCTTATGAAGTGTCCAGTCTAAAAGTGAGAAATGACTTCTAGATACTATAATCTTAAAATTAAATAACTTGTAGCTTTTCAAATAACTTCTGAGTTATATGATCTGGAAATCAAATGAGATTATGCCTAATTTTTTCCCCAATTCTATTATATATATATATATATATATATATATATATAAAATTATTTATTTATTGTTTTAAATGTGAAACCTTGTTTTGTTACTTCTCTGAATTTGTTTTAACGATTTCTTTAATAATTAAATTATGTACTACTTGTTTTATGACATGTTTGTTGTTTTAAATAATTTATGTTCCAATTGTATTTCAAAATCATGGGATGGCTAAATTGGATTTGTAAACATGCTTCATCCCCAAAAAGAGGACCCAACTTTTGTTAGATATACAAAGAAAATAATTAATCACATCCCTAAACTCACTTGTTTCAAACCATGATTAAGTTTGTCAAAATATTTATTTTAATTTATTGTTTCTTGACAACAGATGCATTCATTTCACAATCAGGAAAACTAATTTAGTGGTAGTTGGAATATTTAATTGTTCTAAACCAAGGTAAAATATCAAACAGTTTCATTTTTTTTATGTATCCTCCATTATTACGAAGAGAAGGGGTATTTTTAATTGGTCAATTAAAAAATAAAAATAAAAATTGAAAATATGTTCATTACCAGTTTTATTCTACTGAGTATTTGGACAAATTTGTAATAAAGAAAAAAAAAAGTGATTGAAGTTTGATGTATTGAGAAGTTAACATGTGTACAAAGTTGATGACCTCTCTCATCTGCATTTATCATACCTAACTATCAGTATTTGTCACTATCTTTCCTTCAATCAATGAATATGTATGTAACATGTTAGACTAAAATACAACTTTTAATTCTCTTATCTGTTTAGTTATTTGTTTTAGTTTAGTTATTGATTTAAAAAAAATTACTTAATTTTGGTCTCTTAGGTCTGTTTTAATAGAAAAAACAGAGTATAGATGAAAATAGAAAAATAAAAGAAAGTCAAAGATTTTTAGTTAGAAATATAAGAAAGATACCAAAACAAGTAAAATTGTATAAAAGTTTTAGGCTTAAATACTTTTTGGTCCTCATTTTCGTAGTGTTTGTTGCGGATGATCCTTATTTTGACAGAAGATTTAAAATGGTCCTCATTTTTACGGAATGTTTAAAATGGTCCTCATTTTCGCAATTCATGTTTTATTTGGTCCTTATTTGTAACGCCGTTTAAATCATTAACGGAGCATAGTACAGGTGGTACGGTTTGTATTAGGATGTGTTACGTGTATTGTACAGGTGGCTAATTAACGTTAATTTTTCAATTTAGGGAAAATTTTGCAATTAGGGAAATTTCTTCATCTTCGTCTTTCTTGAGCTCGGATTTGCAAAGGAAGCAGCTAATACTTGTCATTTCATCATTGGATTGCAGTTGCGCTCTTCATTTCAATTTTCCAATTAATCATCATCAACGAGGTAAGTGAGTTTAGGGTTTTCTGGGTTGTATTTGCTCGTAGGTTAGGGTTTTCGTAATTCTATCTTGGGGTTTATTTGTCTTTCGATTGTTGTGATGTTCTGCATGGTTTCTAAATTACTTGTTGAGACTGCACCAGATGCCTAAACTGCTGAGAATGCACCAACTGCTGAGAATTCACCAACTGCTGAAAGGTTGAGAATGCACCAACTGCTGAAACTCAAACAACTCAACCACCAAAGGAATGAAGTGGAGAGTCAAGCAACACCACTACCAACACCAGAAGAACCATATCAACAGTTTAGGATGAAATTACAGATTAGGAGAAGGCCATGATAGCAGCTACAAAAGTCTTAGTTATTTTTTGGAATTTCTGATGTAGAATTCATTATTGATGTACTGCATTTTGACTTTCCTTAAACTTCGTTCAATTTCACTTTTTGTCAAACATTGATGTAGTGCATTTTGATGAGGATGAATTAACGGTATGAATTTTACTTCTTCCAGACTTAGATCAATTTAATTTTTTCCAAGTTTAGATCAATATCACTTACTTCAATGCTCAGATTAAGATGTCATTTTGAACATGTTGGGACTAATATCAACATAATCAAACTAATTCATTTCTTCATTTAACAATAGTACAAAATAGATTGGACTTTAAAAGATTACACACAATAACAGTACGAATAATACAATAACAACACAAGTGAACCATATTACTAATTGCAGCCTCTTCTCAGCAACCTTCAATGACTTCTCCAAATCATTAATCTGCCTCATTTGTGTCATGATGATGACATCCTTTTTATCAACACCACCATTTGAAAAAGTTGCAGCCCACATTATTGGAACCACCACTCTATAAATCAATAAACCAAAAATTAAAACCAATTTATTATTAACACAAAAATAAAAACAGATTGTACCCAAAATTTTCTACCAATATTCTTTGGAGTTCTTGTCATCCTCAAAGCTGCCATCTTTTCGCAGCTACAACTCGGGGTTAATCCATTTCTCGTTGAACCACCAACAGTGCACGAAGATTGGGACCATAACATACCTATATAATGGGATTGCAGGAAGAAGAAGATTGCAGCAACACCAATTGGGAATGGAGGAACAAGATTGCCAAAACTCACCAACTGCCCAAACATTCTTTACCAAAGCCCTAGCTCACTTATTTATCCCCAAATATCTAATTATCTAATTACCACACCTGTACAATACACGTAACACACCCTAATACAAACTGTGCCACCTATACAATACTCCGTTAATGATTTAAACGAAGTTACAGAAAAGGACCAAATAAAACACGAATTGCAAAAATGATGACCATTTTAAACATTTGGTCAAAATGAGGACCATTTTAAACATTATGTCAAAATGAGGACCATCCGCAACAAACACTACGAAAATGAGGACCAAAAAGGTATTTAAGCCAAAATTCTAATATTTTAAAAATTATTTATACTCTTTTAATTACACAATTATATACATTACATCTTTCCTTTTTCATCTCCTTTCTCTCTATGAAAATGGAAAAAATGAAAAGGGCCACTTGAACCTACTATAGTATAGTCAAATTAATGTCTACAAAATAAAAATATCGAAAAAAAATATTTTTTTATGTTAAAATAAATTAATTCATAACAATTTTATAAGGAAACTAGTCATTTAAATAATTAAAGTACCAAACATAAAACTAAAAATATTAAAAGATTAAACTTTTGCTTTAAGCAATGTGTTTACAGCATTGTGTTAATACTGTATTGGTTGTATTGTAAGTTGAAAAATTAAAAAAAATAAAAATTAAAAGTATATAATTTATAAAAAAAAGGAAATTGTTGGATGGTAGTTTTGGTACCGTTACCGACCCATCTTCAAATCATTAATTTCGTTTTGCTACTTTAGATAGTCACCAATAAATACTGGTCCCTGTTTTGCACTGTATTCTCACAATTTTTTTTTTCTGTTAATTCCACTTACTGTCACAAAATCAATTTCAACCGAGTTTGAGTTGGATTACAAAAGCTATAATTTTTTTTAAATATATGTTAATTTAAATTTGACTTACTTTATTTAAAAGTTAAACATATTTACCCAGAGTTAAAAATGAATTAATTTATAATTTATCAAATTAATCTTTAATAATATTTTGTACTATAGTTATTTATTATATTTAATTATGTAGATTAACAGTTTAATAATAGAACTGTTTCAATAATTTTAATTTTTAATTGATTTATTTGTTTTATTATATGCATTAAGGTTTTGATTTTTATTTATTATTTTTAGAATATTAAGTATGATTACTGTTTAGTAAAAATAGATAAGTATAAAGCTACATGCAAAATTTCTAACATATTAAAAAGTGAACTAATTGAATTATTTTTCTTAACTTAAGAAATTTCTAACTTACAAAATTTGTATGTAATAAGAAATGATATTCAATCCTTTACATTCTACTTCCAAACACTAATCTTATATTTCATAATAAGCACTATTTCTTCTATTTTTTTTAAAATATTTTTTACCAAATTAAAGTTTACTTATATTTAATATGAGCATATTGTATCTTCTATTTAGATTCAAAGAGTAATCAGTGAACAAGTTTAAATATAAAAAGAAACTTAAATATATTTTTATTAATGATAAATGACCAATTTATTTGAACCTGTTGTTTAATAAATTTGTAGTTAATTTTTGTCCTTAAATATATTTAGACAGGGTTCCAAACATTGAAATAACATTATTTAAGTCCCTTTTAGAGAAAAAAAAATCAAGAATGAAAGAGTTACAGAATTGTTAGGGGTTGGTTAACAATAAAACTAGTTAATTTACCATTTTGAAACATATTCAAGTATAAATAGAAAAAGTAATATAGAAAAATAAAGAATTAATATGTTAATTTCTTAACAAGCCAGAAAACGATGACTAATAATTAAAAATAATAATAATTATAGGATTGACAAGTTAGTAAGATAAGAAAACAATAATTAATACAGTTGAAGAAAAATAAGGAAATATATATTAAATAAGTAATACGTTTAAAAGCTCATATTTTGTTGTGATTAGTACTCTCACATGTACTGATAAGAAGCAAAATTAGTTATAAATCGTAAGTTTCAATTTTGCAGTTTTCATAGAGTCCAGCGTGTGCTTTGACTCACCAATCAAAATGCACCTTCATGAATTCACACCACGTGTTCGTAACATTCCCCAGTCCTCTTGTGCTCTATACTTACCCATCATTTTCAACTAAAAGTCATAATTTGCCAAAGAAACTTTGAATTTTCCTTCTGAATCCACTGAATTGCTGCAGCCACTTATGAAAAGCCAACACCAATTTACACAGAGATTCAATCAAACCGAGTATCCCACTTTTCAGATTGCTTTCATCAACCTATATATGCAAACTACCATCCCACAAAAAACAAAGTGATTTGTTTCAAACACCACTTCCTAGGCTGTCACACAGTTTTTTTTATGTCTGATCCTTGTACTTAGCAGAGATTTAGGTTTCATTTTGGAAAGACAAAGCAAAATCTTTGGCCATGCCCTTTATATTGGATCAAAGAGAGAGTGAAGGGTGAAAGAACTTGTTCAAGAATCGCAGCATCTGCAACCATGACTACTCCTTTGGCTTACCAAGAACACCTTCCTGCAGCACCCGAATGGCTGAACAAAGGGGACAACGCGTGGCAGTTAACAGCGGCAACTCTTGTTGGTCTTCAAAGCATGCCGGGTCTTGTGATTCTGTACGCCAGCATAGTGAAGAAAAAATGGGCTGTGAACTCAGCTTTCATGGCTCTCTATGCCTTTGCAGCAGTTCTCCTATGTTGGGTGCTGGTGTGTTACCGAATGGCCTTTGGGGAGGAGCTTTTGCCCTTCTGGGGTAAGGGTGCCCCTGCACTAGGTCAAAAGTTCCTCACAAAACGAGCCATAGTTATGGAAACCACTCACCGCTTTGATAATGGGACTGTTGAGACCCCTGCTGAAGAACCCCTTTACCCCATGGCTTCCCTTGTTTATTTCCAATTCACTTTTGCTGCTATTACCCTCATCTTGTTGGCTGGTTCTGTTCTTGGCCGTATGAACATCAAGGCTTGGATGGCTTTTGTGCCTCTTTGGTTAATCTTTTCTTACACTGTTGGGGCTTTCAGTCTCTGGGGTGGTGGCTTTCTCTACCAATGGGGTGTCATAGATTACTCTGGTGGCTATGTCATTCACCTTTCCTCTGGAATCTCTGGTTTAACCGCTGCTTATTGGGTAACAAATAAACCTTCCCTTTTCATTTTTCTTCATAGCCCTATCAAACTTTGCCTCAAAAGTCTACAGGGTATCTTTTAAATTGCATTCATGATCACTGTTTTGTCACAAAATCTCATCTTTTGGTGTTGTCAAAAAATTGCAGAAAAAAAAAAGATAGCAGCATCCTTGTTGTTATTGTTACAGAGTCCAAGTTCTATTTTTTCTTCTGATTTGGAAGAAATAACCATATTTTATCAATTTTGTTATACTGTTGAGAAAAAATGTCTTTTTCTTAAAGCAACAGTGGCAAACATATTAACCAATTAATGTTTTGATGAATCATGTTTGGGAAGTTGGTTTGTGATACTGATAAATTGTGCAGGTTGGACCAAGGTTGAAGAGTGACAGAGAGAGGTTTCCACCGAACAATGTGCTGCTGATGCTTGCAGGTGCAGGGTTGTTGTGGATGGGGTGGTCAGGGTTCAATGGTGGAGCACCATATGCTGCAAATGTTGCATCTTCAATTGCTGTGCTCAACACAAACATCAGTGCAGCCACAAGTCTCCTGGTATGGACAACCTTGGATGTCATTGTGTTCGGGAAACCTTCTGTGATCGGAGCTGTGCAGGGCATGATGACTGGTCTTGCATGCATCACACCAGGAGCAGGTATCATCAATTCTCTTTATTTCTTAACTAATGCTCAAATTCTATAATCTTTCGGTCTCTGGACCAAATTTACTATGAAAATGGATAAGTATATGTATTTTTACTTGACATGTTTATAAACACAAATGAGTTTCAACTTATATTGTTGGCCTACATAATATTTACATACACATTCAACAAATATTCAACAAGCATCATGTTAATTTGACTTCAGTATAAAGTATTTCACACTTGTGGTGGAGTATATATATATAAAAGATAAAAGGATTTTTTGAAAAAATGAAAATGAGAAATTCTTTAATAATGAGCATAAGTGTAGATGCAGTTTTTGTTGACTATTAACAAGATTTGTTTGTGAGAACAACTTGCAGGGCTTGTGCAATCGTGGGCTGCTATAGTGATGGGAATATTATCTGGGAGCATTCCATGGGTCACCATGATGATTTTGCACAAAAAGTCAACCTTGTTGCAAAAGGTAACACTTTATTTTCTCACGTCACCCTTTTTTTTTTTTTTTCACCAATATTTTTTTTTTTTTTTTTTTTTTTTTTTTTTTTTTTTTATTTTTTTTTTTTTTTTTTTTTTTTTTTTTTTTTTTTTTCTTGTTACACCATTCACCATATTTATTATTTTTATTCTTCTCTCCCTCTTTGTCTTCAAGCACTCGTTTTCTCCTTCACACCCTTATTTTTATCATTTGAGAATAGAATATGGGAGTAACTTTCGTTTCACATGTGCACGTGTTTGTGAATTTTATTTAATATAGGAAAAAAAGAATCAACGTTGATTCCACCCACTATCATTTCTTTTTGTTATTATTTAAAAACAAAAAATACGAGATGAAGATGAAAACCGTCTTTAATTTATCATTTACCTTGGGGTTTTTCTTTGTTTATTAAAATGGGCAAATACATTTTTCTTCGTCCAATACACGAGGTTGTGAAAGGATCTTTCCCTGCTTTAATAGATTCCTTGAATCTTTCTGTTTACCATAATGGCGTGATGACATTTTTAATTTTAAGTATAATCTATGCTTGCTAATTACTCCTCAAAAGATCATTATCATATCACCAAAACTTCAACTACAAATTAATAATAACCCTTGAATCTATTTTTCCTTCCTTACAAAAGCATTTCGTGAATCATTAATATTTAGCGGGTTAATTTTTCTATTTATCCATGTCGATATATTTATCTATCTATTATATATATAGTTTTTATTTAGGTTAATTTTGTGAAATAATATAATTTTTGTATCAATAAATGTTAGTCATTAAGTTTTGTTATGTTACAATCGAATATTTATCACTAGATCAAAGACTATATAGTCATTAGTTAGGATATAATTCTTTTTAATTAAGAACGTTCTTTTTTTTTTGTTTAACTTAAGAAGAACGTAACAAGTGGGGTTGAATCCACAAAAGCTATAACTGTCTAAGTGGCACGATTCAATTGTAATTCGGTTCACATGGCTTTCGTCACAAAATAATTGATGTTATCTGCAACATATCACTGGAGTTGAATCCACAACATTTTCCATCCTCCCTTCTAGACTCATAAAACCAATTTTATTTCTTCAAATTATTAACAAGAATCAAATCCACGACTGTTTCTTCTCTTCTCATCTCTTTCGTATCGAATTACTGAATTATCTTATCATTTATCTGTGAAATATGTTATGTTTAGGTGGATGACACTCTTGGTGTGTTTCACACGCATGCTGTGGCTGGGCTTTTGGGTGGTCTCCTCACAGGTCTATTTGCAGAACCCTCTCTGTGTAGGTTACTGTTGCCTGTTACGAACTCAAGGGGAGCATTCTATGGAGGAGAAGGTGGCATGCAGTTCGTGAAGCAATTGGTGGCAGCGATGTTTGTGATATCATGGAACTTGGTGTCGACGACCGTCATTCTCCTTTTCATACAGTTGTTCATACCGTTGAGGATGCCAGACGAGCAGCTGGAGATCGGCGACGACGCCGTCCACGGCGAGGAAGCGTATGCCCTGTGGGGTGACGGAGAAAGATTTGACCCAACCAGACATGGCTTGCACACTTCCAACACTGCTGTCTCACCTTATGTCACTGGTGCAAGAGGGGTCACTATAAACTTGTAGCTTTCCTCGCACATTTGTATAAAGTTAATCCACGATTCATAGGATTAGCAATGAATCACAGAGTGTTGTAAGTAGAAATTTGGTTTTCTCATTTTTGTGGTAAGAGATGTTCAATACTTTAACATTTAGAGTGTATATTTTTCTCCATCGAAGATAATCTTGTATTCTTCTACCACTTGGAGTTGAGTGGATCCTTCCAAAGCCGTATCCTATACTTGTTTTAGTGGTGTTTCGCCGTATCCTATACTTGTTTTAGTGGTGTTTCAGATATAGGGATGAAATATCTATTTCCAACATTCGAATTACTCTTAAGTCTTTTCTTTCAAAATTCTCCTATGTTTGTTATTTCGTTTTTTTTCCGGTTCGATTTCCTTTATCCTTCCCACTTAGTTGGTCGGACGATTGGTGTACCCATGTAAAAGGTTTCAATGCTTAATTATGATTCAATTGCTTTTTAAACTTGCTTACTAACTTGTATTACTTTAATTTATTTTTACCTTACTGATCTAGTTTTGTTGCGTCTGTCCGACTGGAGAACCGTGTGACCTAGCGGTTGTCTCCATAGATGTGGAGACAAAGTTCAATTGAAAAAAATGTGGAGGCCTTCGGTTGCGAGCTCCCTTAAAACACTTATGAGAAATTGTCACATCAACAATTCAAAAAAGGATTCGCCTGTAACGGACGACCTGCAATCGCTTATTCTTAGACTGCATGACTGATGGTCTAACGATAGGCCACACAGGACAAGTGGTTTTTCATTTTCAACTTTCTTGATTTTTTGGAAAAATCAAATTCGTAATCACTCACGACTCATAAAAGTTATCAATCTTGGACACTTGAGTTTGTTTGTTATTTTTGGTTCATTCATTGATATCGAGACTTAAAGATATGTAGGATATTTTCATTTTAATATTAAGGATTTTAAGTTTTTATTTCCTATTTATTAAAGCAGACAATGTATAACGAAAAAAAAATGGTGCTTCTCGACTTCTCTAGAAACATCATAATCAAAAGAAAAGTCTTCCTTCCTTGACACGATTGTAGTTACTAGACAAATTTAATCAAACTAAAGTTGTAGAAGTTAAATATGTTAAATTACTAAAAAAAATAAATTGATGTAAAAAAAAATATTAGTAAAACAAAATTTACGGACAAAAAATTTTAGAATTTTAATTATCAATAAAAAAATCATAATATTTATATATTTTAATCGTTTAATAAAATTTATTGATAAACACTTTACAGATAAATTTTTTATCTTCGATATTTCATTTTTGATTTACTGATAAATTTTTGCTATCGTCAACACATTTGTTAGTTGGTATTAGCTTTTTTAGTGAATCATGCTTTTCAAACACAACTTTTATACTTCTTCGTTATGAAAATTCACTTAAAAACTACATCACAATCCTAAATTTCAGTGTTAAAAAAAGTTGGAATGAACTAGGATTCTTAATTCTAAGTGGGAAATTTTATATTCTTACACCTTCCTAACGCTAATAAAAAAATTAATATTTTTACTTTTCTGCTTGATTGATTTCAAATGATTTTATATATTAAAATAAAAATACTAATTCATCGATGTTGAATAGATATACAGCAGAAAATGAAGTTTTTATGTTTCATGACCTTCTTACATTAGTGTAGCATGAATAGGATCTTGCCATCTTTATGACGATTGTCAATTGTGATTTATGAGACTAATGGTGTTTAATTTAATTAGAAGAAGTTGGGTCGTAGATTTTTAGTTGTATGAATATGATATTTTTAATGTTAAGTTTTGCAATGTTTTTCTTGCACGAAATGTCTTGACATGTGTATAAAATTTAGATTATCAGCAGCTTATGAGGGAGTTTTTGTTTTCTTCACCGGTATGCTTTAATTAATAGAAATTCTCACTTTTCTTTCTATTATATTCAGAATTTGCTAAAATTCAATTTATCATTAGGGTGCTTTTTATGATTTTAAATTAATCTCATAAACATTCACCAAATAGTTCCGAATTATTTAATTCACATGTTAAATAGGTTTGCACCAAGTTGAGGACGAGACGATTCTTAACTCACCATCAATAATATTTTATTAATATTATTACAATCTTATATGATTTTTTTATTAAAATTATTTATAATTTTTAATTATATAAATTTATAATCTAATCATACTAAAATATTGTTTAATAATATTTGAATAGTTTAAATATTTAATTTATTTATTTATCAAATTATACATGCTGATGATGTATATTTAAATTTTTAACTCTATCTTCGTAATAATATTTGAAAAATTAAATCATTTTCATTTTATTGATATAAAAAAAATAATCTAGTCAATTCACTTTTATTATATTATAATAAATATAAAATTATAAAAATAAAATATTCATATATAACTCAATCTACTAACCCACCTGTGTGTCAAGTTACAAAGTTATCAAAAAAAGGATTGATCTGCACCGTGGATTAATTATAAAATACGGATAAATTAATTGATGTCTGTTTCACTAGTTGTCTCTGATTTGAACTGTTATAAAATTATATTAAATATTTGTATTCAACTGAAACAAAATTATTTTTGAAGAAAAGTACTTATAATTTAAAAAAAATCTTTAGAATAATGTCCTAAATTTATTGTTGAGCAAACTAAACAAATTCTAATAGCAAATTGATGGTACTACAAATGTACCTCCGTCCAAAGCCATTGACCGAGGAAGGAGCAACTTCCGAGTATAAACGGTGACGTGAAATGGAATGACTTTTCAACGTTAACGGCGAAAGTAAGCTAAAAAATGGCATTGTAATATAAGAAAATGGTCTCATTTTTGGCATAAAATTTTGTCTTTTTTCAGAAATTTTCCGTAGAGTGAAGGTTCTATGGCAACTTTAATAAATCCATTTGGAAGAAAAGTGAGATTGGGTAGGTTAGAAATTCCATCACGTTAAGCAGTTTGTTTTATACGGAAATCGAAGGAGACTGCAATTTCGTTTGAGTTCCTACCCAAACACTTATTCCTTTGAGAGAGAAAGGCACTAGTCCTTTCACCCATTATTTCATAATTGCTACTTCTTTTCTTTTCCTCTTCTCGAAAGTAATAGTCATGTTTTCACTTTCTTTCTCATTGAAAAGTCTTTCATCAATTTCAGCCATCTCTTTGCGTTTTGTGAGAAATTTAAGTCTTTGAATTTTGAAATATCACTTCTTATTAAAGATATCTAGGATAAATAATATACGGATTAAATATGTTTATGATCCTTTAACTTTCACTAAATTTTTTGGAATTAGTTTATTTCAAAATTTTGGACCAATTTATTTTTTTATCTTTTGAAATATGAGAATTTAGTCATTTTAATCAAATTTTGTTAAATTTATTTAATATTTCAAATGCGTTTCATAATAGTATTTGACTTAACATTAAAGTAAAAATGTGTCAAACAGTATAAACAATTCAAACACAATCCTGAAATACGTACGAAACATCAAATAAATCTAACAAAATTTGATTAAAATGACTAAATCCACATATTTTGAAAGATAAAGAACTAAATTAGTCCACAATTTCAAAATTGACTAATTCCAAAATTCACTGAAAGTTAAAAGACTAAAAACATATTTAACTCATAATAAGATCAAAGTGATAGTCAAGAGAATGCGATATCATCTCGATATAAACATCTCAATCATAATAAAAACGTACACCAAGATTATGCCAGCTTTCTAAGATAAAGTTAGTACGGTTAATCAAAATTAGGTGAACAAGTCAGGTTAGTAAAATCCTAAACTACTAGGAAGGTCTTGACTTACCTAATCTAAGTCCATGTAGGTAAAAATTCACAAAAATATTATAAATAGTATTGTTTAAGAAGTAATTTTTACAAATACAATACTACATTTTTTTTATTTTTACTTGAGCGTTGGAATGTCATTACAAACATCTCGACCCAGAAGTATTCGGATTGAAGAAAGACATCTAAGTCTCTGAAGATCTGGTACAATTTGGATTGGAAAGAAAGGAGATAATGGGGAGGAGGGTTTCCACTAAAAATGTATTATGTGTGTTTAGGCTCTTCAAGAACAACAATACTTATATATTTATTATCTTACTATCTTATATTAGAGATAATGTTAAAGTTGTTTTATGAAGCGGTTCATAATTAATTATATTAAAAAAAATCTTATAATGTTTGCATGTCGGTTAATATATTAAATATCTCTCTGTTTAAATATGGAAAAATTTGATACAATTTCTCTCCTTTAAATATATGTTCATGTATTTTTATACAAACTATATTTTATGTTTATTAATAGGTGTTCTAACATTAAAATGTTTTTGAAAATATTATAATAATTGTTATCTTAAAATTTTGATTTATCATCAAACCTAATTACATCTAACGATTAATGTACTCCTCAATCTTAATAAGATACATTTTTAATCATTATTGTATTATTCTATTGAGTGTTATTCCAATTTATTCAAGAAATTAACTAAACATTTTACTACAACTAGTAATTCAAATTTGTTATAGAATTTTATGTTCTCTCTTCATTCTAATTAGGATAGGTACATACATTTATTTTATAGGTTATATATGTTGTACTATTTATTTATTTATTTATAATATAATCTAAATCCTACCCCATATCTCAAATTTTCATTTCTTTTCTGCAATTTTTACCTACTACTCTTTTGTAAATTTTCTAAATCATTGACTTGTAACACCCTTGAGTACTTTAAATAAGATGTAAATCATTTCCCTACAATGGTAAAGTTATAAAGTTCAACAATCCTCTTAAGTCTAGAAGACTCTTTTTTTTTCTTCCTATAATAGCATAAAAGTAAGTCTAGTTCCTTTTCAAATAGGTTAAATTACCCTTTTGGTCCCTCTATTTGTCATGAAATTTCATTTTGGTTCTTATGTTTTTCGTTGTCTCAATTTGGTCCTCATTTTCTTAAAAATGATTCAATTTGGTCCTCACTGTTAACTTTGACCAGACGGTGTTAAAGTCAATGTCACGTGTCAATTTCTGGTTTTTTTGAATTTTTTTAATTTCTTTTGAATTTTTTTTTTGAATTTTTTTTTTGAATTTTTTGAAAAACTCAATATTTCAGTACAATTATTGGCTCTTCGTAAGACCCTGTCCTTTTAAGTTTAGAGAATTAATTTTAAATTAAATAGAAATGAACACATTCTTTGAAAAGGACTATAAATAGATTTAAAACATTTTATTCTTTACTATTTTTTAAACTTTAAATTATTTACATCCTTTCTAAGTTTCTAAATTGATCATTTATCATTTTCATGACAAGCTTCCATCTTTGAAGAAATATTAAAAAAAAATAGATTGTTTGAAATTTGAATGTGGTTAAGTTTCACATTTCTCAACAATTGACTTTACTTGTATTTTATGTGTGAGAGTTTTATACCTTGTTTATCTGAATTAACCGATGAATACAAATTTGGTTTGGTTTGATGAGGAAATAAGATAATATAATGTTTTGACATGTTATGTTCTAAATGGATGAATGAAATTCAAGACAAAGTTATGATGATAATACTGAGTATATATAGTAAGTGTTCCTGCAGAGAACAAACAAGATAAGTTAGGCACGAATGTCACCTTACCTATGCAGTCTGCTATCTCCTCAGTTGACCTCTTCCCGATTGGTACATGTCTGCTTGGACCCAGGAGGGGTTACCTGCAGAAGGGACTCCGAAGCTCAAGTCTGCTAAAGCTCTCAAAAAGTCAAATCAAGTGATTAATGGAGTAATGAATGCGTACCTTTAATTACTGGGGTCCACGTGTATTTATAGAATATTAATTATGTCTGGTTATGTCATGGGCCGGGCCTTAGCTTGGGCCCTAGTTTGGGCTGTAAGTGGGCCTAGCTCTAACCCAGGCCCTTAAATTGATTATTGTGGACTTATTGAATATAAGGGGGGTTCTGCTAAGTGTATTAAGGTAGTCGGCCTAAACCGACTACTTCCCTTGACGATTTGTGTTGCTCATATGCTGCCTTAGGCAGGTTATTTCTCTGGATGTTTATGTTACCAGTTCAGGCCGACTAGGCTTAGGTCAGCCTAGCCTAGGCCGGTTACTTTGAATGTTTTGGTGTATAGGTATGGTGATCGTTTTATTATTATTTTGTTAAGTTGGCTTGGTATGGTACACCAGTCTCCCACCGACATAGGTGTCGGACAAGGGTGATATGTGTTAATATGCTAGTGGGACCGGCTAGGTGTGGTACAGTAATTTAATAAGAAAATGGAGTATTTTTGTTCCATTAAATTATCTATATATATATATATATATATATATATATATATATATATATATATATATATATATATATATATATATATATAGAAGGGACTATCCTATTTTTTCTTTTAATAAATAACTGTTTTTTTTTAATTAAAATAATTATTTTACCATTTTTATTTGTAATCGTTTGGTATTTAATTATTTCATTCATTTATTTTTTATTTTAAATTAATTATTTTGAAATTAAAATAAATCTATAACAATATATAAAGGAAATTCTCCTTTTTGTGTACACATTTTAAAATATCAATTTTACCCTTTAAATATAATAATTTATTAAATTTTTAAAAATTAATCGTTACTTTTACAAATTTTTTATAAAATCGACTATCTCTGTCTTTTCTCTTCTTTATTTATCAATGGTTATTCTTTCATCTGTTTTAATATATTTCACTTTATTTTTAATAAATATAATTTTAGTTTATATATTAACTTAATAATATTACAATATTATTACCTACTAATATAATATCACACATATTTAAAAATTGTATACACATAGGCGCGATGACGCCTGTGTTTATGCTAATATTTATAAAAATAATTATCTCAAAAAATATGAAATAAATATTTATAATAAAATTCAAAAAATTATTTATATTTATTTTTAAAATTAGAAAAAGTAAACACGCACGCGTGCTTGTAGTGTATTTTCAATGGTATATATAAAGGTGTTTGTGAGAAACTAAAATAGATTTTTGCTATACTATTATTATGTATAGATTTTATGAAAAGAAAAAAAAAAACTACTATGATGCCATGGAGTTGAGGCGAGTATACCAAAAAGATTTAGATTTTTTTTTTTTAAATTTTAATCTTTTACAGATACTTAATATGGATCATCTGAAAAACGTCGAGTTGTAGTGAATTATCTTAATTTTATGGAATTGAAATTTGTATGTTAAAAGTGTTTAAAGTGATTCCTATATTAAAATAGGATGTAAATATTGAGAAGTATGATGATATATTTCATTGAATGAAATAATTATAAAAGGTAAATTATGAAGATTACATCCTTAATTTATTAAATTGTTAGTTTATTCTAGTTTTTGTAGTTGTATAACTTATTTATTTTATTACAGTTGTATTTTATGAGAGGAGATGATATTACAATTCGAAATAGCAATTTCACACAAAGACTTTTTCTTTGTTATTTATTCTAAAATATTAGATATTTCCAAGATAATTATTGTAAATTATGTACTGATATATGTGTAAATTATGGAAAATTACGACACTGTCGCTGTGCTATCGTTCTTGTACATTTGTTCTCCATTGCCCTCTTTGAGAGGAAGAAGAAGAAGAGAAGAGAAAGTTCGCTCCGTAAAACTCATTCCGGAGAATTACCAATCATGTTCGAAAAACATTTTCCAGAAATTTTCATAGAAAACTCATTTCAAAACGTATTTCGTATCTTCTAAAAAGCTCATTTTAGAATTTTATTCCAGAAAGCTCTCGTTCTATTCTAAAAAGCTATGTCTAAAATGTTTACGTGTTGAAATCTTGTTTTAAAAGTTTTATTCTAAAAATCTTATTTCAAAAATTATAAAATTTATATTCCAAAAATTCTGAAAAACTGATTTAAAAAATTTCCAAAACAGATAATTTGGAAGTCTCGTTTTATGAACGGTAAAATAGTCATTTTAAAATTTTGGATCTGCGGCAAGAAATTGTGGCGATGCATCCTCCTTAGGGTTGCTTCAGTGTTGGGTTCAATATGACGGGCTTTCCGAGGAAAAGGGTGGAGAGGCAAGGAAGGGGAGGTGTTGTGGTTGAAAGGGAACTAGAATTTGTAGAGAGAAAGACTTGGAAGCGTTGATATATAATATAATTATCAAAATTATATGAATCAAAATGGTAAAATTTGTTGGTACACAGTAGATTACATAAATAGTTGGTTTACTTTAATTCTTGTGTTTAAATTTTTATGCTGACATTTTCTTACGGAAAGTTATCTTTTCAATTTTTGAAAGTGTATATTTTTCAAAGTAGTCCTTGAATGTTGTAGTAATTTAATTAATTAAAAATGGATGCAGGGTACTTGCTATGGACAATCTCAGTGCATATCAGAACAGATTCACGTAACCAGATTATGATCCTCGATTTTCCATTTTGTTCCAAATTCTAACTTTCAAGTATGGCCCTTAAAGGTTTATAGATATTTTGTGTTCAGCAAACTACAAGAAATTCAACTTTAGTTGAAGAATGAAGGTCCAAAAGTATGTTGTTGTAAATGCTTTATATAGTTTAATGTTACATAGAAAATTCCGACCTAATCATACCGCTCCCAATCTTGAGTAAAATTTGCAGATGATGACATTGTTGGGGCATTCAAGCTCCCCATTCCAGAGTCGAAGTGCTCCCACTGGGTTCCCACAGAGACAGTTTTAACAGTGGTGGGTAAAGGGTTGGGGTTGGAGTTTCTTTCCTTCAGAGCATCTACAGTATCTACTAACTTCTGCACACGACGCACCTGTTGACAGGTGAAAAAAATTGATCTTCAGGGCTTCTAAAGAAAATGAAATTATGAATGATTATAAAAAAAATAAAAAATTGGAAATACATCAGTCACCACCATGTATTAAGCACAAAACAATACATTTTTTCACTCCATGACAAGAAAGAGGGTAGAGGGATAGTTTGCAAGAAGAGTATTTGATAAATATACTCGTAGTGACAAAAAATGCACATTAAGTTTCAACTCCACGACATGCATCAACCGTCATTCATACATAATGTAGTATTTCAGTTATATTGATGTTGTGATTGGATCTAGTATAGAGAAAAACAACGATGAGAAGTGTGAGAGTAGATGACATGGTCAGGTGATCTACATACAACATAGATAAAAATCAATAAATTATGATGATATGAGGAGAATTCACAAAGGATTTGGCATAGAACTCAAATTTTTCCATGGTAATTAGGCATATTACAGTACCCTATACAGATAAGCTTGACGGGAAAAGCGGAGAAGGTTGAAGTACAGCCACTATTTTTAGCGACATAAAAATTTGGGTTATAAAACTTAAACTAAAATGGTTGCATGCGGGTATGCAATTACACTCATTCCTAAAACCACCCTTTAACATCACTAAATGTCATTTTTCCCCCAATCCACATCAAATACTTTTCACCTTGATGAGAAAAATATTGTTACTTGACCAGCAACAACCACCGGATTTTTCATAATATATTTTCAGGACTACATTAGGAACTCTCTATGAAACCAGCACAATTTTCTAGTGAGGCTTTTGATTTTACAAAGTGCTTGCTAAGAAATTTCACACGAGATAGAAAATGTGTCAAAAGTCATCTTAGAAATAGAAGTAAATAAAAGTCTCACATACATGGATAGGGTAAGAAAAACTTTTTGATCCACATGCTGGCACAAAATATTGAGCTATATTGCGCCAGTGACAACAACTTATCTATATATAAATGCTGAAATAGGTGCTAATCAACATATTGCAAATGACAAACCAATAGAATTGTTTTTGTGGTTATGGAAATAAGCTCAACAATTAATACAAAGTTAAATTTTCTGCAACACCGTAGATACTCTACCTCAGCTTTTCTCTGCAGCTTTGCTTCACCTTCAGCCTGAATACCATCTAGTTTCAGCAATTGCCTCATAAGCAACTCCGTGCACGTCGAAAATTCTTTGTCAGAAACCCTGGTCCCTGCATCTGCAGCCACTTTCAATACAAATACCTGCAAATCAGATATGCATACCTTATTCTTAGGTCCTGTTATTATTTCTCGGTAAGGGATAATAATACAGGAAACATAAACTCACCCTCTCACCAAGCTCGTCCACATCTGCTCTGACTTCAGCAATAGCTTCAAAAGCCTTTAACATGTCATTATGTTTTCTAATTTCCTCAAGTTTCCATTCTTCACTAGCAGTATTATCCAAAAGCAAAAGCTTTGATTTGTCCATCACACCTTCTGCGTACAAATTCTCTTCATTATACTTTTCTTCTCCTCGGAAGAAGAGTTGCTGCTCTTCAGGCAGTAAACCAGTTTTGTTTGCAAGCAGTTTCTTAACATCCCCTGCCATCGAAGGCTTGGTTAAGAGAAAAACACATACCAATGTCAACGGGACATAAGCTTATGCAGACTTATTTGAGCTTATTAAATTTCCTTGTTTCAGTTTGATGACTATGCACAATATCTCAACTTGGCTTATATCAGAATATTGGCCTATTGAAAACTTACATCAGAAATGACTATGCAGAATATATAACCTTTCCCATAAACTCCAGCTTATTTCAATAAGCTTATTAATGAGTGTTTAATTAAACTACATCATACACATATTCTAGGGCATATACTACTTTTACGCAGCAACTTCTAAGACAACCACTGTTTTTCTGAAATATACTCCAAATTAAGGAACAATCAATGCCATAACACAGGACAATACATCAATCAGTTATGTTAAGAACATATCACAAAAAGAATTTATATAATATGCTTCAGGTCCCAGAACTCTCCAGTTTATCAACACATTCTTCTTATTTTCTCACAAAGTAGAATATTGTCACTGTGTGTGTGAGTATATGCTGAGTCGTCACTCTGGGTATCAACTATGTCTATACCGATAAGAACCCAAATAAGTAACATATAAATAATAAATGATTCCAAAAAAACAGCTGCCAACCAACCACAATCCCAGTAACAGCATCAAGGTTTTTTTATTCAAACCAACAGCAATTGTAACCACATGAGCAGCATTCTGATCTAATTGCAAGGATAACTAGTTACTAACTCACAAACAAACACAATTTAAACTATGAAAGAATTAAACAAAAACAAGAGTAAAATCAGTCAGAACATGCATATTCTCAAAAAACTATAACTCTGTAATCTCATCCCGTGGATTCGCCTCCTTCCCTAATTCATCTGGTTTGGATCTCAAAAAATTGCCTGTTCTAAAACAAAGAACATGTTAATTTCATAAAAAAGACCTAGTTTTCTTTTTCTTGTTTTGCATGAATTTAATCTCTGCTCTCCTCAACCAATCAATCAATTCCTAGCACATATGCATAAAACGAGCCACAGTGGAAAAACTGATCCATAAAAAACGTGAGATATTCTATGCTGTTGACCATATGGCAAGAGCCAAGAAAACTTCTGGAAACTGTACAATGTGCAAAATCCAATGGCTGAGAAGTGTTTGAGAAAAAGAAAGAGAAGATACTAACAGAAAGTGGAGTTAATCGGTAAGGAGAGGTCGTGGTGAGAAGAAGAGTGTGTCACAGTGATCGTCATCATCATCACGTTGATGTTCTTGAAGATGGCGCCGCTATCCTCGGCGGCGGCGCGTCTCTGCACGAACATGCCGCCTGGCCTCATCTCCCACTCCATCTCCGCCGCGGTTCCTGCAGACACCGGTTGTCGTTACTGTCGTCCACTTTCCCCTACCGTTCTCTCTGATCTCTAACTCCACCAACGATGACCGCTCTATTTATATGTTCAGATAAATCTAATGATTCTTTTTACATTAGTAACCAATTTTTGTAATGATATATTTAAATGTTAAGTTTTTATACTTTTTCAAATTTTATTATTTAATTTTTAAATTAAAAAAATTTCTTGCACGATTTTGAGATTATGCAATTTGTTAATCTTTCCGCCAGTTGCCTTTTAAATTAATTAGTAATATTGTGATCTATAAAAAAAGACGTGTGATGCTGTTAACTCTAAATTATACATTTTATTAGTTAATTTTTTGAATTATGAAAATTTTTATCATTTACTTTGTAATTATATGATATTTTTGTTAACTTTTAATTTCGTAAATCATAATTCCAAAAGTATACATATTAATTTATACTATTTTATTAAATGAATGTCATTTTACTAATAGAGGTAAGAGTCAATTAAAAAGGGAAGATAAGTGTTTTATTAATTATTAATTTTAAAAAATTATGACAAGAGGGTATTTGTGATCTCATACTCATATCTACTTAATTGGATAATTTTGTTAAAACGGAAATAAGTTTGGACTATATTCATTAGGAAAAACAATAGGATGGGATGAAGACGAATCTCGTTATTTCATACTCATCTAAATAAAAAAAATCCATAATCATATATTCACTCCTAGGGATGGACCTTAGTTGATCCATGACGGGACCATGACTGTAACGCCATATTTAATTAATAACCCTAATTAAAGGAATGTCACATAGATAATTGAGAGGCAAAGTCCTGGAGTATAATACTACTCCTTACCGTACCCAAGGCACTTAAAATGAAGTACTAAGGCACATCACGATGCCATAGACTAAACCAGATACAAGTTACACAAATAAACATCCAAAGGGCTAGATATTACATGGGCTATAGCCCTAAAGAAAACTCGGACAAAACAAGATCTGATCCAAGATGATCTAGGCAGCGAAATCTCCATCACCCTGACGACCACGGGGAGTTCTCGCATCTGCTCACATCAATAAATTGATGATCATTGCAAAGTGAGAAAACCACACACATAACAATCAAACAAGCAAAAGGTAAGCCAAAGTAGAAAATAGTTTATCATATTGTCACATACACTTTCATAATCCAACATGCAAATGTCAACAGATCATGTTATGACATGCACACAATACACTAAGACTCGAGACACGACTCATCCAGATACATATAATTAGTCGAATTCAGCGGATGCTTGCACTTGTGGTGGCCTTTACTGCTCTACCGAGCTAATTGTTCTAGTGTTTCATCCCTCATACACAAGGTTAGCCCTTAAAGTGTTCTAGGCCTCCTACTACTCTCACCACTTGAGTCAGTATGCTCTATGTGAGACTAAGTGACTCTTTAGAGTGTTAGGATGCAATCCTTACCTTGAATCCTTACTGAATTATATAAATGAGGCACCACCATGAAATCTCACTAACAGGGATCATGAAATTATGTCCTGACCAAATGAGGCACCACCATGAGATCTCACCTAGAGACTCATGGAATTACGCCTTGGCCAAATGAGGCACCACCACGAAACTATCGTGGAATTACGCCCTAATCATACCAACATCATGCTCCATCAATTAATATAGAATCATTTTTCATACCAACACCATGCCACTTTCATAACCAACCATCCCATTTGTTTTTCATGCCAAGATCATACCAACACATCAATTTAGTTCATCACCTTAGATATTTCATGCATATTCACATACCTCATACTTTAAATAGAGCAAATCAGTCAATCATACAATCAATAACAGTCATGTGAGAAAACAATGTGACCTACAACAGGTCTCGCTCAAGCCAGAAGCCTTCGCTCAGGCGAGAGGAGTGCTCTCGCTTAGGCGAGACTACAAACAAGGGTCCTGGGGGTTTCGCGAACTCTTGCTTAGGCGAGGCCATCTCGCCTGAGCGAGATGGTTTTTCGCTCAAAAACTTGGTTTCCCGCCTGAGCGAGTGCTCGAGCGAAAACCCATGGGCAAGCCTTTACTACTCTCGCCTAGGTGAGACGAGCTCACTTGGGCGAAAATAGTAGTTCTCCCTCACTGTTCTTCACCTGTAAAGTCCAAGATTCATCCAAAACAATATACTAAGCATATCCATTTTAAAGCAGGCACCATACAATCACCAGAGATACATAACAAAACCCAAACGCAGGCAAAATATGCTTAAAGTAAGAAACCCTAGCTTCCCTTACCTGAAATAAGATAGTCAAATGACTATAACATTTAAGCGAGTGAGCACGACAATTTTGAGAATGGGTTTGGGAGCTGGAAAATAGTGAAAACAGATTCCAAATGGGTTATCATGGTGAACCCTAGCTAGAATCACAGAAATCAAACTAAATGAGAAGAGTATGGACTGAAAATAACTTACGTGAGTGGAAGAATGGGTTGAACTCACTTGAACTCGAATAAACTCCAAACCCTAGAAGAGGAGCGTTGTTGTTCTAAGAGAGAGTGAGAGGGACTGAAAAGTGCAAAGAATGAGAATGTTAGCTGGGTTAGGGTCTTTGGCTCCCTATGGGCCAGCCCTAGGCCCAACTGATTTGGGCCAGCCCTTAAAAAAAGGGCAGAATAAATAGTGGGCCTTACAATGCCCCCCTCCCAAATTATTTTTCATACATTCCTTATTAAAATTCATAGTATAATTATGTTTTTGCATTAAATATGTTTTTAGTCCTTTAAATTTAGTAAAAATTAAAATTAGTTCCTCTTCGAAATTTTAGTCCAATTTAGTCCTAAACTTTATAAATGTTTGGAGTTAGTCTTTTTAACTAAATTTTGTTAAATTCATTTGACGTTTCAAACGCTTCTCCTAGTAGTAACTCTTCCGTACCAAGTGACGGATCTTCGATCAATATTTTGGGGGTGCCAAACTTTTGGTTGAATTACTTTTTTTATCCATTTTTTCTTTCAAAATGTCAAATTGGTCATTTAGGATATTTTAGTCTCGATTTGGTCTCGATTTTTTAAAAATTGATGCAATTTGATCTTTTTTGTTAAAATTTTTGAAGCAGAGCAAAACTTTTTCATCAAAATTGACATGAGTATTATGTCAATTACACCAACAAAACAAACCATCTTTATTCGCAACTTTATTTTTGATGAAAAAATATTGAACCAATTCAAGAAATTAACAAAAAAATGACAAAAATGCATATTTTTTTAAAAATTGGGACTAAACTGAGACTAAAAAAACTGGAATACCAACTTATTATTTTTGAACAAAAACAAGAATCAAAAGAGTAATTTAAAAATTTTATATAAACTAGTAAAAACATATTATTTACTTCTTTTACACTAATAAAATTATATTTATGTTATTATTATAATTATAAAATAAAATATAAATAATTTTTATAATTTTAATATAAATATTTTTTATTTATAATGATTAAATTTAAAACAATAATCAAATAAAAAATAGTTAATTTAAACAAATAATCATTTAAAAGATAATACTAACAAAATAACTATTTTTATTTAAAAAATATTTAAAAGGTAAAATTAAAAAATAAATATGGACAACAAAAGGAAAATATTTTTCCTTATATATATATATATATATATATATATATATAAATTTATAAAATTTTAATAAAATATCAAATATATAAAATATATTAAAAATATTAAAATTTTTAAAAATATATCAAAAATTATATATTAAATATATAAATGTGAAAAAAATGGGCGGGCCATGGCCCCCTTAGTCCCTCTTAAGGTCTGTCAGTGTCCGTACCCTACCCGCTAGATAAATATTCATCATTTATCCGTACCTATATTCGTAGAATATCCGTTATGCGGGTACCCGCATAATTTTTTAATATCCACAACTACGCGCGAGTATTTACAAAAGAATAAAAATAAATATTTAACAACATATTTTAATCACAAATTCAAATGAAATACAATAAATAACATTCATAAATTTCAAACAAAGTCCAAATAACCCATTTAAATATTGTTGAATGACAGTTTATAAAGAAATGAATTTTTTAAAAATTGATTGATAAAAAAATAACTCATTCATAATCAATATGTTAATATTTTAATCATATTTTTTTTAATTCAAATTAGAGTATAATGAGTACGGGTATGCATGGGTACGAATACTATGATACCCGTACCCGTCTCGTTAACATGCGGGTATAAAAAATATACGTATCTGTTACTCGTGGGTATCCATGTACAATATCAATTTCCTACCCATTGTAGGTTTTATTGCGGATACCCGCGAGTTCAGATTTTTTTTACATCCCTATACCCATATCTAATTAATGAGGAGTTTCATTGTCAAAACGGGGACAAGTTCGAACAATACCCACGATGCGGGTTTATTTGCCATCCCTGGCTGACATTGAAGTGAGAAAGTGTCAAACAATTTAAATAACTCAAATGGTAACATGAAATGTGTTTGATGCGTAAAAAAAAATTAATGTAATTAGGTTAAAAGAACTATATTCATTTATTTCTAAAGTTTGGGATTAAAATATATCCAAGTTTCAAGTTTTGGACAATGATGAATTTCAATTCCGCGTCAAAGTTCAGGACTAGAAAAAGACTTAACCCTACAAGTTATAATACACTCCTTTAACAACATTCCACACAAAGATTAAACTAATAACAATTGAAATTTAGTGTAAACCTTTTATTTATTGAACTTCAATCTATGTTGGATGATGATAAATAAAATAAGATTCAAGACAATGACATTAAATTATTATATTATAGTAATTAAAATATCTTTATACAATTACGATGATAAAATTGCCCTTATGATAATGAGTTAAAAAATAAAAATGATTATATAAAAATCATTAAAACAATATTCAACATAATAAAAATAAGCAACAAATAAAAATGTTAAAAATGATCAAATGTGTGTCTTACAAAGAATTTGATACAACATTCAACTAAATTGCATAAGAAAAACAAAAATAGTTAAAAATGACTAAATGTGTGTCTTACAAACAATTTGATACATTATTCAACTAAATCGCATAAGAAAAATAAATGTATAATTAAAGGTGCGATAAGATGAATATTACCTTGAAGATCTATGAAAAACCCTTCATATACCAAACTCGTTAAAATGTAAAAAGATAATGAAATCTATTTTAGCAAACTAAAATTCTTCAAATAAAATAAAAATTAAGAATCAAAGAGAACAAAAAGATAAATTTTTTTATATTACCTACTAAATAAAGAATTTAAGTGGTTCAACACTTGAAATTGAGAGTCGAATATTTTATTTAAAAAAAAATATATTCAAATAGGAAACATAACAATTATTAATGTAATTGATAACACATAATTTGAAAATAACCTTTTGATCAGAGGAAAAATAGCATGGAGATGTGAGTATAAAACAAATCTAACAATTAAAAGAGATAGAAAAAGTTATACAGCGAAAGAATTTTTTTATAAATATAAAAATTGAGAATATATATATATATATATATATATATATATATATATATATATATATTTTT